>JABUBO010000428.1_pt1 | contig 13455 bp, 15 predicted proteins | sample 7240361 | NCBI WGS metagenome assembly JABUBO01 (sample SAMN07256346, study PRJNA390944) | subsurface metagenome | isolation source: Methane hydrate marine sediment | place: Pacific Ocean: Eastern North Pacific, ODP site
TAACGCGGAGGCTTGAATAATAAACCCCAAGCCCTCTAGCTTAGTAGTCACTCTACCTAGTGCCCTTTCGGGGACTTCGGGGAAGGGAATTGTTTCGTCCCCTATCGAAACGATAATAAGTCAACCTTTTCCAAGATTTCTTCAAATACTAAGCGAATGGAGAGTCACGAGCCCATCATGATCCAATACCTCCGTGAGCCACAAGTGCTTTAATTGTAGACTGCCAAATCTCTATGGGGGAAAAAGGGAGGCTAAAAGTGAGGACCAAACTATTGATAGGTGTCTTGCTGTTGACCTTTGTAATAGCCTTTGGGAACTTGGCTGTTGGGACAGGGGAGACTGCGATTTTAGGCTCGACCAAAACATTTAATCCAGATAATGATGCTTATGTGGACCAAGAAAATCCTGATATCAATTACGGAACCTCTTCAAAACTTATTATGGATAACTTGGGTAATAGAAAGTATTCGTATTTGAAGTTTGATATTTCAACCATTCCATCAGAAAAAATCGTAACTTCTGCTAATCTTTACTTGTGGTGTGATGCACGCGAAGGAGGGGGATACACCCGAATTCACGCTTATTCGGTTGAGAACGATGACTGGAATGAAACTACGATAACATGGGACAATAGACCAGAACTGGTGACATTTTTGAGCGAACATTCGGGAGATACATTGGCATGGTGGAAATGGGACGTCAAAGCGTTCGTAGAAAGCGAACATGGTGGTGATAAGACGGTAAGTCTTTGCTTAATACCAGGCGATTTAAATGCCTACATTACCGAATTCAGGTCAAGAGAGTGGTGGAATCCTGAATATAAACCATATCTTGAAGTCACCTACGCGTTGCCCGCCACAATCGACATCGACCCAGACACCTTAACCCTTAAAAAGAAGGACAAATCGATAATCGCCTATATTGAGCTGCCCTCGGGCTACAGAGTAGAGGACATCGACATGAGCACGGTAAGGCTGATCGTCGAGAACGACAACGTGCCCGCCAAGCTCAAGCCCAAAAAAATAGGCGACCACGACAAGGACGCCATACCCGACCTCAAGGCGCAGTTCAATAGGTGGGACCTTCCGGCGCTCGCCAGCGTGGGCGAGTACGAGGCAACGGTGGTCGGCGAGGTCGCGGGCGTGCCATTCCAAGGCAGCGATACTATCCTGGTCATCTCCTAACTTATTAATCCGAGCTCCCGTTCTAATGGGATAGCTTTCCGTTCCACCTTTCCCGAATCCGATCCATAAACGCAGTAGATATCCAGAATGATCCAAATGAATACGCGATGATCAACTCTCGGCTGTTCCCAACGCTCGTCAAAACAAACATTAGCCCGAGGAATATCAGAGACCACCCGAGCCAGTACCATAACTTGTCGAATATCCATTTTACGAGGCTAAAGGGATTGAGTGCCATCATAATATTTAAGTACGGGCGCCCTTTCGGAAATTTCGGGGAAGGAAATTGTTTCGCTCTTAATCGAAACAATAATAAGTCACTTAAGGTGTTTCGCAAATGCCCGAAATAATTTTAAGCACGCCACCTAAATCTTTTGGGGGTTACTTTAAAGAAAATTGACCGGATTCTGCGTGAGGTTCTTCACCGCTTCTACGGGGGCGGCGAGCGTTTCTTCAACCAGAAGGGGCTCGCCAAAACTTGCGCGCTTTCGTTAGGTACGGTAAACCCCCTCATCGCGCGACTCGAACAGTTGGGATCTATCGAGCGCAAGCCGTTGGGGTTTCGCCTAGTGGACCCGAAGCGGGCCTTGCTATACTGGGCGATCACCCGCGAGCTGGGGAAGGACGTCACCTATACCACCTTTGTCCCAGGTACGGTGGAGGAGCTGGAAGCGGGTTTACTGCATAGCGCCATCCTCACCGCTTACTCTGGCTTCCGCGCAAAGCTAGGCTCAATGCCCACCGATTACGACCAAGTTTTCATCTACGCTGATGCTGACGAGATACAACGCACGTTCAAGCCAACCTCTCGAGAAAAGAGAAACCTATTCGTGTTGAAGCCGGACGAACACCTTCAGCGCCTGAGCGAGAAAAACGTTGCCCCTCTTGTCCAAATTTACGTCGACCTCTGGCAGCTGGGGGCGCCCGCCAGCCGATTGGTGGATGAGCTCGAGCGGGAGTTCGCGCCAGCACCTACCCGAGCGCTTGAGGGTGTCGCGAAAACCCTCAAGAAGAGACACTACGAGATCTCGACCGTGCCGCCCACCGCCCAGCCCGGCAAGCCCGAGCGAAAGCGGGCACGGTAGCATGCCCCGCCGTGAGAAGCAACGATTTTCCCGATGACCTTGCTTTCTGCACGGGGGTTGCGCCATGCGACCTTTCGTCCGATGAGCGATTCTCCAAACCTTTCCGACGGACGAATTATGACCTCATCACCGCGACGCGTGCGAAAACCGCCTCGAAAGTTGACGATCACCGCTTTCACCTGACCGCCTCCGCCACCAGCTCGGCAAGTTGCTCGGATAACCTCGCTCGCGTATCAGGCACCACCTCAAAAATCTTGATGTCGTCACGAGCCTTGACTCCGCCGATGAAACCCGTCCTCGTTCGTTGATGGATCACCGCTAGTAAGGGCTTTGGCGAGTCGAGCGCATCTAACACCGAGCGCTTGAAGCCCTCGCTATATGTCTCCATGGGAGCGATTTCATCGATGACCACGAAGTCTGCTCCTTGCAACGCCCGCTCGATCGCTGCCTCGCTGAGCTCGTCCACGTTCACGACGTTGACGCGGTACTTGCTTACCTGGGGGCCCTCGCGCTGGTCGACGTGTGCAAGAACTCGCCCTTCGCCCGTCATGAGGTCAACTATCTTGAAACCGAGCCTGACGTCGCCCCCGCGAATCTCGGGGCAGTAGATTCCGCCAGCCCTGAGCCCTTGGGCCTGCAAAATTGAAATCGCACCCTCGATAACCGAGGTCTTGCCGCTTCCGGGGCGCCCGGTAATCAGGAAATTGTTTGACATGCAGCCACCCAAACCAATTGCATCTACAGGTCAAAAATTGGTGTCTACTCGACAATCGCCACTAGGATGACATCTTTGGTCGCAGTCATGTGCAGCTCGTACTGCGTGATTTCCGCACCAATGTCATCGGGTACCTCCACCATGTAAATCACTGATACACCGTACTCCCCAATATTTGCGCTTCGGGCGCGATCCATGACGTCTACACCGTAATCCTGCCAAGCGACGGCTGCTGCATCCGCGTCCCCGGCTGCAGCTGCCTTGATGCTCTCCCAAACGTTCACCGAGTAGGACTGCGTGGTGGCCCCGTCCGTCAGGGCCCACTCAATGGTGGCGATGTCGGATTGGGAGTAGATCACACTGCCGACTGTGGCATTCCCCCATATGGGCCTCATGTTATCGGTCGCTATGTCATAAACGTAGATCTTCACGGTCGAATTGGGTTTGATTGTGGGGGTTCGTTGGAAGGTATCCAAAACCGGTACCTCGACGGTGCTGGGATTTTCAAATTTTAGTTTACGTAGGGGCTGCCAAGTTTCCCCTGCAACGTACGCGAGCGCATACTCCTTTGACATATATTCTCCATAGACCGGGGAATTCCGCAACATCGATATTCTGTCTACAGTCATTTGTCCTATGAGATTTGTGAAATAAGTCCGCCAGGTTAAGGTCGCTTGGTTATCTATCTGAGGCTCGTACGCCCCCATCTGCGACCTGCTCGTCATGGTGTTTATTTTTTCCTTGAGGCTCTGCGAGAGCGCTGCGAGCTCCGGCACGTCAGCAGTCGTGAAGTAGGTACCGTTCGTGGCCGTGGCGACTTCGTCCAGCAGCTGCTTGCGCTTTTGCTCAAGTTGGGCAGTCGAGGCCACCTCAACCAAAATCGCATTGACCTCGCTCTTGGATCCCGCGTCTTGGACTTCGGCCGAATATCTCGATGCCGCCTCTGATGCTTGATCGGTTCCTATCGCTGCCAGAGTTGAATTTATCTGATCCAAAGCCGACAGCTTCGCCTGCTCGAACTCCTCGGCCGCGGGCTTTGCTACGCCGAAATAGTAAATCCCAAAAATGACCGCACCTATAATCCCAAAAACGACTACTGCACCGATGATTGGCCTAAAATCGATTTCCCTTCGCGCGATAATAATCACCCAACCAAAAATAGATGAAATCCGTAGCCTATATTAATGCTTTGGGTATCGATGGACAAGCGAGCACTTCGCGAGCGGGTCTGGCGGGAACTGGAGGCAAGAGGCGTTACCACTTTCCCGAAACCCGTGCGAGGGAGGATCCCGAACTTTGTGGGGAGCAGAACGGCAGCTACCCTTCTCCGCTCGTTGCCGACCTACGCCCAGGCCCGAACGATCTTCGTGAACCCAGATGCTGCCCAGCTAGCCGTGCGGGAGCTTGCGCTGCGCGATGGAAAACGCCTGATCATGGCGACCCCCAGACTGCGAGAGGGCTTCATCCTGCTCGATCCGGCGGAAATAAAAGATGCGAGGGGGGCGGCGAGCATCCGAGGTGCCTTCAAGCACGGTAGAAAAACAAGCGTTCACGGGGTGAAGGTGGAGATGATTGTTGAGGGTTCCGTGGTCGTGGACAGGAGGGGCGGCAGGGTGGGAAAAGGAGGCGGCTTCGGTGACCTGGAGTTCGCCATCCTGCGTGAAACCGGAGCTGTCACAGACACGACACCCATCGTGACGACAGTTCATCCCCTGCAGATCGTCGACGAGGTACCGATGAGCGAGCACGATGTTCCGGTCGACTCCATCGTTACGTCGGACCGTATCATCGAAACCACCCACGCCCACCCAAAACCTTCGGGAATCATCTGGGAGCTTCTGCCGAGCGATGTGTTTAAGCGCATGCCAATCCTTGCAGAACTGAGGAGAAAATAATGATAGCGGGCACGGACGAGGCCGGAAGAGGACCAGTTTTTGGCCCAATGGTGCTCTGCGGCGTGCTTCTCGACGAGCGAATGCTTGAGGGGCTGAAAACCGCTGGGGTCAGGGACTCGAAACTTCTTACACCAAAAAGGCGCGAGACGCTTGCTGAGCTTATCTCTCAAAAGGCTGCGAAGTGCGAAATCGTGGAACTCTCGCCGGCCGAGATAGATGAATCCCGCCTCGTCAAAAAAATTAACCTCAACGAGCTGGAGGCGATGAAGTTCGCTCAAATCCTCGACCGCCTAAAGCCGGAGATCGCGTACGTCGACTCAACCGATCCAAATCCTGCGATGTTTAAGGAGCGAATCCAGCGTCACATCCAAACAAAAACAAAGCTTGTGGTCGAGAACTTCGCCGACCGCAATTATGTCGTCGTGGCCGCTGCGTCTATCGTCGCAAAAGTCCGCCGCGACCAGCGAATAAACGAGCTGCGCAAGCGCTACGGGGATCTCGGCTCGGGGTACACCTCCGACCCCCGCACGATCGCCTTCCTCGAGCGGTGGGTACGCGAGCATGGGAAGCTGCCGGAGTTCGCGAGGAAATCGTGGGAAACGGCGCAGCGCATCGAGAGTGAAGCTAAGCAAAAAAAGCTCACATAATGAAAACATCGTTCCAGCAAGGAAGAGCTCCTCGAACTCGCGCGGGCTGCAAGGCGAGAGGGGATTAAAAACGCGAAGATTTTTACCGTCGAGGATGGGCTTGAAACTGTTTATTAAATTGGCCCCCGATGTCCCCGACACAACTAACAGCGAGCTTCATTGAGTGTCTTTTCGACGTCCTTCACTCGCTAACCCTCGATGGCGGGTTTTCCCGGGGGCCGCCCGCCGTGTCCCGCACCAGGGTTGTCTCGAATGTCATTGCTAGGTGTTCCCGCCAATATGCTCCTACGAGGACCCAATTTGGCACGATTGCCGACGGGTTGCTCCAGTGTTCCCGCGATGATGCACCGGCGCTCATGGATCACGCCAGCTCTCGATTCCCGCGGATTATTCCTTCATCGCATTTTAAATTGGTTTTCGTGAAGTAAAAACCTTACTTCTCTACCCTAAATCAAACTCAAACGTCACAACCGGGTGCTCGAGCTCGAAACCGAGGATGACTTCGGGATGAATCTCTCCCACGATGCCCAAGCTCTTGCCATCAGAGACGAACTCCGCCGCCCGACCTTCTAGGAAGCTGGAGTGTTCGATGGGGCGAACCTCGTGGCTGATGCCGAGCTCTCGGAGCAGAGTTTCCGCAACGGCTTTGATATAGGTGAACCCCAATCCCTCACCTATCACCGCTGCTGCGGCACGGCGTACATTTCGCGCGCCCGTTTCCGCACCCTCATCTAGCAAGGCGACATCACCCACCTCAAACACCCGCTGGGGCAACGGGTTGCGTCGGTTCGCTCGCAGCACCGAGAGCAAGCAAGGGAGCAGCGAGTTCCTGATAATTGTGTACTCCTCCGACACCGGGTTCGCGATTTCCACCGCCTCACCCCGTGCACGCATGAGCTCGAAGTTCGTGCGCAGGTTTGTTAGCGTGTAGGTCATAGCCTCCATGAAGCCCAGCCCCGTCAAAACTCGCCTGGCCCGCTCGCTGAGTCGCTCAATCGGCGTTCGCTCACCCGTGGTCACAACCTTCGGCAGCGTGGGCTCGAGCTGGTCGTAGCCGTAGCCTATGGCTATGTCCTCAATGATATCAACCTCATGCATTAGGTCACTTCGATAGGGCGGGGCCAGCAGCGTCAGAATATCACCCCAAATGTCCGCGATGCCGTAGCGCATGCGCTCCGCAATTTTGGCGATTCCCCTTGGTTTCAGGTTGAGGCCTATGAACTCGTTCGCGTTGCGCGCGCTCAAGCGGTGCCTGCGGGGGCGGAGGTCGGGCGTCCGAACGCGCCTGCCAGGATACTTAACCGCCACCGATCTGAGCTCAAATCCCCGCTCCGCCAGCCCGGTCATCAAAATCGTCAAGGATTGGTTCGCCACGCGCTCGTCCTCCCCGGTGACATCGATGAAGAGTTGCCTCGTCTTGCTCGTGACGCGCGTGGACTCGCTGTTGATGATAGGGGGTATAGAGAGCACCACGCCCCGTGAGTCAACCAACAGCGGGTAGCGTGACCACCCTCGCGTGATCGAGCCGTACTCGATGCCCTTCGGATGCTCGCGCAGGATCTGAGCGGGGGTGAGCTCCCGGTTGAATTCCAGCGGGACGAAACGGATGCCATCTGGCAGCGTGGTGGTGTAGCGCACGGGCGGCTCGATAGTATCGAGGTCATAGACACCTATCGAGCCCCTGCGCCGATTTCTGCAAAGTGAGGCGTGGAGCTTCTCCTGAACCTGCATGAGCGATGCAACTATCTCATCAATCAGCTTCACCTTGGTCACCACACCCGCTGCGATGAAAGGCCGGATGGGCTTGACGCTCCGGTCGACCTGAACCATCACCCCGGATGCACTCGGCTCGTAGCTGGGCAGTCCGATCTCTATGCCCAAGAAGCCCTTGAGCACCCGAGCCACGCCTTCGGGGCTGAGTAGGTCTGGGCGATTGTGGGCCACCTCGAGTTTGAGCTCATCGCCGGCCGCCTCAGTGATATCAATCCCGATCATCACCAAGTGCCCCAGCAACTTCTTCAGCCCTATTCGCCTGCCCAACAGCTTGCAGAGATCGCGGTAGCTCACGGTAATCGATGGCATCTAAACCATCCTCCAGGCGTGAAGCCACTCGAGATCGTTGTTGAACAAGTCCCGAATATCCTCGATCCCAAGCCTAATCATGGCCAAGCGCGAGAAACCAATCCCCCATGCCAAGACTGGGTAGCGAATGCCGAGCGGGCGAAGCAACTCAGGTCTGAACATGCCGGCGCCCAAAACCTCAAGCCACTCGCCCTTCTCGGGAAAGTACACATCGGCCTCGACCGATGGTTCAGTGTAGGGGAAGTAGCCCGGCCTGAACCTCACCTTAGGGAGTCCCAGCTTGACCATGACCTGCTTCAGGTACCCCAGCATGTCCCGCAGCGTTAGCTTCGGGTCCATCACGATGCCCTCGGCCTGATAGAATTCGGCGAGGTGCTTGTAGTCAATTTTCTCGTGGCGATAAACGCGATTGATGCAGAAAATCTTGACGGGGGGCTCTGGGTGTGAGGCGAGGTATCGTACGGTTGCGGCAGTCGTCTGCGAGCACAGCACGGGTCTTCGGCTTACCTCTATGTTGAACTTGTAGCCCCAACCCGTCGACCCGGCGACACCCCGTTCGTGCGCGGCGGCAACTCGTCTGACCAACGCAGGTGAAGGGAGTTTAGTCCGCTCCGGCTTCGATAGCGAAAGGCTATCGTGAATTTCGCGCGCGGGGTGATCCTGAGCTTGGAAGAGAGCATCGAAATTCCAGAACTCAGATTCGACAAAGTTACTCCTGATCTCGACGAAACCCATCTCGAGCAAGATCTCGCGGAGCTCGTCGATGACCTGCTGCTGGGGGTGAACCTTTCCCGGGTGGACCGGGGCTCCCGGAGCTACCACGTCATAACGTCTGAGTCTGACCTCCCGCCAACGCCCGCTCACGAGCAACTCGTGGGTTAGTTCGCTCACCTCCTCAACCAGCTCGACGCCGAGCGCGAGGGCTTGATTCCCGAACTCTGTCAGCTTCAGCTCCCGCCGAGCTTCCTCTTCGGTCTTCACAAGCTTGCGCTCGACCAGCGTGTTGAGAGCTCCTCTCAGGTCGGCTGGAATCTCATCGACACGATGCACGCGTGACGCTAATTGCTCGAGCAGCGCCTCATCTGCGAACTTCTGTGAAATCGCCGTTCCGCCCTGCTCGGTAATGGTTAGAACAGTTTTACCTTGCCGCTTTTGAAATTCTGCCCAGCCCTTGCGCGTGAGCCACGCTAGGGCTATTTGTACCAGTTTCCCCTTGAGGGCTGCGCGGGTAGCTACTTCATACACGAGTTCTGGACCACCGCTGGCGAGCGCAACCAGCATGCGTCGCTCCGGCAGGCCCTCGCGCGCGTACTCCAAACCTTCCTGGGTGAGGCCCGCCCTTGAGAACTTTTCTTCACGCATTCCGGCCAAACCATGTTGGGTGAGGGAAAGTGCCGCCCGCATCACCGTTGCTTGGTCGATCTCCGCCCGCTGGGTGATGTCCGTGACTCCCGCCCTACCGCCGAGCTGCTGGAGGGTAAGTAGGACTTTTTTCTCGTGAGGGGTCAGGCCATCAATGATCGCACGGATATCCAAGGCTTTCAACCCCAGAAACACAAGGTGAGAGAGAGTTATAAAATCCGCTGAAGGAAACCCGCTTTAAAAGTGGGATGAAAGCGGTGCCGAACCTTGCTCGGTGAGGCCGGTTTGGTGGCTCAAAATGAACTGGATGAAGCTGAGATTAAAGGGTTGCGAGTAAAAACTAAATCTTCAACCTTTTCAGCAACTTCCACGTTTGGATTATCTCGGTATCCCCGACCCGTTTCAGGGAAAGAATCCCTTTATCGCCGGTGACCAAGTAATCGGCCCCACTCACGGCCGCTGCTGCCAAAATTGGAACATCCGCCTCATCGCTAATCAGCTTAGCATATCGCTTTTCAGAGCTTTTGTATGCGCTCTTGGATATTTTCTCATGTTTCACCAAGCGCAAAAACAGCGGGAAGAGGACAGCGTGTTTTGGAAACTTTCTCTCGAGCACCGCGTTCGCTTCGTCGATTACGTCGGCGCTCAACACCAGCCCTAATTTTCCATCGATGATCGCATCCAGCAATTTTCTCTCGTTCCCGGCAAAAACCATCCCAGACACTAGGATATTGGTGTCTAAGAAAACCCTCGGCTTCTTGATCATCTCTTGGTCCGCCTGATTTCTTGGATGGCCCGATTCAATTCTCTCCTCGTGAGACCGATCTCCTTTGCGGCACGCTGAAACACGTTCAGGATTTCCTTGGGGTCGACACCGATCCGCTTCATCAAAATTAGACCCCCCGGCTCAGTGACGTAGAGGTAATCGTCCTCGCTGATGTTCATGTCATCCCGTATTCCCGCGGGTAGGGTGAGCTGGCCTTTCGAGGTGACTTTTACCACAGCCTCCACCATCTTACCACCGTTTAAAATGTAAGAATTCCTTACTTATAAAACTTTGTAGCCGGGGGCCAACCCGCTTGGTGGAGCCAGTTTAATGGCTCAAGTTGATAAACCATAAATTGAAAGAATACAAACCAGATAACTGGCTATTTCCGAGGGCGGTCCCCAAGAGGCATATAACTACAAGAACTCCCCAGGCGATTTTTGAGCAAGCTTGTAAAAATGGTGGAATTCTGAAAGACGTGAAACGTTAGGCGAAAGTTTGATGTCATTGACTGGCATGCGGGAATGATTTATATTTTTGGCAACTCAAATAAATAGAGGATGAGATAGAATGAGCGAAGAAATAAATGATGCCCTCAGAAGGTATGCAGAACGTGTCCAGTCGTTTAGAGACCAGTTCCAAAAATGGAACGAGGTGGAAGTGAAACGATACCTTATCGAGCCACTTTTGACTGCTTTGCGTTGGGACCCTGCCGACCCCAATTTTGTTCGTCACGGGTTTCCGGTGACTATGGGATCTGAGACACGAAAGGTTGATTATGCACTAATGTCTGGAGATACTCCAATTTGTGTTGTCGAAGCAAAAGCAGGAGAATTGGATGAAATCGCGGCCCGGCAAGCACTAAGTTATGCTCGCAATCTCGATGTTCCGTGGGCGATTGTAACAAACGGACGAAGGTTGTGTCTCTATGGCGTTAAGTTCTACACATCTCAAAATGTAATGAATGCTTTAGTAATGGACATTGCGATTTCTCCCGATAGTATCGATGCCTCCCTTGATTCTCTCAAGTATCTCGCAAATGGAACATTAGACTCAAAAGAAGTCTACGATGTGTTCAAAACCTTCAATAAGCGTCGAGCGCTTCTTGTCTTTTTGCGAAGCAAGAAGGATACCTTGGTTAATGTCATTGCTAAATGGATTGAAGAGCGCTGGGACAAGGGTTCTATCGATGAGGCATCGCTTCTTGCTTCTCTTGAAAGTGTGTTTGGTAGAGTTGAAAGAATTGAGGAGAAGCCTGCCGAAAGACAAGCTCTCACTACTCGTCTTACTATCGTAGCCAGTGATTAGAAGTATAGACGTGACATTGGGGAAGGTATTTTCGAATTGAAGACAGATCCAAGCAAACGAATAGATGTTTCGTTGCCTGGGCCTGATGTGGAACGCCAATTAGAAAAATTGGGACTTCGTCTCAGCTCAAAGAGTGCATTTGGTGGATTTTACTACAATCTCCGCAGAGAGGCGGGGCTGATTAGGAGGAGGTGAAATTCTAATTCAAAGAACACAAACCTTCGCCTAACACAGCATAAAAGGTTCGTGCCTAACAGAACTTGCACAAATTTTTGCTTCGCGAAAACTTCTTTTATGTTGGAGACGTTATACACAAGCGGTCTTTGATGAGGAGGAAAGAGCGTGAATAAAGCATTTACACAATGGAAAAAAGCAAATAAGAGTTATCAAAATTACCTTGCTTACATTAAGAGCAAGAGAGAGAGATTTAAACTGACACTTATTGATCTCCTTTATGTCCGTAATTTCAAAGGTGGTAACGCATCGATTCATGAAGACGAGTCTTCAATGAACGTTAAACTCAAGAAGTATTCTGAATGTCTTGGGAATATCCATAATCGATTTGACAGCAAACGACTCGGGGAGTTGTCAAATGGAGAATTAAAAGTGTTAAAAGAAAAAGCACACTCATTTGTTTCTCTTACTTTATCGGATGATACCTCAATTGATGGATTCAAAAGTTCTTATGCTTCTGCTTTACTGCATTTCTACTTTCCCAATCTAATCCCAATTTTGGATAGACGGGTTCTCAATGGTGCAGGTATACATGCGAAGAAAAATTCTCAAGGTCAAGTTATTAACATAGAGCAGTACTATCCAAACTTAATTGACAAATTTTATATTTACCTAAAGAACAATCCTATTAAGTCATTGAGGGATTATGATAAAGAATGCTTTACAAAACCAATTAAAGATAAAAAGACCGCCGGCGTATAACCGAGCGTATCTGGCTCCGTACCTTTGGCACTCCGCCCAAATCGGCTCACTACGTTCGCCAACTTCAGATGCACTCAAAACGTTAGGCGTATTTTTGCTCATCTGAAATGCTCATAACCGCGATCTGGCAACGCTCGTGTCTTTCCCTTCACCTGAATAAAAACTCTCTTACCCTTGGCCACACGTCCAATCGTAGTTGCTGTGGCGCCCACGCGTTTGAGCGCCCGCCGAACTTTTTCCCACCCTCTCGGGCGAACCGTAAATAGTAATTCAAAATCCTCCCCACCGAAGAGCACGAAATCGTCAACACCAAAACCATACCGGGTGACAAATTTTCTGACGAGCGGATGTTCAGGCACATTGGCCCGATCGACGACGAGCTTGACTTTGCTCTCTCGAGCCAGCTGCCAGAGGTTCGCCGCGAGACCATCGGTGACATCTATCGCCGATGTAACAAAACCACTCCGCGCTAGAACCATGCCCTCCCGCACGCGCGCTCTCGGTTCGAGCTGGGCTTTGACTAGCGCGCGGTAGCCCTTGGCTGGAAGCCTCTTGAGTAAGAGCTTCAAACCCGCCGCGGCCGCCCCAAGCCTACCCGTCACTGCGATGAAGTCGCCCGCCCTCGCACCTGAGCGCGTTAGGAGCTCCCGCCTGCGGGCCATGCCGAAGGCCGCCCCCGATATGACCACCTCCTTGCTTTCATCCAAGTCCCCACCGACAACGTGGGTGCCGTGTTTACGTGCAGCTACATCCATTCCCCGCACGAGCCGCTCGACGAATTTCACCTCAAGCTCCCGCGGCAAACCCACCGAGAAAATCAGTCCTAGGGGCTCGGCCCCCATCGCTGCCAGGTCGCTCAGGTTGACCACGACCGCCCTGCGGGCCATCTGCTCGGGTGTCGTGCGAGGTGGGAAATGTCTGCTTGCGACGAGCATATCGGTGGTCGCGACCAGACAACTGCCATCGATGTCAATCGCCGCGGCATCGTCACCTATTCCAACCCTAACCCGAGGCCCTCGCCTACAGATTTTACGCGCCAACTCCACCAAGGCTCTTTCGCCGGCCTCGCTCAGCTTCATCGACTCCACCTACAACAGAGGCAACTTGCTAGTAACTTTGTCCACAAGTTCGGACGGCGCTGGCCCGACTGCTAAAACCGTGGTAGTGTTTGGGGGCAACTCGGTAAGTCCTGAATCTTGGATCAACTCACATGATAAGCTCAATTCCTTCGCATGTGCCTCAAGTTCTCTCAGTTCCTCATCGTTCGATACTTTAACAACCACTTTTTTCTGACCCTCGCCTAGCCAAGCCTTGAACCACTCTTGTTTCGCCCTCCTAGTTCGCTCAGCCGATGCCACGGAACCGTGCGCAACCTGTGTCGCGAGCTTTCCCGGACTCATCTCAAGGTCGGCTCGAACGGCGATTACCTGCTTGTACCTAAACACCCTCGCCACTTTCTCGCTTCTCCTCAGAAG
>JABUBO010000429.1_pt1 | contig 13448 bp, 9 predicted proteins | sample 7240361 | NCBI WGS metagenome assembly JABUBO01 (sample SAMN07256346, study PRJNA390944) | subsurface metagenome | isolation source: Methane hydrate marine sediment | place: Pacific Ocean: Eastern North Pacific, ODP site
AAGAGTCATCTGGCCTGCACTAATGGCCTTGAAGCGGAAGATTTCCCAGCCGCCCGCGCCTACAAGCGGCGGCCCACCTGTCTCAGATGGCTTGAACTCCGCTTCGCCCATCTGCTCCAGGATAGACTCCTGGGTTTCAACTACCTCCCATCGATAACCAGTTGTGGGATTTGATTTTAGTGTGACGACAAGAATCCGGCCTTGCTCAAGCTCAACCTGGCTGTCGTCATCTTCCTCATCGACATTGACCTCTTCAGGTTCAACCGGCGGTATTCCTCCAAACAAATGCTCAGCAAGGACTATCAGGTCCTGGACATCCACTATGCCGTCTCCGAAAGGTGTCGGGCCAATATCACACAATGAGTAGTTTTCACCCCAGTGGTCAACAATTATGCACATGTCTGCGGAGTCGACTATTCCGTCGCTATTGAGGTCAACGACCGGCTCGACAGAAGCTTGCCATATGTCGTGGTGACCTAATCCGCCGGGTCGGCGTGAGCTGAAATAGAGGGTAGAACCATCAGAGGAAATTTCCGGTTGCAAGTCGCGAGCCGAACTGTTAACCGTCAAACCCAGATTAACAGGAATACCCCAGGGATGCTCTTTGTTCGGCCGTGTGCTCATCCATATATCAAATTCATCTACGGGCCCGTACAACTGGAAGAAAAGGCAAAGTCCGTCTGTTGATATATTCGGTGCACCGTCGTTAAAAGAAGTGTTGAGAGTGGGTCCAAGATTCACCGGTGTGTCCCAGTCGTCCTCTACTGTTGAGCGTGTCGCCACCCATAGGTCGGCCCCACCTGACCCGCCGGGGCGGTCGGAGTTAAAGTAGAGCTCCAGGCGGTCGGCTGAAATGCAAATCCCAGATTCGCGATATGAAGTGTTGATTGGTGGCCCAAGATTGACCGGTTCACCCCAAGGATCGTTTATAGTGGGGCGTGTCGTTACCCAAATGTCCCGCTCACCAAATCCGCCGGGTCGGCGGGAGATGAAGAGGAGTGAAAGGCCATCGGCCGAGATGCTCGGCGAGTTATCACTGGCAGAACTGTTGACCGTCGAACCAAGGTTGACCGGTAGACCCCAAGGGTCCTCTGTCGTGGGCCGCGTAGTTTCCCAGAGGTCATTGTCGCCGTATCCGCCAGGCCGATCACAGTCGAAGTAAAGCGACAGTCCGTCCGCCGAACTGGTCGGAGCAAAGTCCCTCACCGAACTGTTGACGACCGACCCAAGATTCGTGGGCGTGCCGAAGGTGAAATCTGCGTTTGCAACCTCGGCAGCCAAGCCCAAGGCCAGAACCAATACGATTGAAATTGTTTTTTTCATTTTACTGCCCTTTCAGAAAGTGTTGATTATTTCGCTGCACACTGTGCGCACCTTCAGTGGCTTAGGCTTGTCTTTACGAAAATCTCGTTGATTGAACGCCATTTGGATTATCTCCTCCAAAGCGTTTTTGATATGCAGGTATTATAACATCAGGCCAGCGCTTGTCAATAAAAAACTGGTGAAATCATATGGAATATTCACCTCAATCGGCTGGGTAGAGAATTTCCTTCTCCATGCTTTTTTTAGGTATATTCGGATAAGTCCTAAGTCTGACGAAATGTTACCTGTTTGCAATCCCCCAAAAGAGCAATGGGCCGGGCTGGATTCGAACCAGCGTAGGCTTACGCCAACGGGTTTACAGCCCGTCCCCTTTAGCCTCTCGGGCACCGACCCATTTCAATTGACTATTTTCTATTGTCTATTTACTATTGAAACGACATTGTCAATAATCAATGGTCAATTGTCAATAGTCAATCCCGATTTTATCGGGATTCGGTTGTTTTGTTGTTTTCTATGTTTTCCTACGCATCAAGGGGCTGGGTATCTTCCGGCCAAGCCTCACGTTTGCTTATTGACAAATGACAATCCCCATTTCAATTGACTATTTTCTATTTTCTATTTACTATTGAAACGGAATATTCAATATACAATAATCAATAGTCAATCAAGTCTCATACGGATAGGAACTTGATAGAATGCCCAGAACAAGAATCATCGCCACATTAGGCCCTGCCAGCAGCAACTACTCTGTCCTGCGGAAAATGTTCGCAGCCGGCTTAGATGTAGTCAGGCTGAATTTTTCGTACGGCAGCTATAAACAACATCTTGAATCTATAGAACTTGTCCGCCGGCTCAACAGAAAGTACAGACGACACATTCGGATAATGCAGGACCTGGAGGGATTTCGAATCAGAATCGGACGATTCAAAGGTGCCAAAACCAGATTCTTAAAGAATCGCACAGTAGTCTGGCTGACCAACAACGCCGAAGCATGTGGGCCACGAACAATACCATTTGACTACAAAGGTGATTTGAGCCGGTTAAAGCAAAAACAGCTTATCTTTATTGATGATGGGAACCTGGTCCTGCGCATAAAGAGTATCTCCGTCAATAGCATAAAAGCAATCGTTGTCGAAGGAGGTGTCCTTAAGGAAAGAAAGGGCATAAATATTCCTGATGTGGACCTTGGATTTGAAAGGATAACCGAGAAAGATAAAAGAGACATCGAGTTCGGCATCAAACACAGAGTCGATTACATCGCTTTATCGTTCGTACGGGATGAAAACGATATTCGGCAGGCCGCTGCACTGATAAAGCCGAGATTACCCAAGTGTCGGCTCGTGGCAAAAATAGAGAATAGACAAGCGATAGAAAACATAGACGGAATAATTGAGGCAGCGGATGGAATAATGATAGCTCGCGGCGATATGGGTGTTGCCATACCAATCCATGAAGTGCCCATAATCCAAAAGCGTATAATAAGAAAGTCTAATGCCGCGGGAAAGTTCGTAATTACAGCCACACAGATGCTGGAACACATGACCGAGCACAGCAGACCGACGCGTGCCGAGGTTACTGACGTCGCCAATGCAATCATCGATGGTACCGACTTCGTTATGCTTTCGGCGGAAACTGCTGTCGGTCGTTTTCCGTATCAGTCAGTCCTAATGATGAACGATATCATCAAGTTTACTGAAAAATCTGTGTCAGGCTCGTGCTTCGCAGAGTAGTAATTGTAACGATTCTTGTATTGGTGGGCATCACGACCACTCACCGAAGCAGAGGGGCAAAGGAGAGTGGTTCAATTCATGGTATAGACACATCGTTGTTGGGCTTAAAGTGTTGGTGCCATTTTAGCGTCCACAATTTTTCCAGGTAAACTCTTTCTACTCGGCTGTCCACAAATCCAATATTGATAGCTTTTTTGTGGCGGTCAACGCAGAATCGCCCCATAAAGTACCCTTCGCCGTGATCATACCCCGGATATCCTATCTCGCCGGACAGGTCATCGGGCACCATATCGTTAGCGAAAGGCCACGAGCCGACCCACACCGAATCGCCTAATAGCGGAACACTCGATTTAGCGTCCGAGTATTTCTTGTAGAAATTTTCCGCCGGAAATTCTGGGGCGTAAATTGGGTCGTCAGGCAGCAGCCATAAATTCAGCCCGTAGCTGCCTTCCCCGCCCATGAAGCGCCACGAGCGATACGCCGAACCGTAGAACGATTCCTCCGTCCGGTCCTGGCGTTTTGTCATCGCACAAAATGCCACCTTCATCACCCCTTCTATATGCTGCTCTGGATTATTCTTATAATCCTTAGCGCTCAGATATGGGGCTAATTGATGGAACCAGTACTCGCCGGGCTGATGAGAGAAGGGCATAGTTAAATCATCATGGTCAAGCACGTAAAGATTCATAGCTAAGCACAACTGCCGGAGATTATTCTGACAAGCAATTGAACGCGCCTGCTTACGTACATAATTAAGCGCCGGCATTAAAATCGCCATCAACAATGCGATAATGGCAATCACCACCAGAAGTTCTATTAGTGTAAATGCCCTTCGCTTATCCATAATGGCACCACAGTTTTTAATGCACAGTGTTGTAAACCAAAAAATTATCGTACGCTTTTTGGGACTAAAAATCAAGAGAAATGTCTCCGGCTTTCTTAGCATCAGATGAGGCAAAATCGCCGCTGGAATAGTCGCCTACGCTTTAAGGCTTCTGCGACGGAGCGAGGATGCTGGTTCTGAAAGACTCATTTTCAAGAAGCTGTTTCACAAGCATGGCATATCCTTCGCTCATCGGGTGACTTGCATCAACATACCACTCACTGGGTAATGTCGGAGGCATATAGTAGGCGATATTATTTTGTTGTAGCCAGACTTCAATCTTACTTTTCATCCTTCGATAAATCTCGATGCTCTCGCCCTTGAGCATGTGCTCGTTAAATGGGCCAACGAGGACGAATACGCTGTTGCCTCTTTCCTTCAGCAGCTTAACTGACCGCTGGAAAAAGTTCCACTGCAGTGAGGTCTCAAGCTCAACCCACTGAAAATCTATTTTGGCTGTCCCCTTCTCTGTCCAGGAAATATGTTCGTTCTGACTATTGTTGGCAGAGGTGGGAAGCTCGAGAGTGACGGCGCTGGCGGGATTCTCATAGGGGTGCTCCAGCGTCCATGTGGGCAGATCCATGTTCTCGAAATAGGTAATCTTCAAATGGGATGTCCAGCTTAAAAAAGGCACACAGCGTTCTACCACAGCGGAAAACCTCTTAGAATATGGGTCCTTATAGCAGGGGATGTTTGGAATAAACTGCGGTACCAGCTTGGGATGATTGAAACGGAACTCTTTTTCGGTCTGCAAATCGTGTTTCTTAGAGCTCATCCATAAGGGGTTAAAATGCAGAACAACCTTTTTGCTTGAGATGTCGTGACCATAGTATTTCAGCAAACCCGCTAATGCCACGGGATGGATGCCATCCACACCCAAATTAGCGAACTGGTCGCGGCCGGTTATTTTATTGAGATGGTCGGACAACGTCTCATGTTTGGACACGAAATGGCCCCAAATGACCGAATCTCCAATCACAAGTATTTCGTGTTGGGAACATGCCCATCGGCAGCGGCGGCTATACAACCAGTAGTCATTGCTTAAATCGTAGTCCAGGCGATAGTCGGGTGCAGGCTCAAATTTCTCCATCCGTTCCCAAAGTGTGGGCCCGAAACAAAATAAAGCCAAGGCAACAATTCCAACGAAAATCCATTCGCATCCGGATAATCGCACGCAGTTGGAGCTGAAAGGGACCTTAGATTCGTTCAGTGGACAAGAATTGTCTCGGTTCTCTAAGATGCCACTTTTATGCATTGAGTTTTACCTCAGTTGTTAAAGGTTCTTAAGGTCTAACTAATATCAGAACTGTAAGTAGATGAACGCCTTCTCACTTGCCGGAGCAAAGACGGCCAGGTAGAAAACCAGCAAAAGAACAATTCCTACGCGAACGTATCTTAGTTCAAGGACCCACTTAAGCCTGGATTCATAAGCAAACTGATAGAGCCACACAGCAAAGACCAGGGCCAAAGCCAGCAATGGACAATAAGGATTTGCCAGTCCGGAGCTGAATATTCTTGTTACAATCACCCATGCGTCACTTATTGTTGCAGCACGGAAGAAAATCCACGCAAAGCTGACAAAGACAAATACAAGCAGTTGTTTCGCTACTTTCGGCACCCTTTCTTTGTAGAACGAAGTTCTTTCCAGCTCACGAGTACAAAAACGCCCGAGCCCATGCAACGCGCCCCAGATGACAAATGTCCAGGCTGCTCCATGCCACAATCCCGAAATCACCATAGTCAGAAACATATTTTTATACGTGTTAAACTTGCCCTTGCGGTTTCCTCCCAGAGGAATATAGACGTAATCTTTGAACCAGGAGGAAAGGCTGATATGCCATCTTGACCAGAAGTCACCCAGGCCCGTTGCCAAGTATGGATTATTAAAGTTCAGCATTAAACGAAATCCCATCATTCGCGCCACGCCCCGTGCCATATCCGTATAGCCGCTGAAGTCGAAATATATCTGCCAGGAAAACAAAAAAGTAGCCAGGACCAGCGCAGGCGCCTGAAATTGCTCAGGAGCGTCATACACCTTGTCAACGTAAAGAGCCATATAGTCTGCCAGGGCGACTTTCTTGAAAAATCCGACAACAAAAAGTGAAAGGCCGTCTGCTATGTCTTGTATGGAGACCTTAGGCGTTTTATGCAACTGGGGGAGTAAGTTTTTGGCTCTTTCGATTGGCCCGGCAATCAATCGAGGGAAGAGTGATACAAAGGTAGCGTACCTTATGAGGCTCGTCTCTCTTTCAATATTGCCACGATAGTAATCTATGGTGTAGCTCATCGACTGGAAGATATAGAACGATATACCCACGGGCAAAAGTATGCCGGGAGCAGGGAGTGCGTAAGGAATACCCAATGAAGACAATAAAAGGTTTAAGTTGTCGGTGACGAATCCACCATATTTGAAAAAGCTAAGCAGCCCGAGATTATTTACAATGCTTATGGAAAGCCACATTTTCCGGCGTGTGCTTTTGGACATTTTCATAACTACGATGTAGTCCAGCAGTGTCGAATACGAAATTAGAATCAAATATAGCGGGTTAAAGCAGGCATAGAAGAAATATGAAACGGCCAAAAGCCAGGGAACTCTGAGCCTGGTATTCTTGAGGGCCAGGTAGGTGGGATAAACAATAATAAAAAATAATGCAAACGGCCAAGTATGAAATAACATTCCTTGCGCCCCTTTATCTCGTCAAGACCTGAATATGCGCTTCTACCGAAGCAGCCAGACCATCCGGATGATACCCTCCTTCGAGAATAGAAACGAGACGACCTTCACAGCACTTCTCTGCTATGGCCTTGACGATCTGCGTCAGCTCCGCAAATCCCTGTGCGGTGACCTTCATGCTACCGAGCAGGTCATCTTTATGGGCATCAAATCCCGCGGATATGAGCACAAAGTCCGGGGAAAAGTCACGGGCCGCGGGTTCAAGTTTTTCTTTGAAGACCCTTATATAATCGGCATCCCCTGAACCGGCCGGCAAGGGAACGTTAATGTTGTAATTCAAACCTTTTCCGCCGCCCTTTTCTGCTTCGCTTCCGGTTCCCGGATAGAAGGGGTACTGGTGAACGCTAAAGTACAGCACTGAAGGGTCATCATAGAACGTTGCCTGAGTACCGTTGCCATGGTGCACATCCCAATCCACAATAAGTATTTTTGGTAAGCCGTGTTTCTTTTGAACGTAGCGGGTGCCGATAGCAATATTGTTAAAGATGCAGAAACCCATGGCCTTATCCTTTAGGGAATGGTGGCCCGGCGGACGGACCGCACAAAAGGCGTTCGTGACTTTCTTTTCCATGACCGCATCGATGGCCGAGAACACTCCTCCCACGGCTGCCAGCGCTGCTTCATAGGATTTTGGTGATATCGGAACATCCATTGAATCCAGATATCCTGCGCCGTCCTCACAACTTTCTTTGGCTCGCTCTACATATTCGGGTGTGTGAACCGCAGTGAGCCATTCAGAAGAGACTGGCTTTGGTGAGAGCTTGAATAATTGGGAGTATAGTCCTGTTGTCTTTAACCTATCTACTATTGCGATAAGCCTCTGAGGTGCCTCCGGATGGCCTACAGTTGTTTTGTGCTCGAGATAAATATCATCATAAACGAATCCCGTTTTTGACACTTTTTTGCTTGGATTCTCCTTTGTCATATCTTCTCCGGTGGATGTGTTGGTAGGTGCATTTGGGTTGCCGCTAAGCGGCGTCGCTCTTACGCAGCGAAACCCTATAGCATCACTCGCAAGACAAGTATCATCAATAGAAGGATCACTCGTGCGATATGATGACCGGCAGCTCCCGGCGCTGGAGTTCCATGCGCCGCCTCTCAAGACTCTCTCCTCAACTTCAGTTGGCCCCTTTGGATTTTTTTCCTTGCCATCTTTGTAATAATTCTCAGAATAAAAATCATTGCACCATTCTGACACATTTCCATGCATATCATAAAGCCCCCAGGGATTAGGTTTCTTCTGTCCGACAGGATGTGTCTTTCCGGATGAGTTCTCAGCGAACCAGGCGTAGGTTTTCAGCTTCCGCACATCGTTACCAAAGCTGAATTTTGTGCCGGTGCCCGCCCGACAGGCATACTCCCATTCAGCTTCTGTCGGAAGTCTGTATCCGTTTGCCTGGAAGCTGCACTGCCAGGTTTCTTCATCGTAGCAAGGCTCAAGACCCTCTGCTCGTGAGCGGTCGTTGCAATAAAGAGCTGCATCGGTCCAGTTTATCTGCTCTAAGGGATTCTTCGGATTTTTGAAATGAGAGGGGTCGGGGAGCTGATACTTCTTGAACTGCTCTTGAACTACTTCGAATCTGTCCATCCAAAACGAGCTGACCCATACCCTGTGCACCGGCGACTCATCCGGTGAACCGTTTTTGTTTCCCATATCAAACCAGCCTCCGGGAATTTTCACTATCTCAATACCCGTCTTTGTTTTTACGACTTCCGGCATACTGGCGGTGTCCTTAGCACGGCGGCAGCCAGGGGCGATTGCCAATACAAACAGCAGACAAACGGCTTTAATCATCAGATTTTTGGACCACTGAACCATTTACTATATTCCTATCTCCTTGCCACCTGGTACTTACAGGTGAAACAATTCTCTGGCTTCAACGATTTGTGGTTTTAATCGGTACCCAATCAGGCTCTTTGTTGTGTTTTCCGTCGGTGGTGATTTCTACCCATTTCCCTGTCATATCGCTCACACAGATATTCCAGCCCGGCGCTTTGCCGCCTACCATTTCAGTGGCTTTTGGGCCGTGGCTGAAAGTGAGGTATCTGCCGTCCGGCGAGAAGTCGGTGTGGTAAACCTCATATTCTTTTCGACACTTGATAACGCGGCGAACATCAGACACTCGTGGTGCACGGGATGCCATGTCGATATTAGCCGTGCATAAATCCCAATCAGTCAATCCCCACGTTATCTTCTTACCATCGAGGCTAAAATCAGGCCTACAACCCGTGACTTTATACTTTGTTAAATCAAAGACTTCGGTTCCGTTGGCTTCGACAGCCAGGTTGGCGTGCTTAAAACCCATGCCTCCGTGCACCGTTGCAAGAAACCAATTACCGTCCGGCGACCAGCAAATATTATAAAGATGATACAGACTTTTATTTCGATGTTCTCTGTGTTTGCGCGTATCTATATCATAAAAGAAAAGTCCCGTGGTGGCATAGTCTTTAATAGTGTAACGGGCGACTTCTCCCTTTAAATAAGCGATAGTTTTGCCATCAGGACCCCAACATGGCTGTCGTGCATTTTCGGCAATCTTGACACGTCCGGTCCCGTCAATGTTCATGTAATAGACATTTCGAACCTTTTTCTTTCTTACCAGCTCATCAGCAACAAAACAGATTTTCGTACCATCACCAGAGGAGTGGGGATACATCTCATCCACATCAGGGGTGTTGGTTAGATTAACAGGATTGGAGCCATCCGCATTTATCAAGTACAGTTCCCAGCTCTCCTTGCCATTGGTCTTACGGTAGGTTTCGTAAACTATCTTAAAGGGGATTTCTTTGAGGTTAAGCTCAGATTTTGGTGAAGGTATTTGCCGCAGCTTTAGGGCATCTTGCGCCCTTGCGCCACAAACAGCTTCATTCACTATAAGCAAACTCAGCGCAAGAATAAAAACTACATACTGCTTCATTGTTATATTATCTCCTTTGCTCACTGGCCTATCGATGGAACAGGCACCCAGTCAGGTTCCTTGTTGTGGTTTCCGTCAGTTGTGATTTTTACCCACTTGCCGGACATATCACCCACACAAATATCCCAGCCTCTCGCCTTACCGCCAACCTGTTGCGCTCCCCTGAAAGGGCCGTAACTGAAAGCGATGTACTGCTCATCTGGTGAGAGGTCTACATGATAAACTTTAGACTTACGCAAGCATTGGACAACTTCTTGGATATTAGTTACCCGTGGTGCACGGCCGGTCAGGTCGATATCACCCAGGCATAGATTCCAGTCGGTCTTGCCCCACACTATTTTGTTGCCGTCAAGATTAAAGTCGGGTCGGCAGCCCTTAACTCCCCACCATCCCAGGTCGAACACCTTTGTACCATTGGCTTCAAAAGCCAGGATAGCATCGCTGTATTCCATACCACCCTGTACTGCGGCAACAAACCAATTGCCGTCGGGTGACCAACAAATAGCGTAAATGTGATGTATACTTTTATTAGGGTGAGGAGAGTATTGGCCGGCCTGAAGGTCATAGATTATCAGGTCAGAGGTTGCGTACGGCCTGTCGCTGTAGCGCTCATACTCTCCCTTTAAATAAGCGATTTTCTTGCTGTCAGAACTCCAGCAAGGCTGCCGGGCGTTGCCGGCGACTTTGAAACGCCCGGTGCCATCGACCTTCATATAATAGACACTTCGAACCTTTCTTCTACCTGCCCCTTCGTCGGCAACGAAACAAATCTTTGTACCATCAGGGGAAGCGTGGGGATACATCTCATCCACATCAGGGGTGTTAGTGAGATTAATCGGATTGGAGCCATCGGCATTTATTAAGTACAGCTCCCAGTTTTGTTGTCCCTCGGTTTCTCGGTACGTTTCGTACACTATCTTAAAAGGAACTTCTTTCAGATTCAGCTCCGCTCGTTGTGACGGAACTTTTCTCAGCTTTTCTCTTTTTGGCGTTAGAGGTCTGCGGTCAGTACCGTTGACTACGGTCAGAGTTAGTATCATGGAGATAAAAATGCCAACGCTTTTCATAAGTAGCCCTTTTCTCGAAATATATAATCTTCACAACTCTTTATTCTATTTTGCATCAAACCTTTGATAAAGTCAATAACCCATAAAAGTGTCTAAAGTTTGAAGTGACTAAAGTTGTGGATTATTTTCTAATCTTTAGCTCATTTTAGGTACTTTAGCTCACTTTGCCACAGACTGGAACCCCATATTTCTTACCTATCATCAGGGTTGTGAGCTTTAGATTGAGCTTGAGTTATAGTCGTTACTGTGATATGTATAAAAGAAGAACACAATTGTTTTTTGTGATATGTCTAAGCTCATTATTAGAACGGCTGCACCATAACCGCCAAGCATAGTGATAGCAGCAATAAGTCATCCCCAAACAAGCTAACGCGCAAGAAGCGGCGCAGGAAGAGGAACTGTTCACATAAAATAGCGCCCGACAAATGTGCCGGAGGCAGGAAACAAGAGCAGCAAAGAAACAAACAAGGAGCGTCACCAAAACGAGTTAAAGGATGGCGTCTGTGGATGTTTCGTGTTATCTGCCTTGCGGTTGTTCCGATTCTATTTTTCTTGTTTCTGGAAATTGTCCTGCGCATAGTTGGTTACGGATATCCAGCGGCTGCAACCATCAAGTGTAAAGTCAACGGGACACGTGCTTATGGAGACAATGTAAAATTTGGCTGGCGGTTCGAGTTCAGCCGAATAACAGCGAGGCCTACAAAATTCTTGGAGAGCTGCTGTCTCAGCAGGGTAAGATTGACCAGGCAGTAAAAATATCCCGAAAGGGTTTGCTTTTCATATCGGATGACCTTTATCTGCATCACAACCTGGGTGTGTTTCTCAATATGCAGGGACACAAAGATGAGGCGGTCAAAGAGCTGCAAGCCGCGTTACGTATAGACCCAAATTCGGCTCAAACTCGCAAGGTGCTCAATGCCATACTGAGCGGACCAAAGTACAGAAAACAGAGGACAGAAAACAGATGACAGAAGTCGGAAGTCTGACGTATGACTTCTGTAAAATTACGGAGCAGGCCAGAGTTGCTCATCGAGCCACTGGTCTGCAATGGCATATCATCACCGTGTTTGTTTGGCTGTGTGAAGATTTAAATTAGCTTTTTTTCCTTACCATCAGCCCAATATGGAGCGACCGTCTTAAGGTTAAAGGGCCGGTCGTTTCTCATAAGTTCTGGGCAATTGCATAAAGCAAGAAGATTTGGTAGTATGGTGACCAGAAGAGGATTAGAATTGTCGTTAAGGTGTTGCTTCAGGAAGTATTGAATTAGTAGTTCAACATGGAAACGAATGAAAACTATTAGAGTGCAGCGTTCTGCCGGCCCAATTTAATCAGGAGGATTAATAGCTCATGGGAACAAACTATCGAAACAAGTTTTTTTGCATGTGGTGCTCAGTCACCTTGGCGCTTATGGCGTTTAACACAACTCTGGCCGAGAACTGGCCCTGTTTTCGAGGGCCGACCCGGCAAGGTATATCAAATGAGAAGGATGTCCCGCTCGAATGGAGCCAAACGTCCAACATTGTCTGGAAGAGACCGATTCCGGGCGAGGGCTGGTCATCGCCTATCGTGTTCGATGAACGCGTGTTTGTAACGACCGCAACGGACGGAGGCGCCTCATTTCGTTTGTTGTGCCTCGATAGGCTGACCGGAACCGTCCTTTGGAACAAACAAGTGCTCCGGCAAAAGCCGGGACACAAGCAGAGGCTGAACTCATACGCTTCATCCACGCCGGTAACCGATGGTCGGAGAGTATATGTCCTGGCCTTTGATGGAACTCTGGCAGCAGTTTCGATGGAAGGTAATGTCATTTGGAGACACAGCGAGTTTGAGTATTACAGTGAACACGGGCTGGGGGTTTCGCCGATACTGTACAGAGATTTGCTAATAGTTCCCTTTGATGGCAGCAGCAGCGGTCCGGACAAGAAACTCGGATGGCAAAAACCATGGGACCAGGGCCTTATACTTGCTCTGGACAAGAATACAGGCGAAGTGCAGTGGAGGGGCCGGCGGGGGTCTTCCCGTATCGCACATATCACACCACAGGTCCTGAGTGAAAATGGCCGGGACCAGCTCGTCAGCTCGGCGGGTGATGTCGTGCAGGGTTTTAATCTCAAGACCGGCGAGAGAATTTGGACGGTCTCCAGCCCGGGTGAAGGCGTGGTGCCTTCTGTCGTTATTGGCGACGGCCTGATTTTCACTACTTCCGGGTTCGGCGATTCAACAATCCGCGCCGTACGCACCGGCGGAAAAGGCGACGTCACGAAGACACACATCGCGTGGGAATCCACGGAGGACGTTTCCAAAATACCTTCAATGCTTTATGTCAGACCCTTCCTTTTTCTGGTCACCGAGACCGGTGTCGCCAAGTGTCTCAGGGCGAAAACCGGCGAAGAGATCTGGAGAAAGCGCCTGGGTGGTCGATACTCGGCTTCGCCGGTCTGGGCGGAGGGCAGGATATATTTCCTTTCCGAGAAAGGCAAGACCACGGTTGTCCAGGCCGGGGGCGAATTTAAGGTCCTTGCCGAGAATGAGCTCAACGAGAAGTGCGGCGCTAGTCCCGCTGTCTCGCAGAAGCACATTTTCATCCGGTCGGAGAATAATCTCTACTGTATCGGCCGGGGCCAATAGACTGTGAGTCTGCGGAGAACGTCCGTTCCATTGATGCGGCAAGAACAAAGGGAACAGATTTAATTAGTTCCTGTTGCGGAAACAGTATTTGTCATTCCCGCGAAAGCGGGAATCCAGCTTTTTCGCTCTGGACCCCTGCTTTCGCAGGGGTGACATCGTCGGTTT
>JABUBO010000431.1_pt1 | contig 13439 bp, 13 predicted proteins | sample 7240361 | NCBI WGS metagenome assembly JABUBO01 (sample SAMN07256346, study PRJNA390944) | subsurface metagenome | isolation source: Methane hydrate marine sediment | place: Pacific Ocean: Eastern North Pacific, ODP site
TTTCAGAGATTTCTTGATTTATAAATTTATCCTTTAAAATCTTGAATAATAGATTTAAGTGAGTTAAATCTGGATTACTTTCTATAAATTCTACGATTTCTCTAAGTTGTTTTTGCTCTGGTGAAAAATAACTTGCTAGGTAAGTAATAGTATTAAATAAATTTTTTGATAATTTTTGTTTATCCACTCTTGGAGAATCTGCTTCACCATCATCTTTTCGAATATATTTTATATTTGATTTTTTTATCATCTTCTCCTCTTCTGATTCTTTTTGCTTGGGTAATTTTTTAATTGTACCATTTTCATGCAATAATCCATAAGTTTCTGTAAAATCTAAGAAAATTTTTTTCAAACCTAAAACGTGTTTTTTATCAACATCATATTCTCTTATCAAGATCTTCTCAAAAAGGTTCATATCTAATTTTAATCCAGAAAATCTCTGAAAAATGTTTTCGAATAATTGAATTGACTTAATGGCTTGTAATAGTAATTCCTTTTCCTCTTCTTCATCATAAGGATTAATTAAATCTGTTCCTAATTTTGTTAATTCTACTTCTTCACTACTATATTCAATTAATTTATATTTTGCTAATGTGCTTAACTTAGATCTAAATGGGCCACTTGTCTCTGTCATATGTATAGATTCTGCAAATATGCCTATTTTGGATTTTCCTCCTAAATTATTTAATTTTTTAATCAACTCTTTAGCTTCTGTTAAAGTTAATCCTATAACCGGGTAATTTCGTGGTTTTGGCATTTAAATCACTTTGTTTTAATTTTATTATATTTATTTAAATATTTAAATCTTTGTGTTCCTTTTTGTGGATAGTAAAGTTAGAGGCAGTAAACTATGATAATAATAATCTTACATTAATATGACAATTAAAGACATAATATTATTCATGATTAAATTAAATCATTATATACGGTTGTTATGTAGTTATTACATAGTAAGGACTTTTAATAATTTATAACTTTTTATTTCAAAATATTTCATTTTAAATATTTAAATAATAAATATTTAAATAATAATACTTATAGAATATATTCTCCATATTAATTTCTTAATAATTATCACAAATAAATTTGAAAATTCATTTATAAATATATATAAAGAATTATATTATTTAGAAATCATATGTTGGAGAATACTTAAAGTTATTTTGCTATTCTTTATTTTTATACTATTTTGAATAAAATTTAATTTTATTAACAACTATAATTATATTAAAATTGATAGATAGATATGATTTTCTAATTTAAAGAAAAAATATTTCCTATTTTAATTCAAAAAATAAAAATTCATATAGATAATATCTTTTTACTTATCCAATTTTTGATATGCTCCAATTTTTTTTTTACTCTTCTTAAATAAATTTTCTCTAAAAAACCTCCAATTAAAAATTAATAATTATATTCTTAAAGAAATACAATATATCTAGTTATTTACCCAGAAAAAATAAATTTAAGAAATACTTATAATCATCGAAAAATTAAATCATATACTTAAATCAGATAACTTATCACAATTCTATATCTCGAGTTGATCTCTCTGAAAAAGGACGAATTTGAGGAGGAGAGTGCTTTCAGGTTTGGATTTCATATACCTGTACCCACCCCCAAACTTAAGCATATGTTCGAGGGGACAAAAAAAGCTGAGGAATGTGGATTCAATTCTATTTTTTATGCAGATCATACTGTCATGTTGCCTCCTGGTCCCGGGACTTGCTTTGATGCTTTTAGTTTTTTATCGGCGCTGGCTATGATAACAAAGAAAGTGAAATTGTGCACTGGTGTCTCAGACTGCCACAGATTCCATCCAGCGCTAATGGCACATAAAGTAGCGACGCTGGATAATATATCAAATGGTAGAGCTATGTTTGGTATTGGAGCTGGTGAAGCGATGAATATTGATATGTATGGAATGAATCGGAAAAGATCCTTAACTAAAATGAGAGAATATATAATTCTAATGAGAGATTTTTGGACTAAAAGAAAAGTTAATGCAAAAAGTGAATTCTGGGGAGAGATGAAAAAGGCTTATATTCAAATAAAACCGATTCAAAAAAGCCCACCAATTTACATTGCTGGAAATGGTCCAAAAAACTCGCCAATTGACTGGAGAATTAGGAGATGGATGGTATCCACTTTATCAACCTCCTTGGGTATATAAAAAAAATCAAGAGAGAGTGGCTGATGCTGCAAAGAAAGCTGGTCGGGATCCTTCAGAGATTGATTATGTATATGATTGTTTTGTGGCAATCGATGATAAAAATCCAGAAAATGCAATTAAAAGGTGCGAATTCTTTAAGGGATCTTACTTACTCAATACTTCAATACTCAATGAAGCTTATCCAAATATAAATTTATCCAGTGATTTAACAATTCATAATTTTGATATGAGCAGTGAGGGTGCAATGGAGTTATTAAAATATATAGACCAACTACCCAAAACTATTCTTCAAGATTTTAATTGCTTGGGCACAACAGATGATGTAATAGCAAGCATAGAGAAATATAAAGAAGCTGGAGCAACACATTTGACAATTATGAATCGAGGGCCAGATGTGAACATAGTCTATGAAAACTTTAGAGACAAAATTATTCCCTATTTTAAAGATTTAGAAAAATAATTCTTTTTAAAATATTATACTCTCGTAAATTACTTCAAATTTATTTTTAAAGTTGTTCTAAATATTTTTTATGTATTTCCCAGCTTCTTTTTTTCAATTCATCTCCAATTATTTCAGCATCTTCTATTGAAAGAGTACTTTTTGAAGCGATTTTATCTGAAATTTGTAAATTCTTAAGATAATTTTCAACTGTAAAAAGAGCTACAGAACTCCAATCAATTTTGGGATATTTTTTCATTCTTTTGAATATTTCATCTGGCACTGAAACTTTTATATCTGTCATTTTTTATCTATGAGCTTGATAGAGAATTAATTATATATTTTTTATTATTTTTTTAAATTTAATAAAATATTGACATTTTGAGAAAAAAATCCTAAGATAAATTAAAGAAGTAAAAGGAAATTGAAAATAAAAAAGGTTATTCAACTTGAAAATTAGCTTATAAATTAAATCAAATAACTTTTTTATTCATTTAATCATTTAAAGAATTGAAATTACTTAAGAAATTGAAAATTTGGAAGAAATCATTAAAGATGGCTACCAAAAACGAATCAAAAAATAATTGGGATTTTTTCAATCGAATAATTACAGATGTTGATGAAAACTGGAATATTATCCAATGTATTAGTTGTGGGAAGTGTGTTGGTGATTGTCCAGCGAGTAAAATCTCGGATTTTAATATTCGGAAAATAGTTGAAAAAGTTTTGATTGGAGATGAGTCAATTTTAAAAGAAGAAGACATATGGTATTGCTTTTTATGTAACAAATGTTCAAAAATTTGTCCCAAAGAGGGTATTAATATACCTTTATTTATCTTATCACTTAGAAATGAAGCTTTTAAAAAAGGATATAATATTCCTCAATTGAAGAAATATGTTAAAATGTGTAAAAGGTTTTTAGAAAATGGTACTGTAATGAAAGAATCTGATTTACCTTCTGAAAGAATTGAAGAGATAAAAAAGATCTGTGAATTTGCAAGAATCAAATATCTTCATAAAGCAAGCAAAAAAAATATTGGAATTGAAGAGTAAATATTGGAGTTTCGATCAAAAAGATGGAGGGCTATATTAAATCAGTTGTTTTGGATACAGATGAGATTTTACAATCTTATGATGATAATCCTTTAGATTTTTTTAAAGATAAGAAAATATGTTTATTTAAAGCATGTTTAGAATATTATTATCCCGGGATAAGAACTTGTTTAAAATCGATGTTAGAAGACTTTGATTTACAAGTTTCTACATCTTTGGAGCAATCTTGCTGTTCTGGAACTTTTCTCCAGAGAAATTTAATAACTAGAGCTCAATTTGCTGCGATTAATGAAAGAAATATTGCCTCAATGAATGAAATAGCTGATATTTTAATAGTTTCTTGTAATGGTTGTTACCTTTCGTTATTAAGAGGACGTAAATTTTTAAATTCGAAAGATATAAGGGAAAAAACAACTAAAATTTTAAAAGAATTTAAAAAAGATATCTTATTCTCTCCAAAATTGAAAATAGTTCATGTCATAGATTTTCTACATTTAATTAGAGAACAAATTGGAGAAAGATTAAAATATTCATTAAATGGGTTAAAATGTGCTATACATTATGGATGTCATTATCTTAATTTATTATTAGATAAAAAAGATATCCATAGTTTTATTGCCCCCAAAAATAAATTAGAAGATATTTTAACTATTTTGGGTGGTTCTATTATAGAGTATCAAGAACGAGATTCATGCTGCGGGTGGGGAGCTTCTCAAAACGTAATACATCGAGAAGAAGCACTTCAAATTACTTTTAATAAATTAAAAAGTGCAGAACGTGCTGGCGCTGAATTATTAGTTACTAATTGCCCAACTTGTCTTTATTCTCTTAATAAATTCAGGGATGATATGAAAGATCTTTTCGGTGAGTCTCCACAAATACCAGCGGTTCATATAAATGAGTTAATTGGAGTTCTTATGGAATATGAGTGTGATAAATATTGTATTGAGAGAATATCACCCCTTATTGAAGAATTAAAAATATAACTTCTTTTCCCATTTGTTTAAACAATTTGAGAGAAAATTTTATTAGCTTGTTGATACACAACATTATTTGATGGTAATTCAAGTAATGATTTACCGCTTAAATTAAACTTTTTAATTTCATCATTATAGCCAAGGAACCCAAGCAATTTCATGTGATTCCCTAAATTTTTTTCAAATCTTTCTATGAATAGGTTTTTGATTTTTCCATTAAATCGATTACCCAAGACCCATATATTTTTAAAGTCTAAACTAACTTCATCTTTCACTTCAAGAATTCTCTGTAAAGTGTGAAAACTCATTTTACTTGGGTCAGTAACTAAAATCAAATCATCTACATCAATAGAAGTTTTTCTCGCGAAAAATTCTAAACCAGCTGGTGAGTCAATAATAGTAATTTTATAATTTTCAGCTAAAATCTTTATCAAATGTTTTAATATATTGTTAATAGAACAATAGCATCCTTCCCCCTCAGATCTCCCTTGAATTATAAGGTCAAAATTATTAAATGGAATAATATGTCTAAATACTTCTTCCTCTACTAATGATTTTTCCGATAAATATGGAGGTATTTCTTTTCTTTCTAATTTTCTACCTAATTCTGTAATTATTCCAGCAATCGTGTCTTTAAAACTAATTTGTTTATTTATTAGATCTGATATATTAGCATCAGGATCTGCATCTATCACAAGGGTCTTTTGTTTCGGAAATTTAGAGATTAAATATTTTAAAAAAAGAATTACGAGAGTTGATTTTCCAACACCACCCTTCCCTGCAAAACAAATTATTTTTTTATAAATAATAATACACTATTTTTATTCTACAATTAAATCGAATAAAATTAAAGAATTAAATAATATAATTAAGCGTAAGTTAAAAAATTTAAGTCTCTTTAATTGCATTTCTTGGACAAGAATCAAGACATATAAGGCAACCAATACATTTTTCCTTAGTAAATTCTAATTCATAGTTGTAAGTAAAATGTAATGCTCCAGTAGGGCATAATGATATGCATGCGCCGCAATCAATACAAAGTTCATTATCTAAATAAACTGTACTTTTTCGTTCTACAGAAATACCTTCACTTTTGAAAGCTTCATTAATTTGATTCAATTTTTCAGAAGGAACATCGATGATCAAAGTTATTCCTTTTGGTGTTGTAGAAAATTTAAGAATATCAAATGAAATATTCATTTTCACAACATCTTGTAAGATTTTTGCATAATCCTTAATATTGTCAATTATTCTGACAGGTATATTAATATTTATAATAGTTATTTTAGCAACAACTCCTCGGAAGTGATTAATCCAATTACTCTTTTATTTTTATCAATTACTGGAAGTCCGTTAATATTATTAACACGCATCTTTCTCGCTGCAATATCAATGGGTTCATCATCTGTAGTCGTAATAACTTTTTTTGTAATGATTTCCGATAAGACCTCTTTATTTTCAGCAATAGCACGAGTAATATCAAAACTTGTAATAATTCCCTTTAAAATACCTTCATCATCAATTATAGCCACATGATTTTCATTTTCTTCAATAATTTTTTTTGCAACTATATTAATACTATCATTTAGATGGCATATTAGAGCTTTTTTTTTGAAATCTTTCACAAATTTTTGTGTTCTAACTTCCTTCATTGGTTTAAATGAGGTATCTCTTGGAAGTCTTTCAGCAGGTGGATTTAAGAAAAATTTACCTTTTTCAATCCAATTTTTTAATTCATTAGCAACTTTTCTTGCCGTATAGAGAGATGAAAGTGAAGAGACTTTAACCGTCTTACCATTAATCTCGATGGTTCCGCTTTTCAATTCTTTATAGTTAATCTCCCTTATTATGGGTTTATCTCTTCTTGGAATACCATAATCAACAATCTCCGTTTTAATATCTTCATCTTTAATTGCAGTTTTTCTTGCAATATTTTTATTTAATATTGGGATTGGAATTCCTAAACCAATGTAAATACTTGAACCATATTTTTCAAAATTAACTCCTTTCAAATATTCTGCGTTCATTTGCTTCAAATCACCCTTTACAAATAATGTTCCTAACCTTTTTATTGGATCATGCTGAGTTCCTTCCCCAATAACATATCCAATACCTCCACCTAAAAAAATTCTGGTTCCAATACCAATAGTTTCATAATCGGGATCATTGCATAACGGATTTAAACATCCTGCTCCTGAAAAGGTTGCATTTCCAAAATTTGGTAGAAGTTTTCCCATATATGTATATAAAGTACGATTTGTGCTATTTACTGCACAATCATACCTTTGATATGCATTCCTAGGATTTACCAAGATCGCTTGATTTATCTCGTCGATTGTAAAATAAGTGTCAACTTCTTCCTTTGGATAGCAATCAGTAGTATATGAAGTACCCCTTAAATGAATTGGTTTTCTACTTACTAAATCCTCGATAACATGACCTCCACCGTATTCAAACGGTCTTTTATCGTTCATGCGCGTTACCCCAATATAACAATCTACTGCAGCGTTCCCATGATAAGCATGTACTCCATTTAACCATAAATGTTCGAATTTAATTGGAGGATCTGAATGGCCAAAATTCAAGAAAGCTCCGCTGGAACACATCGCACCAAATGTTCCCGTTGTAACTATATCGATTTCCTCTGCAGCAACTTCAATGCCTCTTTGTTCAACAATATTGATCATCTCCTCAGCAGTGACTACTACTGCTTCACCAGTTTCGATTTTTTTATTGATCTCTTCATAAGTTTTAGTCATATTATCACCTAATTTCTGTTATTAATGGGAATTGATATATTAATTTTTAGATTATTATTTTTAGGAAATCTATTATTATTTATTATTGTTTTATCGATATATTTTACATTTAATGCAATTCTTGGGTTAATCTTTTTCCAACAATTAACTATTGAATTTTTATTTTCTTATATATTCGGCATATTTTATGGAATAACAGTATCAACATTTATTTTATTAATTAGTTCACTTATGAGATCAGTTTCTAGTTCGGTTGTAATTTCAGTTCTAATTCTATTTATCGGTTTTAATATGAGTGTCGGTATTATTATGATAGCTTTTCCATATGTGGAGCCAATCTATATTTTAACATATCATAGTAGCTTGTATACACAAATTTTTGATTTTCCAGAGGTTAGATATTACGATTTGTCTTTTTTGTTCCTTATGAGAACATGGTTAACTCCGACCCTAATAAGCGGCATTTCTGTTCAATTAATCTATATAGGGTTTGATTTAACTCTTTCATATTTTATTTTTAATCTGCGTGAATTGTGATTAAAATTAAATCCTAACAATTCCCGTTAATAAAAAAAAATTAGATTGGCAATGAAAAAACTCAAAATCAAGAATAAAAAAAATATTAAAAATTTATTATAATTTTACAATTTTACCTTTTTTATCGAGGAATATAGCTATTATGGTTATGAGAGCAATCATTGGAATACCCACTAGCAAATCCATTTCATATCCTATTATATCTGAAATTAAGAATTCAAGAAGAATGGCTATAATATAAATAAAGAAAGGGCTCTTTCCATAACTGTCTAAGACTATTATTGGTTTTTGAAATTTTTTATCAATGCCAATAAATATAAATGAAAGTAAAATCGAGACTCCCATGCTTATTATGATATAAGTTAATGTAGCTTGCCGCTTATTTGCATACCACTCCGGAATAAACGATATCAATAAACCTCCTGCGAAACAAATAATACCAATAATAGCGTAAATTTGGTATTTTTTCTTCTCACTGTAATCTTTATTTAATATTAGCAATTCACCTAAGCATGTTGAAAAGATCATAAAAGCAGAGAAACCAAAAATAGTTCCAAATATACCACCATGAACCGATTCTATCGCATATTCTCGCCATCCGAAATATAGCATAATTTGATAAAAAATTAACATTCCTGAGGCGATAATGGCACGAATTTTAGGTTTTAACCAAAGAAAAGGTAGAGCAATTAATCCTACAAGTCCCAATGTTGGAAGAACATCCCAAATAACTATAATTAATCCATCGACCGTCTTAATAAAGCTTCCTTGATCGATAAGAATTACAACCAAACCAAGGGCCAAAATAATACCATATCGTATAACAATATGAATAACTGCTTTTTTTACACCATCCCTCTCTTTTCGGTGGAAAAACGACACGGGCATAAGTAATCCCATAACGAATATAAAAGCAGGAGCGCCTACATCGTAAAAATTCATCATTGTTGTTGTCCTTTGATTTTCTGGATGTGCAAGAAAAAATCGTGCTACCTCACGAATAGCAATTGGAAGAAATTCAGTAACTACTAATAAGATCATTATGAAACCTCTTGCATGATCTATCCAATATAATCTTTTGGATGTTATTTCTTTTGATTCTGCCATATTTTTTCAACAAAACTTCTTTTATTTAATTCATAATTTAAAATTTTGTTTTATATTCATATTTTAGATTATTGTTAAAATTTTATTTAAACTTTAAAACGTCTTATTGGAGGATTTATTTCTACATATTTAGGAACAATTAATATTAATTTTGGGTTGTATTTCTTCGGTTTCTAATAAAGAATATTTTAATATACTAATATAAATAATTGATAGAAATATAGAAGCCCATAGGTTAAAAGGGAATATTTGATAAGTTAAAAAGAAAACCCCAGACAATGGTACAACAATTGATACTAAAAGAAAATATCCAATTTTGAAATTTTTAATTATCTGATTACGGGAGCTTTTTTTGTTAAACTCATTTGTTATTAAAAAAATTGATAAGAATGGCGCTAAGCTTACAATATGATGATCCCAAGAATCAAAATAAACTAATAACATAATAATCATTCCATAAATCAAACCTTCATTAATGCCTATATTAGAATTCTTTTTAAAAATGTAAATTAAAAATCCTGGAATTGCAATGATTAACACAATAATGATGAAAACAATAAATTTATTACTCTGGATCTCTAAAATATATAAAAGATTTAAAATAACTCTGGTAATGCTAATAGAATTATTAATTCCTTCCTCCGTATATTCGCCAGAGAAATTAATATCTACAAATCCTTGCCATAAAGTAGGATATAAAATAAAAAATAACACTGAAATTAATATTGGAATAATTACACCAAATAAGCGGAAACTCGATCGTTTGAAAACAATTTTTAATTTCTTATTCTTCCTATTCCAATTGATGATAATTATAAAGGGAATAATGAAAATTGCTAAAGGTTTAATTGAAATACTTATTCCTATTAAAATTCCACCTAAAAAATCAGAAATTGATGAATTCTTTAAAAAGAAATATACAGCTAACAATAAGAAAACTGTGATAAGATTATTAATTTGACCCAATGCATAGTTCATAAAATGCGGAAAACAGAGTAAATAAATTGCAATGTATTTTTTCGAACGTGAATTTAAATCATTTTCTTTTGAATTTAATCGATTTAATTGTATTTTTGCTGCATTAATATAGATTAAATAACAACATGCAAAATTTAAAAACAAACTAAAAATCTGAAATACAAAATAACCAATCTCTAAACCCATCATCGAAAATGGTGTAAAAAAATAGGCAGAAATTGGAAAATATCTATATGGAAAGAGATAATTAGATTGATTATATAAATCATTAATATCTTCAATAATTATTTTACCTGCATTAAAATAGGTTAGAAAATCACACGTTTCAGAAAATCCAGCAAAATAGAATAACATAAGAGAAATTATCAAATAAACGCAATGAGTTCCTATACCTACATATAAAAATCTTTTATCCATTTTAATATATTATTAGGCCTAACCTTAATTTATTTTGTTTTTATTTTTATTAGAAATCTATGGATTTTTAAAAGTTCTTAAAATTAAATATTGTTTTTTAATAGAAATTATTAAAAAAATTAAAAAATTAAAAAAAAAGAGAATTTAATATTTTTATTCTACACTTTCAGCTTTTTCGACTTTTTCGACTTTTTCTCTCTTGCCGAGTTTTTCTTGAATTATTACCAAAAGCCATGGTATAAGTAAAGTAACTGCTAATGCTACTATTACGTATTTAAAAAATTTCCAAATTTGAACATCTAAAGGTATTAGGCTTAAAACTAAATACAAAACAATAGTAATTACAAGCCCTATAGCTAAATTGATAATTCTCTGTTTATTATCAAGGTCTTTCGGATTATAATGTATTTTTTCATTTTCAATTAAATAACCTACTGATAATCCGGTTAAAGCTCCGCAAGCTCTTCCATAATCACATAGACTCGTAGGAAAGATAAGCAACGCAACAATAAATAAAATTACAGGAATCACTACTGCAAGTATTAGTTTTATTGGCAAATCAAATGTATTTATTTTTTCAGTAATAAGCGGTTCTAAATTAATAAATATTAGTAAAAAGCTTATTCCAATTAATAATCCACCAACTATATCCTCAACATCATGAACTCCTATTATCTGCCTTGAAATTGCAGCCAGATATATTACAACTAGGAAAATCCAGGGAATATATTTATACCACTTCTCTTGTGCATAATTCTTTTGAGTATGAAATGCAAGATATCCATATGTTACCGTAGAACTTTGTGCATGCCCGGAAGGAAAACCATAACCTGTCTCATTGGCTCTAATAGCATTTGATGCAGGTCTAGGATCCTGAAATATATCTCTTAAAAACATGTCAAAATAATTCGATCCTAATAGAACTAACATTAAATTCTTCGCAAATCTTTTATCATATATGAAAAATAAAGTTGCTCCGATAATTATAAAAACTAGACCATCTCCAAAATAAGTGATGGCAGTAAAAATATAATATACAACATCATTATTGACTAAGGTATCCCCAAAATACGTATTTAGTCCTGCAACCATTAGCATAAGTCCGACAATAGCAATACCAAGCGTTATTTCGAGAATTAAAATATATGTCTTTTTAGATAAGATTTCTTCTTCACTCAATGGTTTTCACCAATTTTTTTTTTATAAAATATATTGAAAATTAATAGTAATATTATTTTCATTTTATTATAATACTATTGTCAATTTAATTGATTACCTACTAATAATCAAATGAAAAATATATTGAATTTTTTGAATTTTTAAAAATTATTGAAATAGAATTTTAAATTACTTAACAGTGTTTGATTTAATCGCACGAATATATCCAATGATTTATCTCCGGAGGAAAGGCACTACTACAGCATTGAGCAAGGTGACAGAAAAAATCGACACTGGACCTTACGGAATAATTAGACATCCTCAATATTTAGGAGGAATCCTCTTAATAATTGGATATTATCTCATTTGGGGATCGATTTTTTGTCTGTGTTTAGTCCCATTAATTGCTTTATTGACTGTAATACAAGCATTAATTGAAGAAAAGTATATTTTAGAAAAAAAGTTTGGCAATGCATATTTTGAATATAAAAAGAGAGTAAGTATGTTTATTCCAAAAAGAAGAAAACACTAAAAATTAAATTATTTCCAGTATAAAAGTACCTATTCTTTTCATAAATTTAATTTTGAATTAATCTAATCTCAAAAAATGGAAATATATTTTATGTTGTTACCAAAAATTAATGAAATCCTCATAGATTGGAATTAATAGGGTAAAAAGAAAACCGAAGAAATCCTATATCTCTTTAAATTAAGTATAAGGAGGAGATCCCGTGCAATGATTTCACGAGAAGAGGGCGAAATCCAATGTTTTAAAGTTGCGGGAAAAACCCGCTCAAGATAAAAAATTTCTTCAATATGAGATTATTTTTTAGAATAATAAAAGTTTATAGATCATATTATTGTTCGTATCAATCGTAAGACAATAATTTTACAATAAAATTTCAAAAATCATCTAAATTCTTCTTAACTGCATATGATTTATAAAACATCTTATGTATAAGATTATCTGTTTTATCAAATAAGGGTTTTAGAATTTGATGTAATTGTTTTTGAATTTCCCATTTCGAAATCGAATTATTCATATTAGAGGTATATTTTTTGCATACTTCTTTTGATTTAAGAGTAGCAATTTTTCCGATTTCGCTTAGATTTTTATGAATTTTATTATTTTTATTGTATTCTTCTATTGGAAACTCTAATGCTTTTTTGAAAATATGGCGTGAGCTTTTTCTAATTTTGACTTGCTCGGATAATATTGGAGAATTTAAAATAGCTGCTAAATAATAAGCTTCATTAATATTAGTTGTATCAAGAAAGCTAAGATCGCCTGTAATAATATAGTCGCCAGTAATAACTGCTGCGTTTAACATTGAACCTGAATTATTATAGACTACTTTACTATCTGAAAATTGCCTTTTATTTAGCAATTTACCCCATCGATTTAAGTTTTCCATTAAGGATTTATGTTTAGTAGTATTTTTTTTATATTTCAAATATTTTTCATTCATTAATTTGTAAAATGATGAGCCATATTTTGATAAAGACCTTGGGTTCCATGTTAAATTATATTTGTCAATGGGTAAGAAGACGTTGTAGGTATGAAAAATATTAAATTTTACCAATTCAGTGCTTTTTGCACATTTAAAGATATATTTTTTTTCAATGATTTGATTTTGGTATTCTATCTTATTCCAAGGAGATTTTGCTTTTTTGAGAATTCTTTTATCCACATTAATAAGAGCCAATGTATTGGATTTCTTTTTGAACTTTATGAATATAAGATTTCGCGGGTTTAAGTCGGCTCCTTTATGAAATAAGTCAAAATAATGAGATTTGGCATATGGATACATTTTATTTTTAATTTCTTTTGAAATTAGTTT
>JABUBO010000434.1_pt1 | contig 13401 bp, 9 predicted proteins | sample 7240361 | NCBI WGS metagenome assembly JABUBO01 (sample SAMN07256346, study PRJNA390944) | subsurface metagenome | isolation source: Methane hydrate marine sediment | place: Pacific Ocean: Eastern North Pacific, ODP site
AGAAAAAACTTTTAAGCCATCGATTTTTCAAGCTTCATTTTGATAAGGGCTGACCCCATTATCCTCTATCTACTTATTGTCGCTTGGCTCGCGTGGGGTCAGGTCTTGTTTTTTGCTTTTTGCCTTTACTCATACAAACGCCATTTATACTAATGCATTAAATTGCGTACGATCCAGCTCTTTTTATAAATGGGAAGAGGAGCGTGGCAGAATCTCATACTGAGGATATGAAATATCTATGTCGTTTTCATCCTTGCAATGAAATTTTAAAGCGTTTGTATGAGATTTTTGAGACAAGCAAAAAACAAGACCTGACCCCACCATGTGACCCCACCATGCATCTGCATATACTTATCATTGACAAGGAGAGGACAAAGTTTGACATTCATTAATTCCTGCTGTATAAGTCCTAAACGTGTCAGGGGCAGAAATCCAAGCAAAAAGCAAAAATATTTATTGGATTAATCTCCTTTCTCCCAATAATATTTGTTTAAAAAGGAGAAAGACTCATGGCAAACTTAAGAATATCCCGAAGAAATTTCATCGGAAGCATTGCAGCTGGAGCTGCAGTTCTTCCCCTCAGCAATTATCACTGGGCCTATCCTTCAAAAACAGCCGCCCTCTCTGAGAAAAAGGTTGACTGGGGTTATCCTGAGGGAGCCGTTCGACTGAATGCAAACGAAAACCCATATGGACCTTCTCCCAACGCCCTAGCGGCTATGGAAAAAGCCCTCTCTCAGGGTCACCGCTACACCCGTGCCACCCAGCTTACAAAAGAATTGGCCTCCTACCATGGAGTCTCTACAGATATGGTTCTTACAGGCTGTGGCTCTACAGAATTTTTAAGAATAGCTCCCTGGGCATTCCTCCGCGATGGTGGCGAACTCGTAACAACTCTGCAAACATTTAAAACTTTACCCAGGGAAGCAAAGAAAATTGGGGCAAGCGTCAACGAGATTCCCCTCGACAAGAATTTCTATTTTGACCTCCAATCCATAAAAAAAGCTCTGACTCCGAAGACAAAAATGGTTTACCTCGTCAACCCGAACAATCCTACTGGCACTCGCCACGACTTCGAGGCTATCCAAAATTTCTGTGCATCCCTTCCTAAGACGATAATTGTTTTCATCGATGAGGCCTATTCCCACTTCCTCGAAGATAAGAAGGGAAGGGATGGGATAACTCTTATCAAGCAGGGATACAATGTGATTGTCAGCCGAACCTTTTCAAAGGTCTATGGCCTGGCAGGGATGCGCCTGGGTTATGCCATCGCCGATCCATCAATAATCAAAGAACTCAGGGCATTCGGTTTCGGGAATATGGGGATTAACCAGGCAGTCTTTGCCGGGGGCCTTGCCTCGCTGGAAGATGAAAAACACATCCAGAAATACAAGGAGCTTGTCAAGGAGGGCCAAGAATATTTCTATAATCAGTTTGATTCCCTGGGCTTAAAATACATCCCCAGCACTACCCCGTTCTTAATGGTCAAGCTGAATATGGCTTCTAAGGTAGCTCAGAAAAAACTGGTCTCAAAAAACGTGTTTGTTCGCAAAGGTGAAGACTGGCAGATGCCCAGCTATCTGCGCATAACCATGGGCTTCCCCGAAGAAAACAAAACCTGCATCTCCACCCTTAAAAAAGTTTTGAATTTGTAAAGATTAAGCCTCCAATTGGGGTCAGGTCTTGTTTTTTGCCTTTTTTGCGATTCTACTTACGCAAGAATAATGCAATCCTACAAACTTACCTACATCTTCTAAGCTATACCTCCACCGGTTAATGGCGATTGCAACGCCTTCATCCCGTTCTTTCCAGACCTGACCCCCAAATGACCCCCAAATCAATATGTTGCTTTATAAATAATGGCTTCTCGATGACCCGTTATAACCTTAAAATAGTCATTTAACAGACGATCGGTTGCTTTATCCCCTGTATCGATTAATAAGGGACGACCATATAAGGAATTTATTTTATGCTTTGTAGCTACTATGATTATATTGTCCTTTCCAACGTGTTTAATGACTTCCGGGCTTATTTGCTGATTTCCTCTCCCGAATAGATAGCCCTGGCCGCCGATGGGTGTAATGATTAGTTTAATTTTTTTCCCTTTAATTTTCTCGAGTAGATCTGCCTCATTCAAATCTTTCCCCACAAGCTTTTTCTTATGAATAAGGTCTATTCCTAATAAGGTATCATTTAAATTGAGCTTTTCCATTATTGACCTGGTAGTGGTTCCGGGTCCGACGATATAATAAAACTCATCGGACATATTTTCTGTAACGTCATGCGCGATTGCTCCCTGAGAATATTGTTCACTAACAGGACTCCCTGCTTTTACTCTCTGAAGGTATCTTCTTTCAAAGGGTATTTTTAAATACCCGTATAATTTAGCTCGTAATCTTCCTTTTCTATAATCTTCTTCGTCAATGTCCATCACTTCCGCTTCCAGGATATTTTTTGCCTTGCCCTGAAGGAATAAAAAGGCCAACTCCCCTGCCCTCATTGGATTACAGGCATACACAGCAGAATGAATCTTAACCCCTGCAGGTATTCCTAAAACTACCATTGAATCGCCAACAGCGTTGTATATATCCCTTGCCGTTCCATCTCCACCGGCAAAAAGCAGTAAATCTACTCTCAAATCCCGCATTTCTTTGGCCGCTTTTCTGGTATCGGAAGCAGTTGTCGCGGGGTCTGTTATGGTCCCGATGATATCAGGAGAAAAGCCACACCGAATGGCTGCTTTGGCGCCCATTTTATCGGGATAGGTTATTAATTCTATCGTATCTTTGAGTAGCTTAAGTTTTTTGAGGACTTCTATTGTACGGTTCTGAGATTGAGGTTTTGCGCCAAGCTTTATAGCCTTTTCCAGAATATCTGAACCATCTGTTCCCTTCAGACCAACGCGCCCACCCATTCCAGCGATAGGATTGACGATCAGCCCTAATTTTTTCAAATGCGACAAGCCTCAGTTATTTTCTTTTTTGTTTTTTTAGATAGGCCCTCCAGGTTATAGCCCACTTTTCTGGATCATCTAAAGTGCTGTGATCAATTTTGTGGACAACACTGTTGTACGGCGCGTTTTTCACCTTTTCAGGATCTTTGTATGCTTCGGCAACGATTTTCTCCAGACCGGCGATATATTCATCAATCTCGTCCTTGGAGTAGGATTCAGTCGGCTCAATAGTGAAGGGCTCTGGAACTATAAAAGGATGATGGCTTGACCATAAATGGAAACCAAAATCAGCCATCCTGCACGTCACATCTTCTGTCGTTACTCCTGTCTCTTTGGTGAGTGTTTCCCAGCTATACCTCACCTGCTCTATACGATGTCTTCCTCTGGCAAAAGGCGCACTGGCCCCTTTTATCTTCTTTATCTTCTCTAAGATATAGTTATTGTTTAATACAGCTACGTTTGCAGCTTCTTTAAGTCCCTCGGCTCCCAAACTCATTATCCATGAATATGCTCTTAAAACGGCGGGGAAAACGCCATAGAATGCTCTTACTTTACCAATCGTGTTAGGAAGATTGTAATTTAAAAAGTATCTATCACCATCAAATTCCACTGTCGGGACCGGTAAATAGCTTATAAGCTCTTCTGTTACGCCGAGTGCTCCTGCTCCAGGCCCACCGCAGCCATGGGGAGAAGAAAAGGTCTTGTGCAGATTAAAGAAACAAAGATCAAAGCCAGCTTCACTAGCTCTTGTAATGCCTAATATTCCGTTTGCATTGGCCTGATCATATCCGCATAAGCCTCCTGCATCATGAACCATCTTAACAAACTCAGCTATTTTAGGGTTGAAAATCCCCGTATCTTCCGGATTCGTTATTAATAATCCTGCAGTACGCTCGGAAACCGCTTTTTTCAGAGCCTCGACATCAGGCAACCCGTCTTCATTTTGATAGAGTGTAATCACTTTATATCCTTTTACAGCGGCCGCTGCAGCATCTGAAGGATGAGAGAATATGGTTGTAATTATCTCATCTCGCTTGTCTGTTTCTCCCCGGGAGTGGTGATAAGCGTGGATGATGGAAGCCATAGCAAGAATAGCCGAAGAACCGCCTCCAGGCTGCATAGTAAATTTTCTCATTCCTGAAATCTCCTGGAAGAATGCATCCAATTTGTACATTATTTCCAGCGCGCCTTGAGCAGTATTCTCATCCTGCAGCGGATGAAGTTCTGCAACTTTAGGAGAACGGGCAAAAATCTCGTTAATTTTCGGGTTGTATTTCATCGTGCAGGTTCCTTGCCCTAAATCAACGTTTAAATCCGCTCCAAGACATTGTTGAGATAAGCGAATGAAATGTTTCAACACTCTCATTTGAGATATCTCAGGAAGCGCAGGAGCTTTTTTTCTTGCCATGTTTTCTGGCAATTTAGATACTCCATCACTGACGGTTTCTTCGATTTCTCTTTCTACCTCAGGGATGGCGATACCTCTTTCTCCTTCTGTGCTTAATTCAAAAATTATTGGCTCATCCCATTTGGCTTGATGAAAATTTCTTACTTTAGTTTTTTTATCTATACCCATGGTCTATCCCTTCCTTTCTTATGATATCCAAAGTTTTCAACCTCTATCCTAAACAATCTTTCAAGGCTTGAACCAAACGATCAATTTCTTCCTTGGTGTGAACCTCAGTCACGCAATAAAGCGCGCTATTTCCCAGTTCAGGAAATTCTTCTGAAAGGTCTTTGCCTCCGAAGATGCCTTGCTTAAGCAGCGATTTATTAATACCTTCGACCGTCATTCCTGTATCCTTGAAACTGACTACAAATTCTTTAAAATGGGGCGAATCGAATGGAGGCGCTTTGACTCCCTTTATTTCTGCCAGTTTCTTCATGGCATACTGTGACCTTTGCATAATGGTCTTTCCTAATTCCTGCATTCCTTTAGGACCCATGAGGGATAAATACACAGCAGCAGTAATTCCCCATAATGCTGCATGAGTTCCGACAAATTCTTTGCCCTCCTCCCTGACTGCGAAGGATGTTCTGTCATAGGCTACATCGCCAAATCCGTATTCACCTTCAACAGACGTTTTTGTAATCCCAAACAGGCGAGACGGGTATTCCATCACAAATCTCTCTTCATCACGGGTAGCTATGAATCCGCCATGACCCCCGCCAAAATTCATATGAACTCCGAGTCCTTGAATATCACCGCAAACAATATCCGCACCATAATTAGAAGGGGGAATCATGACTCCCAGCGAAACCGGATCAACACCGACTACACTTAAAGCTCCATTTTCATGGACGATATCAGATATAACCTTCCCTTGATGCTCGATAAATCCCAGATACGACGGGTTCTCAAAATATATGCCGGCAGTACCGGGTGACATCTTCGCTCTCAAATCATCGAGGTCCACAAGCCCAGTATCAGGACAATGCTTCACCATCTTAACGGCAAGGACAGGCATGCAGTAGTTTTTTATCGTTAAAAGCCTGTCAGGAGATATCGTATCTGATATAAGTATTTCACTACGCCCGGTAATTCTAGCAGCCATCCTTAGAGCGGTAGCTGAAGCCTGGCACCAGTCGTATGTCGGCACGTTAACCACATCCATGTCTAAAAGTTCTGCCATCAAACTTTCGTATTCAAAAAGAGCCTGGAATCTCCCATGATCTTCATACGGCTCTCCTGCGTAGGCTGTTAAAAATTCTGAACGTTGATTTATTTCATCACAGATAGCCGGAACATAGTGCTGCCAGCATCCTCCCCCTAAAAAACTGATGTTCTCTTGACACGTTTTGTTTTTAGAAAGAATTTTCTCTACATGCCTTTTCAAAGCATACTCAGACGGCAGCGCTCCAGGCAAATCTAGCTCCCTTTTTAATCTCAAATTCTCGGGTATATCCTTATAAAGTTCATCAATATCCTTTACCCCGATTTCCTCAAGCATTTTTGCTTTTACTTTTGGTGCAGAATTGGGAATATAAGGGTGCACCATTTTTTCACTTTTTTTCATATAAGCCTCCGATGATTACTTCTCCTGAATTATTCAGCTTAAAACCACTAAATCATATTAAGAATGTTCTTTTGTGATTCTCATAACGGTTAATTTTTATGTTCAGGCCAATCCGCCGCCGTCAACGACTAAAACCGACCCTGTTACCCAACTTGACATATCGCTGGCAAAGTAGAGAACGGCATTGGCAATGTCTTCGGGAAGGCCTACACGATGCAGTGGACGGTCTGCCGCAGCCTTCATGAATTCAGCGTCATCCAAACCTAATTGAACCGCTTCATCATGCAGGAGCTCTGTATCCGCATCCCCAGGGCATACACAATTGACTCGAATGCCCTGTCTTCCATGATCAATGGCCATTGCCCTGGTCAGGTTTACGGTTCCACCTTTGGCCGCACAATAGGCTGCAGCATTTGGGCCGCCTTTAAGTCCCCAGCCTGAGCCGGTATTGATTATGCTTCCTCCACCGTCTTCTATCATACGGGGAATCACCTGGCGAGAAAGTAAATATATAGCCTTTAAGTTTACGTTTAAAACTAAATCCCACTCTTCTTCGCTTAATTCAACTACATTTTTGCGCTTTGTCACCCCAGCATTATTGAATAAAATGTCTATCTTCCCAAATTCTTGATAAACATCCTCGGTTGTTTTTTTACAGTCAGAGCCCGAAGTTACATCGCACCGGAAAAATATCGCCTTCTTCCCAATGCTCTTAATCTCTTCAGCGGCTTCTTTTCCTTTAGGTTCATTGATGTCTACCAGTGCGATGCTGGCGCCCATTTCTGCCAGCCGCTTTGCTGTCGCCAGACCAATCCCTGATGCTGCTCCTGTAATCATCGCAACTTTCCCCTCCAGATAAAAAAGCTCTAAAGCTTTTGAGTTTATGCTCATGGCTTAGCCCTCCAAGTATCATAAGGTTGGATTCGTTTTCGCAAATTATTCACCTAAATCTTTTAGAAATAGCCCTGAAGTCTCACCGCCATCGATCGGTATCGCCTGTCCCGTGATATAAGAAGCTTCTTTAGATGCTAAAAACGCAAATAATCCAGCAACCTCTTCTGGTGTAGCAAGGCGATTCAAAGGAGTCTCTGCCTTTGCAGCATCAAGCATTTCTTCTGTGTATTCAACTTTCTGCATCGGGGTAAGAACATATCCCGGACAAACAGCGTTAACTCGCAGCCATGGAGCAAACTCCAACGCCAGAGTTTTTGCCAGCAATATGACTCCTGCCTTTGAAGCATTATAAGCAGCATAAAGAGGGTGCCCCTCCATCCCGTTCGTAGATGCCATAAATAAGACTACACCTGACTTTTGCTTCTTCATCCTCTTTATGGCTTCCTGAGCGCAGAGGAACATTCCATCTAAGTTAACTTTAAGAATTTTTGACCATTCTTCATACTCAATATCTAAAAATGGTTTACGCGAGCTTATTCCCGCGTTGGAAACGAGTACATCAATTCCTCCGAGAATTTCATCAACCTCGGAGAACGCTCTCTTTACATCATCGGGATTGCTAACATCTCCGCATGCGCTTCCACACAATTTTGGATTTTCAGCTATTGTTTTATCCAGGGCTTTTTCATCCCAATCAAGGATAAAAATCCTGGCTCCTTCAGATATAAATCTTTTTGCCGTGGCCAGACCTATTCCGCCTGCTGCGCCAGTTACCACGACTCTTTTACCCTCAAGATCTTTATAAATACCCATCATATTCTCCTTTTTGAAATAGAGCACAAGCGTGGGGTCAGGTCTTGTTTTTTGCTTGTCTCAAGAATCTCATACAAAATCATTGAAATTTCATTGCAAGGAAGAAGGCGACACAGGTATCCCCTATCTTCAGGATGAGATTTTGCCATGCTCTCCTGCCCATTTATAAAAGAGCGGAGTCGCCCGCAATCTAATGCATTGGTATAAATTACGTTCGCATGAATAAAGGCAAAAAGCAAGACCTGACCCCACAAAGACATATTTTATACATTTATGCTCTAAGGCTGTCAATCTCAATTCGAAGAGCAAAATGTCAATGGGATCAGACTTTTTATGAGTAAAAGCAAAAAGCAAGATCTGACCCCTTTGCAAGTTTTGTAAGTCTGACCCTATTGCATTTAAATTCATTTTATATAAAATTTGATTCTGAGGAAAAAAGGTTATCCCAAAAAGAAGGAAAGCATGAAAAAAATCAGTTTAATCGTAATTTTAATCTTTGTTGCCCTAAATATTTCTGTTGCCTATAAGAGCAGTGGAAAAGAACCTATTGAACAAAAAACAAAAGGAAACAAAACAAATGACTGGGAAAACCCGGCGATGATCAGACGGAACAAGGAACCCGCCCACTGCACATATATTCCCTACGTGGATACTGAGACAGCTTTAAAGAACAATCCTTCGCAATCGCCGTATTATCTTTCTCTTAACGGAACCTGGAAATTCAACTGGGTTAATAAGCCTTCCGAGCGGCCCGTCAATTTCTACAAAGATAGCTTTGATGTTAGAAAGTGGAATGATATTGTTGTGCCAGGCAACTGGGAGCTGCAGGGTTTTGGCATCCCGATTTATACAAATACCGATTATCTTTTTCCTGCCAACCCACCCCATATCCCCCATGAATATAATCCGGTAGGCTCCTACAGAAGAGACTTCACGATTCCGGAAGTATGGGACGAGCGTCAGGTTTTCCTCCACTTCGGCGGTGTAAAATCTGCGATGTATGTTTGGGTGAACGGAAAAGAGGTGGGCTACAGCCAGGGAAGTAAGACTCCTGCTGAATTTAACATTACCAAATATCTGCGTAAAGGAAAAAACTCGCTGGCGGTGGAAGTCTATCGATTCAGTGACGGAAGCTATCTTGAAGACCAGGATTACTGGAAGATAAGCGGTATTGAGCGCGATGTACTTCTCTTCTCCGTTCCGAACGTTTGTATTCGAGACTTTTTTGTCCTCGCAGATCTGGACGAGAACTACACGGGTGGGCGTCTGAAGGTTACAGTCAAGGTGAAAAATTATCTGGCAGCGGAGACGGGCAAGCACTATCTACAGATGGATCTTCTTGACGCTCACAATGAATCAGTATTCGATTCGCCGCTTGTTAAAGAAGTAAATCTCGGAGAGTTCGAAGAGCAGGAAATCATCTTTGAACAATCCATAGAAAATCCGTTGAAATGGACAGCTGAAACTCCTAACCTCTACTCCCTGGTCCTTGCTCTCAAGGATGATAAAGGGAAAACAGTTGAGGTTGTTGGCTCGAAAACAGGATTCAGGAAAGTAGAAATAAAAGGGGGCCAGTTGCTGGTTAACGGTGTGCCTATCTTGATTAAGGGTATAAACCGCCATGAACACGAACCTGAAACCGGGCGCGTTGTCTCTGAAAAATACATGATCAAAGATATCCAGTTAATGAAAAGGTTTAACATCAACGCAGTCCGAACAAGCCATTATCCGAACGTCCCACGATGGTACGAGCTTTGTGATGAATACGGACTTTATGTCGTAGATGAGGCAAATATCGAATCTCACGGCATGGGGTATGATCCAGATAAAACACTCGGCAATAATCCGGAATGGAAAGAAGCTCATCTGGATCGTACAATCAGCATGGTTGAAAGGGATAAGAACCATCCCTGTATCATCATCTGGTCTCTGGGGAATGAAGCTGGCGATGGTGTGAACTTCGGAGCTACTTATCAATGGATAAAAGAACGTGATCCATCCAGACCTGTTCAGTACGAACGGGCCGGAACAGGTCCACACACGGATATTGTCTGCCCGATGTACCGCACGGTCCAGCATCTCGAAGAATACCTCAGAAAGGGGCTGGAAAACCGCCCTCTTATAATGTGTGAATATGCCCATGCAATGGGAAACAGCGTCGGCAATCTCCAGGATTACTGGGATTTCTTCGATGAACACAAAGAGCTGCAGGGTGGTTTCATCTGGGATTGGGTTGACCAGGGCTTGCTTAAAACAAACGAAGAGGGTGAAGAATTCTGGGCCTATGGAGGCGATTATGGGCCGCCCGGTACTCTCAGCGATAAGAATTTCTGTATCAACGGACTGGTTTTTCCTGACAGGAAGCTACATCCTCATCTATGGGAAGTAAAGAAGGTCTATCAGTATATAAATGTAAAGCCCGTTGATTTGAAGAAAGGGGAGGTTGAAATCTTTAACAGGTATGATTTTATAAATCTCAATACAGTCGAGATGAAGTGGACCATCATGGGCGACGATGAACTAATTGCCGACGGGAGATTTCCCCGGTTGGACATCCCGCCACGTGGTTCCAAAGCTATCAGCCTGCCTCTTCCTGAGATTAAACCTTTACCGGGTGTGGAGTACTTCCTTAAATTAAGTTTTACTCTGAAGGATGAAGCGCCTCTTGTTTCCAAAGGTTATGAAGTTGCCTGGGAACAGTATAAATTGCCTTTTTATGAGCCTGGACCAAAGATAGATTTATCCAGGCTACCGGAATTACTGCTCGACAAAAAAGGAGAATTCTTTCGAATCAAGGAGGAGAATTTCAGTATTGCCGTCGACAAGAATACCGGGGAAATAGCATCATATGTCCTCCAAGGTACAGAGCTAATTAAAGCCGGACCTATGCCAAATTTCTGGCGAGCACCAACGGATAATGACTTCGGCTGGGGAATGCCTCGACGGCTGGAGATCTGGCGTGAAGCCGGAGACAAAAGAATCACCGATAAGATCACGGCAGAGCAGATTAGCGCTCAGGAAATTCAGATCGATCTTGTTTCAACGCTGCCCACTGCGAGCTCAAAATACTATACAACTTATAGAATTTTTGGCAGCGGCGATATCGTTGTTAATAACAGTTTTGAGCCTGTGAACACCAATCTGCCTGAGATGCCCCGGTTTGGCATGAAGATGACCCTACCTGCAGAGTTTGAAAACATGACCTGGTACGGCAGAGGACCTCACGAAAATTACTGGGACAAGAAAACAGGGGCTGCGGTTGGTGTTTACAGCGGAAAGATCATGGACCAGTATCATCCCTATATCCGGCCTCAAGAAAACGGCAACAAAACAGATGTCCGCTGGGTCGCTTTAACAGATAATAAGGGCACAGGACTCCTTGCCGTAGGCCTGCCCTTGTTAAGCATCAGCGCTCTTCCCTTCATAGATGAAGACTTTGATCCAGGGCCGGAAAAAAGGCAGAGACACACATACCATGTAAAAAAACGCGACCTCGTCACCTTGAAGTTGGATTATAAACAGATGGGTGTGGGCGGCGATACAAGCTGGGGCGATCGCGCACGGGCCCATCCGGAATATAGATTGCCGGTAAAAGGATATTCCTACAGCTTTATTCTCCGGCCGTATGCTCGGTCAATGGGCAGTATTTCCGCCGTTGCCCGCAAAAAGATCCCGGGTATTGGTTGGAATTAATATGAAAGACAAAAGAAGCGGAAAATTTAGCAGAACCCTTAAAAAGCTTGATAATTTATTATAACTGCAGCCATACAGGTAGGCCTTACAAGCAGCTCATCCTTTCAGGATAGAACTACAGAAAGCTTCTTTTTTTTCAGTGATGGAGGATTGATATGAAAATTTTTAGATCGCGCTGGCTTTTTACATTTGCACTATTGGGATTTTTTGTCTCCTCGAGCTCAGCCTTGGATATTGTATTCGAAGAAAGAAAGGAAGACGACAAACAGATTTTCTCACTGAGCAATAAACAAGTTATATGTTCCGTAATCTTTAAGGAAGGAAAGCTTCGTTCTGACAGGCTAGAGGCACAGCCGGAGTGGCTAGCAGAATACGGGACTCGGCCCTTTTCGATTGAAACCGATGCTGATTTTGGTCTGAATGTTATGTGGACAGGGTGGCGGGCACCGGGGAATGTGAATAACGCAGAAAATCCCGTAATGCTCTCCAAGCATAATTTTCAACTGCTGCGTCATGAGGTCCAGGAGCTTCCCGGAGATAGCAAGGAACTGAACCTTTTCTTCAAAGGACTGAACAGTCCTTTGGAGATGCGGATCACATATCGACTCGAGAAAGAAGCTTTCTATGTAAGGCGGAAAATAGCTGTTCGCGATTCCAGATCAGGCCGCCACTTCCTAAGATGGGTTTGGCCTTGCCGGGGTCTTGTTCTCGGAAACGTGATTGTTCTTAAGTCCGGAGGGTTCGGTCAGCCACTGGCCCTGCAGTATAAGCAAGGAGGTGCTTTTTTCGGACTGGAATACCCGACCTCAGAAAATTCCCTGAAGCCGCTGGAGGAAGGAAAGACAACTCTCCATTGCGGGCAGGAATTGGGGGAACGGATCGGAAGTTCCTGGATAGAGAGCGAATGGGTCGTGGAAGGACTTTCCCCGAATCTGCATGTCAAACTCTGGTTCTTGAATTATCTGGACAGAATTCGAGTCGCGCCTCTAAAGCCGTTTCTTCTTTACAACAGTTGGTATGATGTGAGGGCACCTGAAATAGCGGAAGGTCCAGCTCATATCATGAATGAAAAAAACTTGCTTCGTATTATCAAATCCTTCAAGAAAGAAATGGTCGAAAAGCATGGATTAAAGCTGGATGCCTTTGTTTTGGACGACGGCTGGGATGTCTACAAAAGTGATTGGGTATTGAGCAAGTCGCAGTTTCCACGAGGCCTCGAGCCTGTGAGTGATGCCTTAAAGGGAATAGGAACAGACCTCGGAATATGGTTTGGTCCGATAGGCGGTTACTCAAACCAAGCTTGGCGTGTTGAGTGGATGCGTAACCATGGATACGAAGTTATCCCTGGCCGCGAAGCAGCGAGGGACCAACTGTGCTTGGCCGGGAAACGATATCGCCAGCTCTTCAAGAAAAGAGTTTTGGACTTTGTCCACGACCACGGCGTGGGCTATTACAAGTGGGACGGAATCCAATTTTCCTGCAGTGAACCAGACCACGGTCATCCTGTCGGAATATATTCCCGCCGGGCTGTCATGGAATCGGTGATTGATCTTTGCCGGTCCGTGCGTGCTGAAAATCCGAACATTTTCCTGAATGTCACTTCCGGAACCTGGCTGAGCCCCTGGTGGGTAAAGTATGCCAACACGATCTGGATGCAGGGAAGCGACTACGGCTATTCCAATGTTCCGTCGATAAGCCGACGTGACGGGGCAATCACTTACCGCGATTACGTACTCTTTGAAGATTATGGGAAAAATGATTTCTGGTTCCCTATAGCCAATCTGATGACTCATGGAATCATCAAAGGGAATTTGCAGAAACTGGGAGGAGAGGCAGAGCCGCTGGATAAATTTACGGACAACGCCCTTCTCTATTTTGCACGCGGTGTCTCCATGTGGGAGTTGTATGTTTCTCCTGACTTGCTTACAGATGGTGAATGGAATGCCCTGGCAGCAATAATTCCGCATTTTCCGGCAAAATGGACATATCCATAGGCCAAACTTTCTCCCGGGTCTCCGCCGATCATCTCTG
>JABUBO010000435.1_pt1 | contig 13387 bp, 7 predicted proteins | sample 7240361 | NCBI WGS metagenome assembly JABUBO01 (sample SAMN07256346, study PRJNA390944) | subsurface metagenome | isolation source: Methane hydrate marine sediment | place: Pacific Ocean: Eastern North Pacific, ODP site
GATTCTGCCGAGTCTTATGGTGATGATGACTTCCTTTACAAGGATAGCTATTGTTTTGTCTTTTATTCGACGTGCTTTGACCACGCAGAGCATACCTCCTACGATTGCAATGATGGGTTTAGCTTTATTTCTGACGTTGTACACAATGGCTCCAACATTCACTAAGGCCAACGTGAACGCCATCCAGCCTTACCTTGCGAACGAGATTGATTTTCAAACGGCGGGTACCAGGGCCGGCAATTGTATCAAGGAATTTATGCTTCGGCAGTGCCGGGAAGCCGATTTAGCTCTTTTTGTGCAGATGGCCAGGATAGAACCACCAACAAGTCTGATGGATATAGATTTGCATATAGTTATTCCGGCATTTATTATCAGTGAATTTCGTACTGCATTTGAGATAGGCTGTCTTTTGTTTATTCCTTTTCTATTGATGGATATAGTTATTGCAAGTGTTTTGCTTAGTGCGGGTATGATGTTGCTGCCACCAATGATGATTTCGTTGCCCTTGAAGCTGATATTATTCATTCTTGTTGACGGCTGGGGATTACTGGCCGAGAGTCTTAGCCTGAGTTTTAGATGACGTCTAAGTAAACTAAAGTGCCTAAGATTTGGAGTGCCAAAAGTGACACTTATGTGTCATCACTTCGGCAAGCTCAGGACAAGCTCTGAGGCGAAGCCGAAGGATCTGGCCAGCGAAAAATCCCGATACATCGGTATTCGCTTCGCTCAGAATGACAGCTTTGCTGTCACTTTAGCTCACTTTAGGCACTTACTAATTTTGTGAAGAGGTGCGAATTATGGATGGAAGTTTCGCTCTTTACCTGGGTCGGCATACTCTCGAGACGGCTTTGCTTTTAGCTGCTCCGATTCTGCTGACATGTATGGTTGTAGGAGTGACGATGACATTGTTTCAGGCAGTTACTTCCATACGCGATATGACCTTAACGATAGTCCCAAAGCTTTTGGCTGTTGGTCTGGTCATGTTGGTTTGCGGCGGTTGGCTCCTGGAAGTGATACTTAAATTTACCAACGAAATGTTTGGCCATATCCGGAATATTGGACAATGAAGGGGCAGAAGTCAGATGTCGGAAATTCTGTCTTCTGTCCTCTGACTTCTGTTTTCTGTAGTTCACTTTAGGCATTTTTATGGAATTGATGATCGAAGAGCTTCTTGGTTTTGTAATGGTGCTGACGAGGATTTCAGCGTTTATTTTGGTACTTCCTGTTTTTGGATGGAAAAGCATTCCTGTCAGGATAAAGGTTGCGTTGACTATTATGGTCACGATTTTTTTTTCGATGATAACACCTGTACCTATCGAGGCCGAGAAAATCTCTATCGTCGAGGCGGTATTGCTTCTGGCCAACGAAGCCACCTATGGTTTGGCTCTGGGCCTAATCGCTGCTTTTGTATTTGCTGCGGTTAAATTCAGCGGGCGTATTATCGAACGGCAGATGGGTTTGAATATAGCCCAGATTTTAGACCCATTGACCGGCGATAGCACTCAACCGCTGGGCAACTTGTTGGAGATGATATTTATACTCCTGTTTCTCAGTGCTAACGGTCATCATTTATTTATGTTGATTATCTCGCGAAGTTACGAGACGTTTCCTGCCGGCAGTATTCCGACAATACCCGTTTTGGCAGGTGGGATAATTAAGGCAGGTTCGACACTGTTAATGGCAGGCCTGAAATTGTCCGCACCGATATTGGCAGCATTCTTGGTGTTGATGGTTGTATTAGCTGTATTTGCACGTATGATTCCGGAAATGAACATTTTATTTATCAGTTTGCCAATGCGTGTAGGTCTGGGATTGTTAATGGTGGCGATATTTTTGCCATTTATTAATACGTTTGTGGCCGAATTCGCTGATTGGATGGGCAAACTTCTGCCCTTATGAGACAAACGACCACAGACTTCAGACTCGAGACCACAAAACAAAGTCGTTTGTCTTGAGTCTTTTACTAACATCGGGAATAGGTTATGCCAGAGCAAGCTGCCGAAAAGACTGAACAGCCAACAACAAGGAGATTGTCGAAAGCCAGGGGCAAAGGGCAGGTACCACAGTCTCAGGAGTTGACATCGATTGTAACACTTCTGGTGTTGGTGGCAATGCTTGCTCTGTTGGCGCCGAACTTGCTCCAATGGTTCGTGATACAAATTAGGCAGGGGATGTCGTGCGAAAATGGCATTTTTGCTGACAGCAGTGGATTTCTGGATTTCATCAGTAGAAAAACTACCGATTTGATACTTGTTATCTGCCCCATTCTCGCGGCACTTTATGTGGGTTCTTTTATAGCCAGCGTCGCTGTCAGCGGGCTGAATTATACGCCGGGGGCTTTAGAATTAAAATTCAACCAGCTTAATCCGGTCACAGGATTACAGAAACTGGTAAACGCTCGTTCTCTGGTGAAGCTCTTATTATCCGTTCTAAAACTGTTTTTAATCTCACTCATCGTTTGGTTCTATCTTCGAAGCAAGCTCAATATGCTTGCCGGGCTTCGATGGGCATGGTCAACACAAATGCTTGTAGTTATCGCAAAGATTATACTTGGGCTGATGATACGCATTGGCTTTGTACTATTGGTTATGGGTATTGCTGATGCCTTCTATCAGAAATGGAAATACATCCAGGAGCTGAAGATGACCAAGCAGGAAGTAAAACAGGAGCGCAGGGATACAATAGGTTCACCTGAGGTCAAAAGTCGAATCCGGCAGATCCAGTTCCAAGCGGCCTTGAAGCGCATGCTGCAGGAAGTGCCCAAGGCCAGTGTGGTTCTTGTCAACCCAACACACGTAGCTGTTGCGCTGCGTTATGATGCCAAGACGATGGAAGCGCCCGTGATGGTGGCCAAAGGAGCAGACCATTTGGCGGAAAAAATCAGAGAAATTGCACGGGCTTATGGTGTGCCAATTGTCAGAAGGCCTGAATTGGCCAGAACAATATATTCAACGGTCAAACTCGGCAATCCTATACCCGAAATTTTATATGTGGCGATAGCAGAAGTGTTAGCTATGATTTATCGTTTACGTCGTAGAAAAGAAAACTCCCAGGTGTAAAAGACACAAGACTCAAGACAAACGACTTTGGTCTGTGGTCTTGAGTCTGAAGTCTGTGTTGTTCCCTCCAATAATTTACCGGATGAAAACTCACACTACATTCTTGCCTTTATGTCATAGAGCGAAACCTAAGGCGCCCATCTGTTGTTGTATCAAAGCCAGATTTCTCTCAAGACGAGCAAATCGAGCTATCAATCTTTCTTCTCTTTTAGTAAGGCGGTATTCTTCGTTTTCAATCTTTTCCTGTAAATACTCTATTTGGTTGTCAACATGTTTCTGGTCGATTTGAATGGAGCCTGTTGTTATCTTGAGCATATTATCCAGTGCGTCCTCTATCGCACCGGTAAAGCCCTGCTTTACCCTGACAGTGGCGGTGAAAGTGCCGTCCTGACTTAAGTCAACACTGAGTTGAAGGGCATTCTCGGGATACATAGGTTTACCGTTATCGTCAAAGGTGCTGTTGCCGGTAACGATATTGCCGCTGTATGCTGCATCACGGTAGGTTGATTCGGTCGAGAGTTTGATTTTGGCGCTGGTGATTGCTCCGCCGCTTACCACCACCTCGACGTCGTAGCTGCCTGCTGTGGTGTAATTGCTGTGGGCGCCGTAAAATTCGATAGTATTACTGTCGCTGCTGCCGGTCTTGTCTGCTCCGATTATGGCCAGTACGCCCATATAATCTTCAGCTATTGCTTCATCGAGGACATTCATGTCAAGACTCAATACACCTTCCCTGTCGAGCTTAAAGCCGATATGGCCCGGCGTCAGGAACGTGTCGATATCCTCTATAAATCCATTGGTTTGGGTGATAAGCGGTGTGCGAATCTGCTGCCTTATGGTCGAAACGACATAATCTCCCATTAAGAGACCGGCAGTTTTTAGAACGTCATTGTAGCCGGTCTTTCCCTTAATATACTCGACGGCAAAGTTATAGGCATCAACCATTTTGGTTAGTTTGTCTTTTACCGATTGGATATCTCTGGTTAGAGTTATCTCCTCTCCACTGGCATCAGTCGTATCGTGCAGATGCAGTGCTACGCCGTAAATAACATCATCTACCGTATTGGAGCTCCTGCTGATCCAAGCACCGGGTGGGTAGCCGTCAATCCTTATTTCGCTATCCTGGGCAGATTTAGTTTCGCTAAAGTCCGCTGGTTCAAAATCGTTGTTCAGGCCCGATGCCGATGTGCTGCCACCTTTTGTCAAAAAGGCCATAGTAGGTAGAGTCAACGTTGCTCCGGAGCTATTGTCATCCCAGGTTAAATCAATTGAAAGGCTGCTCGTGCCGGTGGTATCATCCGTCAATATAATTTTGCCGTTCTCAAGAACCGCTTTAGCTATCCCGTCAAAAGCATCATTAATCTCTGAAATAAGATGCCCAACTTTGGTATTTTCGGTAACTGTAAGGTCAACCTGAGTTATAGCAACACCATCATGGTCTGTGCCGGTTATCTCAATGTGTTCGCCACCTAAAAGCGGATTAGCTCCAAATTGGTTCAGTGCTGTGATTTTTGAGCTCAGCGTGGCATTGCCGCCCCCAACTGTAAAAGCACTATCAGCTTGCCATACTTCCGTGCTGCTTGCGTTGATTGAGATTTCATAATCGGAGCCGGCGTCATTGCCATTTAGCACCAGATGATATGCATCGTTGTAGTACAGCAGGCTGGCTGTAACACCGGGGTTGTCCGCATCGTTATTGATTAAGCCAACCAGGTTCTCCAGTGTTGTAGTCGCTGTGGTCGTTAAGGTTGTTTCCTTATGATTGTATGAGTAGATAAAAGTGCCGGCTCCTACGTAATCCTCGGCGTATTCTTTGCCGGCCGTGTGAACCCAACGCTCGGCAGTGGCCAACTGGTTGATTACGACCGTGTGATTGCCTTCAAAAGCATTATAGGATGCGTCGGCAGTCAATTTGTCAGTATCGCTGGAGGCAACTGAAAAAGCGCGAAGTTCGTCGGCGTCGGAAAGAGCCTGAACCGAGTTTCTTAAGTTGCTGAGTTTGGTTTCCAGAGTGCTAAGAGCATCTTGTCTTTCCTCCCACATACTTTTGCGCCCTTCATACACATTAAGTGAGCGGCGCTCAATAGCCAACAGTTGGGCGATGAGTTTGGCTGTATCTATCCCTGTTAATAGCCCTGGAAGACGTAACGTTGACATCTTTATCTGCCTTTTGGTTTAAGTTTTCATACCTTCACGAAAATCTACAGGCACGGCTAACGCCCGCACCCCACGTAGCTTATTATCGTTCAAAAACACTTTTGGCTTAATTATTTATCTTATATTTGCCCGCCGTATCTGTTTTCATTTAGAAACAACTTGCTGTGGTACCTCGGTATATCTGGCTCGTATGAGTTCAGACTTTTGCAATAACTGCCGCAGTTCCTGGTTTTCAGGATTCATTGTTACACAGTCATTTAGCTCTGAACAGGCCTTGTCGAAGGCTGTTCTTGAATACTCCACAGCCTTTGTCTTTACATAATCTTGTCCTATTGCAAGGTAGGTCCCGGCAGCAAGGCATTTAGCATGTAATTGCCTTATCTGGGGCGCTATCTCGTCCCACGCAACATCCGGAAACAACTCTTCGTACGTAAAAGTCTCGGTATACCGCTTAACCACCTCAAAAAGACACTTTGCTTTTTGAGCGTTGAAGGTTCTTGAAAGACTGTTGGAGGTCATTCGCCGCAGATACAGGGCACCGTCGAGGTGGTGTATCTTCAAGTCGTTCTTTACAAATCGACGCATCATATCGTAGTCCCCGCCAATCACCAGGTCCTCGTCAAAAAAACCAATCTTGTCGAACACGGTTTTTCTGATGCAGGTCCTGAACGGGACGATTGGAAAACCGCAGCGAAAGAGGTCTCTGATGAGAAATTTGCGGTTCGTATACTCACGCCTTTTAATTACCCGAATTGGCTTACCATCCTGCTCAATCAGATAGTCGTCACAATAAATCAAGTCGGCCTCGGGATGTTTCTCGAACTCATGGAGATGTTTTGCAATGAAGTCCGGCGTCATCATGTCGTCGGTATCGAGATTAATTATGAAGTTACCTTTGGATTCCTTTATCGCTCGATTTCTGGCACCCCAGGCTCCTATGTTTTCCTGGCGGAAGTATTTGATTTTTTCATCTTTAAAGCCAAGCACTATATCTTCAGTTCGATCTGTGGAGCCATCATTGATAACGACAAGCTCATAATCTTTGTACGTTTGATTCAGGACACTTTCGATGGCTTCCTTTATATAGTCAACCGCATTATAAGCGGGCATTATCACCGAAACCAAAGGGCCTGTCTGTCCACAGGAAGTACTTTTCTGGCTTTCTTCCGGCTCGTCCTGCTGAGCGGGGATGTATTGTTCGGAGACAGCGGAGTTTTCTTGCTGGGCGCCGCTTTTTCGCTCGATGTCAACCATTTGAAGGTTGTAAAACTTGCTATTTTGCCGGCACCAATCCCGAACGCTGGTCTTCAACTGATTTTCGAAATAATCGGAGATGAACTTTCTTGCAGCAGGGCTGTTGTGGTTTTCTATTTCTCTGTTTAGATACTTGAGGCTCTCCTGCTTTCTATCAAGCGCAAAATAAGCCATAGCCCTTAAAAGGTCGTAGTTTTTGAACCTCTTCGCAATATCGCATATCATTGTTTCCATGCCTTCAAGCCTGACGATGCAGCTTACACACAAGTGCTTGTTAAACAACCCAACAACTATGACAATTAATTGCTTTAGCATATCATCATTAAGAGGCTCACTCTCCCATTGGGCGAAAAGATGACCATGTTTCTCGATGAAATCCGAACATTTACAGTTTCTTAGTTCCGCTGCTATATCTGCCGCTGGATTGTTACGGAGTTTTTCTCTAACTTTCAGGAATTTGTCCATACAGTAAGCTGCAAATTTAGCTCTTCTGCTGCGAGGGTCAAAAGTGGGCAGGAGGCCCGTTTGTGAGGCCGAATGCATCCTTTTCAACATTAAAAGTTCAGGAATGTTTTTCAGCTTTATTCTGCCACTTCGATAAGCATATTCAGCAGCCTTTGCCAGCCAGAACGAATCTGAGGCAAACGGGTTCTCGTCGTAAAGTCCAATTTCATCAAAGAGGCTTCTGCGAATAATAGCTGAGCCATGACATACACTAAACCTCCAGTTCAAAAGCCTGGCAATAATTTCATTGTGTTCAAGAGAGAACTTGTGTTCATCTGTGTATTGCAATCCTCTGAACTCATCCAGAAAGCTGCGGTAAAAAGCGCCCACTACGGCCAGGCAGTCATCACTGATTATTTCACGGTACAATACCTCCAGCTTGTTCGGGCACATAATATCATCGGCATCATGTATAGCAATGAAATCAGAACAGGCCCGCTCAATTGCAAAGTTTCTTCTGACGTAAGGGCCTTTATTATCCTGAAAGTAATAAGGCTTTATCCTTTCATCCATTTGGGCGTACTTTTCGATAATACTTCTTGTACTATCGCTACTACCGTCATCAAGCAAAAACAGTTCCCACTCCTGCATTGTTTGACTTCTGATACTCTCGAGACACTCCGGCAGAAATTTTTCACAATTGTAGCAGGACGTTATTACCGAAACTTTGGGACCCGAGGGACTATGAGAAAGATTTGAGGGGGCATCTGCGCGACTGTTTTGCCCAACATAACTGCGTTCTTCGGAAAGAGAACAGCTTTTTTGCACAGGAGTATTTGCTTCCTGCGAGTCCTCCAAATCAATCATGTGAAGCTCATATTGCCTGCTGTTTTGAAAACACCAGTTCTGAACATCGACACTCGATTGATTTTCAAAATAATCGCTTCTGAACTTTTTTGCAGCGGAGTTATCATGGTTTTGTATCTCGTTGTTTATATAGCGAAGGCTTTGGTCCCTTCTGCCAATGGCAAGATAGGCCATAGCCCTCAAGAGGTCGTAGTTCTTAAACCTCTTGGTAATATCGCATTTTATTTTTTCTATCCCGTCAAGGTGTATAATGCAGGTCACGTACCGGAGGCTGTTAAATGACTCGACAGCTGTGCCCATCGGGCGATAAAAACTATTGTCACCAAGGGGCTCAGACTCCCACCGCTCGAAAAGATGACCATATTTTTCGATGTAATCCGAACATTTACAGTTTTTAAGTTCCTCCTTTAAGTCAGCGTCCGGATTTCTGTAAAGTCTTTCTCTAAACTGATTGATTTTAATCTTGCGGTACTCTCTGAGTTTTGCTCTTCTACTGCGTGGGTCAAAATAGGGGAAAAAGCCCGTTTGTGAGGCCAAATGCATCCTCCTCAACATTAAAAACTCAGGGATATTCATCAGCCTTACATTACCACCATGAGACACATATTCAACAACTTTGGCCAGCCAGAATGAATCTGAGCCAAATGGGTTCTCGTCATAAAGTCCAATTTCATTAAAAAGGCTTCTGCGAATAATAGCTGAGCCATGACAACAGAAGTTAACGTTTTCGTGGGCTTTCGCTATTATTTCTCCGTGCGTAATTGAGAATTCGACTTTCTCAGCATATTTAGTACCCTTGAATTCTTCCAGAAACTTCCAGTAGAATGAGCCTACTATACCAAGCCTTTCGTCCTTTGCTATCTCGTTGTAAAGCACCTCCAGCTTGTTCGTACACATAATATCATCAGCATCATGTATAACAATGAAATCAGAACAGGCCCGCTCAATTGCAAAGTTTCGTCTAACGTAAGGGCCTTTATTGTACTGGAAGTAATAGGGCTTTATTCTTTTATCCATCCTCGCATATTTTTCGATTACGCTTTTTGTACCGTCAGTACTGCAATCGTCGATGAGAAACAATTCCCATTCCTGCAGGGTTTGATTTCTGATGCTGTCGAGACACTCCGGCAAAAATTTCTCCGAATTGTAACAGGACGTAATTACGGAAACTTTCGGACGCAAACGGCTCAGAGAAACCGCAGGAGCTGTCTCACCTGGTTTACTTACGGAAGGTAGCATCATATTATCTTTTGTTTTACGTAAGCTTTTCTCATCGAACAACTTTTTCACAACAGCAACTAGTTTTCGTGCAATATTGATAAAGGTAAAATTCTTACATCGTTCGTAATTTAGATTGGCAATCCGCCCTCTTTCCTTTTCGTTTTGCAAAAAATAATCTAACTTCTCCCGCAAATCAGCGGGAGTTTGATAAGTGACTATTCCAAATTCTTCCATACCTTTGACATAGTCACTGATTTGAAAAGCCTTTAAAGCGGCAAGATCGAATGTTCTGTTATTAATGAAGCCAAATTGTTTCATAGTTTCATGATGGTCATTCAGCACAATCTTCGCACGAGAGTACAACTCTGGTAACTTGTCCCAGTCCACATATTCGGCTTTATAATACTCCTGGTTCAGCAAACGGTGCCACGATTTACCCACCACATAAAGATTGTATTTTTTACCGGTATCAAGAACGTCTTGAATGATTTTCCTACGCTTTCCCTTGTAATAATTATTCCCAACAAAAAGAATATCAATATCTTTGGGCGATTCGTAATTAAGTGGCTTAAACAAATCCTCGTCGGTTGCTTGAGGAAGGTAAAAAAATGGAACTTCTACGATACTTCTTGGGTTTTCAAAGTACAGTTTAGAAGCACAAAATACGGCGTCAAATCTATTTATTTCTCCAATGGTATGTAATTCAGGATGACTTATTATCCAGAGTATATTAAAGTTATGAGGTTTGGGAGTATATTGAAATTTTCCCTTTATATGAATGACTATATCTACATTGGTGTCAGGCTGGTTCCATTCATCCCGGAAATGAACTTCACACTTATGACCTAACTTCCTAATAGCTTTTGCCAGGCTATTGGCAACATTGGTATCTCCCCATCCGGTGTGATGTCTTGTACGAGTGCATGTCTTAATGGCGAATCTAAAGCTTCCTTCCGGTGGGCGATTACCATCTGCGTAAGAAGTTTTGACATAGGGAGTTAACGAGTTCATAAGCAACGGATTTCCAAATCCTGTCTCCAAAAACAGGGCCGACAATTTCTACTTCATAACGCCTTTGAAGAATTTTAGCTAATAAGTATGCTCTACCGAAACAGTTATGTGATAAGTCATGAGTTAAGCTTGAGATCTTCATAGCATTGCTATCTCAAAGATCGAGAAACCCACGAAATCCATCTGTTTTTCCGTCAATAATATCAAGCATATTTTGAATCCTACATGCATGAGTATGTCTTGTATGGGCCAATTTCTGAGCATTCTTTCGTATCGTTTCGCGTTCTTCATCATGCTTCAAGTAATAATCTATATGCTTGAAAAGTTCTTTTTCTGTTTTAAACCATACTAAATCCTTGTGATTTTCCGCTAATTTTTCTATTCCAGGAAACCATTGACATATATAGCAAGCACCACAACCCATCGCTACAAAAAGCCTATTTGAAGTATATAGATAGGGTTGGAATTCACTATTTCCGCCAATTACATCCGCACCAAAAACGATCTTAGAGCGCGAATAAAACTCGGCTATAGTATTTCTTACATCATTCCTTACTACAACATTATAGTGGCGAGAAATTTTCTTAATCAGCTTGGTTCGTTCTTTATGAAATATGCTATTGTCTGTATCTCCTGCGAAAACAATATCATATTTTTCTTTCGATTTAACTCTATGGTGAAACCTCGGCGAGCATGATTGTCCCATATAGGAGACTTTCTCGTTCACATATGCCCTTTTGTAATCTTTAATTTGTCCGGCATTGGAAAGGAAAATATAGTCTATAAGACTACCTGTCTTCCTAGGATCGACGAGAGGCTTTTTAAAAGGAACAACTTCTTTGATTCCCTCTATACCTCTCATGTCACAAAACCAATACGCGACCGTGCATCCCATTTTTTTCAAATCTTTTTCCATTAGCTCTATAAGAGGAAGGCAGTCCTTCAAACCCAGCCATAAAATGTCCGGATTAAACTCAATTATTTTCTCCCTCAAATTTTCATACGTATCTCTTCTGATATCGAGAAAAAGAGGATTATAACCAAATGAGTGAAAAGCTCTAATTTGCCCGTCCCAATGGAAACCCAACTCGTCATATCTGTTACTATATGCGCCAATTGCACAAATTTTCCGATTTTGATGGTAGGTATTTGGGTTATTGGTACACATGACCTTCAGCATATCATGTTCTCTATATGCATCTGTTCTTCTTTCCCAATCCATCCATTCTATCGAAAGGCCTTGCTCATCTAAAAGCTCAACTAACCTGCCCTTTGCAAAAATCTGTATATGTCCCGGGTCGCCATAGGCAAATTTATTGGGCACGGTGATGAGCATTTTAGCATGGGGTTTCAATATCCTTTTGATCTCATTAAAGATTTCCTCTGTATCACTATAATCAATATGTTCAAGCACTTCGAGCATAATAGCGGAATCAAAACTATTCGCCGGAAAAGGCATATTATCCAAAGAGGCATTAACAAACCGGATGTTACTTAGGCCTTCTTGGCTTTTATGTTGTTCTGCAAGTTGAAGGGCTTTTTTTGAAACATCAACGCCAACTATAGAATGTCCGTTCCTCCCCAAAATAATATCCATTTCTGCGGAACCACATCCTAAATCAATAAGCTTTTTATCCTTAAACAATTGGTTTTCAAGTTCGTGCAAAATTCTGTTAAAGATATGTTCCTCTCTCCAAGCTATGGTAATACTCTCGGGCCTCTTTTCTTTCTTCATAGGCCACCATATTTGCTCGTAGTAGTTCTCCTGGAGCAGATGTTTCAAGCTTTTATGCGCTTCCACCCGCATACATGGCTCCTCGATTCTATGATAATCCTGGGGAGTGCACTGTTTAACTCCTTCATACCCATACTTTTCTAACACTTTCTTGAGTCTGAAGAAATTATAACCCCAAAGATGAGCATCTCCTTTAAAGCGACGCAGACCGAAAATATTGTTTAGTCTCTCCTCATTACCCTCCAAATATTCTTCAACCGTCTTATCGAAATAAGGACATTCAATAACTAACTTCCCTCCAGGAACCAAGACTCGCCACCATTCTGTTAGCGCTTTTGGCAGATCATACACAGGTAAGTGTTCTATCAAGTGGTATGTCTCAATAAGACCTACAGATGTATCTGGAAAAGGAAGCTGGGTAGCGCTACATACATAATCTGTCGCTTTAGTTTTTCTAATATCAATATTAATATAACCTGGGAAATGTTTATTGCCGCAGCCTATATGCAGTTTAAAAAACTCTTCTTCAGCTTTGGGAAGGTAAAAATTATTTTCCAGCAGGATAAAATTTTTATTGGCAGATATGCTCAATTTCTCCCCTGAAGTCTCAAGCTCATTGATAGATTCCTCCAATACCAGTTTATCAAAAATGATAAAGCTCTTTACATAAAGCAAAAATTTGCCGCTTGCTACCATCGCTGCCTCGTTGAATAACCGCTCTTGACTTAAGAATCCACCAGGGTTTAAAACCTTCAGCGACGGCAAGAATGCTCTTAACTGTCCTTCGTTAATCTTGGTGTCATGGTCATTGATGACAATAATCTCGTAATCATCGGGCAGTTTCATTTCACTTAGGCAAAGCAAGTACGCATTGAGCCGAGAAAAATCACTTCCTGCAAGTAAGATAATAGAACAGCGTACCGCTGTTTCAGTCTTTACTTCCGTATTTATTGCTAATGGCGAATTGACTCCAATCATAAATTTGTTTCTCTTTAATCAAATATTATTGCGATAGGTCTCGATGGTTTTTTTGCCTTTTCGGACCCGACTTAGCTCTTTGGCAGTCTCGGCTTGCTGAGCTGTTAGAGCAAGACATAGGTCCTGGTATAATTTTCGCAACTTCTCGTGCCGACTTTTAAATTCAGACGATTCAAGAATCCCCGACCGTGAGATTTTCCCCACAAGAGAGCCGGCTGGCCTGCTTAAGACCTCAATTTCATTGATGTTGCCCTGACGGACGAGCTCTATTTGCTTTTCCAACAGGCTTTGCAGCTCATCCAGCAGGTGTATCTGTCCATCTGGAATAATCTCAACACTATCGGTGCCCATTACACTCGAGCTCCTGTTTGGATTCTTTGTTTTACCTGGGCAAAACTATGTTCGACTTCTTCCAGAAGATTAGCTGCGTCTGTGTGGCTCTTGTCCAGAGCTAATAGGTCCAGGAGAATATTTTTAGACTCCTCAAGCTTGCCATCTTTCATATATAGCGCCGCCAGAGGGAACATAACGGAGGTATCGCCCGGGTGCATATTCAAATATGCCTCCAGATAGTGAATAACCTTTGAGAATGAACCCATCTGGCAGGAGGTCTGAAACAGTCCCAGAAGAGCTATTAGATTATCGGTGTCCAGCTCCAGGC
>JABUBO010000436.1_pt1 | contig 13371 bp, 15 predicted proteins | sample 7240361 | NCBI WGS metagenome assembly JABUBO01 (sample SAMN07256346, study PRJNA390944) | subsurface metagenome | isolation source: Methane hydrate marine sediment | place: Pacific Ocean: Eastern North Pacific, ODP site
GCTTGGCGGCGGCATACGGGCTGGAGGGATGAAAAGGCGTGTCTTCGCTTTGGGGCGGCGAATTCCCGTTGCCGTAGAGTTCACTAGTGGATGCCTGATAGAATCTTATTGTCTGATCTATCTCCTTTATCGATTCCAGAACTCTGGTCACGCCCAGACCAGTGATCTCTCCGGCTCCCACGGGTTGGTCGAAAGAGGCCCCTACAAAGCTCTGCGCAGCGAGGTGATAGATCTCAGCGGGTTGCGAGATGTTGATGGCTGACATAATGGAAGATGAGTCAAGCAGATCAGCGGGGATAAGGTGGATGCGGTCAAAAACCCCAAGATATTGCAGCCTCCAGAAGTTGGGTGTGGAGAGCCTGCGGTATGTTCCATATACCTGGTATCCTTTGTCCAGCAGGAGTTGGGCCAAATATGCCCCGTCCTGCCCTGTTATGCCAGTAATCAATGCATTCTTCATCTAGCGCCTCTTAGAGATGCCGGACTGAGATCTTGCCGGAGGAATCTTCCACACCCACAGGGTGCTGGCCAGGAAATTCACAGGTGCTGCTACTGCAATTGCACAGAGAGCAGAAAAGATGTAGTACAGACCGAAAACCTCCGTCAACAGTGTCAGGATGCCCAAGAATACTCCGGCTGCCAGCGCCGTAGAACACAGAAACTTGAGCCAGCGGCTGACGATTACGGAGAATTGAGTGGCCCCGGATCTGTCTCGGAAAGTCCATGTCTGATTCCATACAAAGTTGTTTGTCACTGACAATACATGAGAAATGATAGCTGAAATGACGTAGAATAGCCCCAATATTTCTGTAAACAGCCACAAGCTGCCGACACTCACGCCTACGCCGCTCAAACCAACGAGACAAAACTTGATGATCCTGCATAGTTCCTTTTTGGCTGATAGACTCTTGATATATTGATGCCATTGTCCGGTTGAGAGTCTCATTCCTGTACCCGGACGCAACCATTTACTAATAATCTTGGTCCATTGATACTATAACTCTCTGTCTGTCATAGAGTAAGGGCATTATACAACTTTGAGTCTGCTTTTGAAACTATCGTGTTTGGCTTTCCCTGCTATCCGTGGTGTCGGATTCTGGGTTATTAGTGTTGGTTCGGCGAATTGAGGACGAATGCGAAGGGCTAGTCATCATCTGCATCTCCTTGTGGGCAACGTGTGGTCCATAGCCAAGCACTTCGGATGATCGATTGAAGCTCGAAGAACCGTGGCGTCCAGCCTAGTTCTGATCTGGCGCGGCTGGCGCTGGCTACCAGAACGGCGGGGTCGCCAGGACGCCGGGGACAGACCTTTGTTGCGATCTTCATCCCAGTCACTTCTTGTGCTGCTTGGATAACCTCGATAACGGAGTAACCGCGTCCACTACCGAGGTTGCAGGCCTTTCCACTCAGCGCGTCCAGTTTGTCCAGGGCGAGGATGTGTGCCTGGGCAATATCTGCAACATGAACGTAGTCACGGATACAACTGCCGTCGGGAGTTGGATAGTCAATACCAAACACGGGAACCGGCTCATTGTTCATCGCTGCTCTGAGAATATTGGGGATAAGATGCGTTTCGGGGTGATGGTCTTCTCCAAGGCGATCGGTTGCCCCTGCTGCGTTGAAGTATCTGAGGGAGATGTGTTTGACACCATAGGCTTTGCCATACCACTCGAGGATCTGCTCGAACATGAGCTTGGAGAGACCGTACGCATTGATGGGATTTTTGGGATGGTCTTCGTTGATGGGGGTGGCCTGCGGCTCACCATAGACTGCGGCTGTGGAGGAGAAGATCATTTTGGTCACTTTGTGTTTGAGCATGGCGTTGAGCAGGTGTATTCCGCCGGCAACGTTGGTTTGGAAGTACCTCTTTGGGTCGGTGGTGGAGTATTCCACAACCGTTTCCGCTGCCATATGCATGACGGCATCGATATTGAACTGACGGAAAAGCCCGTCAAGGGCTCCCGGTTTGCAGATATCGCCCAAAACAAACTGTGCTTGTACGGGCACTGCTTCCTTGTGTCCTTGTTGGAGATTATCGAACACAACGACCTCATGTCCGGCACAGAGGAGTTCATCAGCGACTACGCTTCCGACGTATCCTGCCCCGCCAGTGACGAGGACTTTCAACTGAGATTTCTCCTGATGTGAGGCAATGCTTTCCGTTGTTTACTATTACTGGACGTACTTATTGGCTGGTTAGTTCCGAAGAGGTTTCTCTCGACGAGATAGCAGATGATATGCCCGGCGGTGATGTGTGCTTCCTGAATCCGCGGTGTATCGGTTGAAGGAATTGAAAGGGCATATTGGGCAATCTGCTGGAGTGTGCCTTCTTCGCCGGTGAAGGCCACAGTGATTGCGCCATTCCTGTTTGCTTCCTCAATGGCTGCAACGACATTGGGCGAACTGCCGCTGGTGCTGATGCCGACGACGACATCGCCTCTGGCAAGCAGGCCGCGGAGCTGTCTGGAGAAGACCTCTTCATAGCCGAAGTCATTGGCGATGGCTGTCAAAGAGGATGTATTGGCGGAAAGTGCTATAGCCGGGAGAGGGTCTCTGCGCAGGTAGAACTTTCCAGCCAACTCACAGGCAATGTGTTCTGCGTCAGCAGCGCTGCCACCATTGCCGAACAGGAGGACCTTGTTGCCCCGGCGGAAAGCTTCGGTCAGTTGAGAGGCTATCCGGATGATGATATCCGCTTGCGTAGCGAGATCTCTCTTGAGGGCAATGCTGTCCTCGATTTGCTTCACTACGAGAGCCGCGGTGTCCTCGGGGTTTTCAGCCATCGTTGATCTCCCAGCTCTGCATGCCAAGGAGGTCGAAAGTGAAGTTGACAATCCTTCCTCCCGCCTTCTCTAGTTTCTCGGCGACGGCATGCCATTTGTCGAACTCGCAGAGGAAGAGGAGATGGCCGCCGCCACCCGCTCCCAAGAGCTTGCCCCCGATGGCTCCGCTGTTCCTACCTAATTCATAGAGCTCATCAATGTGTGCGTCCGTTATCTTCCTGGAGAATCTTCTCTTGCAGCACCAGGCTTGATGGAGAAGCGAGCCAAATTCGTTTAGTTTTCCCAGCAGAAGGGCATTCTTCATGCTGAAGGCGAGTTCCTTCGTTTCTCTTAAAGCCTGGATGACTTCCTCGTTGCCGGCAACATAGGCGCCTACCTGATCATCCAGAATGCCGGCAGATAGTCTGGTTCCTCCGGTATAGCAGAGCATTAAACGATACTCCAATTCGTTCAGAGTATCGCGGTTTATCTTCAGTGGATTGACGATGGTCGTTTTGCCGAGGAATTCTATGAAATTGAACCCGCCAAAGGTGGCTGCATACTGGTCCTGTCTGCCCCCTTTTATCCCGGCCTCATCTCTCTCAATACGATAGGCAAGCTCAGCAATGTCGTAGCCGGTGAGAGGCAGCTTGAGCCACTGCTTGAAGGCACCAACGATAGCCACTACCAAGGCAGAGGAGGTGCCCAGTCCTGTGCCAGGTGGGGAATCACTGTGCAGGAAAAGGTCAAGGCCGCTCTTTATGTCCAGCACATGGATGGCTGCTTTGACGAGGTCCAAGTTGCCATCATATTTCAGCTCCCCATTGACGTTGAATTTGGCCGCAACATCGTAGTCCATTGACTTGACGCTGATGGCGTCGTCATGCCTGGCTACCAGTGTGCAATAGGCGTATTTATCAATGGTGCTGCTGAGCACAGCGCCGCCCTTTTCTTCGGGATATGGAGGGACATCGGTGCCGCCCCCACCGAAACTTATTCGCAATGGCGCTCTACTTCTGACGATCATGGTAGCTGGCTGTGATCCTTGGGTTCCATGGAATGGACAACCTTTGACTGTGCATCGTGCAGCACCCATTCTACTGCCTGGTACAGGCTGCACGCAATATGATCCGGCGATTCATGCTGTGGTTTGCTCTTAATGTTGTCGGGATCCGCGGTTATCCAGACTGTTTTGCAGCCGGCAGTCTTGCCTGCCTGCACATCCCTGGCATCGTCACCGATCATGTAGGACAACCTCAGGTCTATGCCGATATCCTGCGCTGCCCGCAGAAGAAGCCTGGCTTTGGGCTTGCGGCATTCGCAGTCGTCATCAGGGTGATGAGGGCAGAAATATATGGCATCGACAAAGGCACCATGCTCTTGGAGATCCTCTTTCATCTTGTGGTGAATGAGGGATAGTGTTTGTTCCGTGAAGTAGCCTCGCGCTATGCCTGACTGGTTGGTGATAACCACAACCTTGAATCCGTGCTCATTCAGCAAGCGGATTCCCCGGGGCACACCAGGTAGAATCTTGAAGTCTTCCACCCGACTACAGTAGGGGACATCGCTGGCAATGGTGCCATCCCTATCGAGGAATACAGCTTTTGCCACACTCTGATCTCCATTCAGGGTTTGGTTCTGAGGCAGGTGGTGACGATGTGTCCCAGCATGAGGTGTACGTCCTCGACCTGCTCTGCGCGGTTCTCAGGCACCATGATGCACAGGTCAACAAGGCTCTTCAGTTCGCAACCGTCGCAGCCGGTGAGGCCGATGGTGGTGGCGCCGAGGGATCTAGCCAGCTTCAGGGCATTGAGTACGTTGGGCGATTTGCCACTGCTACTGAGGCCGATGACCACATCGCCTGGCTCTACCTGGCTTTGCAGTTGCTGGGAGAAAATGTCTTCGTAGGAGACATCGTTGGCCCAGGCGGAAATAAGGGGCATGTTGTCAGTCAAGGCAATAGCCCGCAGTCTGGGTTTGTCCGGAGCAATCGTCCCTTTGCCAAAATCTACAGCAAGATGAGAGGCAGTAGCAGCACTACCGCCGTTGCCGAAAAGGAAAACCTGCTTCCTCTGTGCACGTGCCGTCTCCAGAAGCTGGACCATGTTCTCTATGCCTTCTATCGACAATTTGGTCAGAGTCCGGCGCATCTCGTCCAGATAGGCTTCTATGATTTGGCTACTCTGGCTCATCAGACCTGCCTCATTTGTCGCTTTGCTGCCCGGGTGATTCCCGTTCGTCTGATTGTCGGCATCTGACCTTGGAGGGATCATGCGCCTGTTGTCAGACTCAGGCTGCGTGACCACAGTCAAGAATACTTTTGGAGGCGTCAATTTGTCAATGGCCATAAGCGGGAGCAAGGTGGTGAGGGTGTTGGAAGATGCCAGCGGAAACCGAGTAGAATAGACTGAAATCGGGGAGAGGAGGCAAGGTCTGGACGTGAAGCCTTTCAGTGTGTGCAAGGATGTCTTTGCCGTGGGAGGCCCGGAGCTGTCGCATCCCAATGACTGTCTGGTTTACCTGATTGGCGGCGAGGCCATGGTGCTGATCGACTCAGGGGCGGGGGAGAGCTTTGAACGGATTGTAGAGAACATACGGAGCGTCGGGCTCAACCCGGAAAGGCTCAAGGCAGTAATTGCCACGCATGCTCATATTGATCACATTGGAGCAGTTCATAGATTCCGTGAGGAGTTTGGGGTCCAGGTTGTGGCTCACGAACTAGAGGCAAAGGCAATTGAAACAGGGATAGGCACGGGAGCTGAATTCTATGGGGTGGGATATTCGCCGTGTAAGGTTGACATAAGGCTAGGTGGTTCTGAGGAAATCCTGCAGTACGGGGGATATGATTTGAAGGCCATTCATATTCCGGGTCATAGTCCCGGGAGCATTGCGGTGTACCTCGAAGCCGACAAGAGGGTTCTGTTTGGTCAGGATATTCACGGGCCGTATTTCCTCAAAGGATCAAACGTAGCGCAGGCGAAGCTTTCTCTGCGGAGGGTAATTGAGCTCGAGGCGGACATCCTGTGTGAAGGGCACTTCGGTATCTATGAGCCGGCGGTGGAGGTGAGGAGATACATAGAGGGATATCTCGACGGGTTGTATGGTGAGTAGAGGCGAGGTTGGAAGACCCTGTGCAGCGGTGAAGGGCACAGAGATCAAGCATCAAACCTGTGTTGCAGCCACAATCAGCGGTGGAAGGGCGAATATCAGGAACAGGGGGATGAAGCAGGTGACTGAGGTCCTGAGCGGGGAGAGGTGATAGTTCTGGCGTATGGCGATGAAGTACAAAAGAAGTACCCAGAGGGATAGGAGAGCCGAGCCCAGGATGTAGATAAGTTGGCCGCTGGACGAGTCGAGGATAGCGCGCAGAAGGGCCAAGGGAGCGACAAGAAATGCCGGCAACCAGACGAAGCATAGTCCACAGAGCATACCGGGGTAGGTTCCCCTGCCGCGAAGAAGCATGGCCAGAATGTGGAAGAACCCGGCCTGCAGCGACAAGAGGGCGAGAAACATAAGAATCCAGACAACTACGGCCAGCGCCACAGGCATTGTGCCTCGATCCAAATCCAATATGATGTCCACCAGTTGAGGGGGATTGGGCAGCAGGACGAAGGCAAATACAAGTGCAATGGACACAGCCGTAACCAGCGCCCAGCGCCAGGGTTTTCTCTGGCTCAGTGCAGAGAATGTCCTGGTTGGGGATACGACTACCTCATAGAGGATATCCAGGAGTGTTGGCATTGTAGCGGTCTGATTATGATTGATGCTTCTTTAAAAGGCAAGGGGCGTGGTGTTACCATTAGACTTGTGATTGGGTGGTGTGGTACCATGCGGTTGAGGGACATGTACGATATAATCTACAGTGCAATAAGACGGGAATTGGAATTGTGCGGGATGCGTCTTGACAGCCAAGCACCCGAGTGTTAAAGTAGAAAATTAGCAGTCTACATGATGGACTGCTAATTTTGGGTATGAAAACGGCTGAGATATCCACGAGACGAGGAACGATTCTGAGGGTCGTTGTTGCACATTACATAGCTTGTGGTGTGCCAGCGGCTTCAGAGGCTGTGGCGCGTCAGTATTCCTTGAGGATAAGTCCGGCTACCGTCCGGAACGAGATGGCGTTTCTGGAGGAGCAAGGGTATATCAGGCGTCCGCACAGTGCTGCCGGTGGTGTGCCGTCTGACAAGGGATACCGCTACTACGTTGAAAGTCTTATGGACGGGGCAAAGATGAGCCAGAGGGAGAGGCGGCGTATTCAGGAGTTCTTCAGTCAAGTGGAGCGGGAACCTGATGAATGGGCGCGCCTGGCGGTGTCGGTGCTTACGCAAAGATTGAGAAGCATCGCACTTGCCACTCCGGCCAGGGCGGCGGTATGCCATTTCAGGCGATTGGAGGTCATACGACTTCAGGAATTAGTGGTTATGGTTGTGCTCGTCCTTCGGGAGGGGCAGATCAAGCAGCGGTTGATTGTGCTGGAACGGACAACGTCGGAGGATGAACTCGCTGTCATGGCGAACAAGCTGAATGAGGCCTATCTGGGTCTGGATCATGGTGGGATCTCCAGCCGGACGCTCGATATGCATCTATCTCCGATTGAGGAGGTCATAACGCGGCTTCTAATAGAGGTGATGGAGACAGAGGACAATCGACAGTACGAACGATGTTATCTTGATGGATGGCGATATTTGCTGGGAAGTGGAGAGGTAATCGGAAATCAGAGGATGCTTGATCTGGTAGAAGCCCTGGAGGAGAGGAGCGTCCTCAACAGTCTTCTCGGTGGTCTAGGAGATAGTGCGGAGATCAGGATTACCATTGGCAACGAGAATGCAAATGAAGTCCTGCGAGGATGCAGTGTCATTCTGAGCAGCTATGGAGCCTGTGGAAGAAGGGGTGCCATTGGGGTGATCGGCCCTACCCGCATGCCGTACAGTCGGGCCATTCCGATGGTAGAATACGTATCCGCTCTTATGAGTGGACTGGTAGAGGACGTTTATGCTTGAGTTGAGGGTGTAGATGGAAGAAGAGAAGCAGGACGAGATCACAGAATCGACCGGGGTTGCGAATGACCTCAACGCGGCTCTTGAGGAGGAGAAGGCCAAAGGAGCCAAATATCTCAGCAATTGGCAGAGGACGGAAGCTGATTTCGACAACTATAGGAAACGTGTTGAGCAGGAGAAGAACGACAGCGTCAAGTATGCTAATGCAGCGCTCATTCTGAACTTGTTGCCAGTGCTGGATGACCTGGAACGTGCCTTCAAGTCTCTTCCTGACAGACTGGCACAGTTGAGCTGGACCGAGGGGATTGTCCTCATTCACCGTAAACTAAAGGCTACTTTGGAAGCACACGGTGTCTCCGAAATCAAGGCATTGGGAGAGGACTTCGATCCTGCCATTCATGAGGCGGTGGCTCAGGGGATAGGAGAGGAGGGAAAGGTAATTGAGGAGGCACAGAAAGGGTACAAATTGGATGGTCGAATGATACGGCCTGCCTACGTTGTGGTTGGCAAGGGCAGCGAAGAAACAGCGGAAGAACATAACGCTTCTGAAGATGAAGGAGGATAGATATGGGTAGAGCGGTAGGAATTGACCTAGGAACCACGTTCAGTTTGGTAGCCACAATGCAAGGTGGCGAGCCGGTAATCATACCGACTGCTGAAGGAGAAAGGCTTCTTCCTTCGGTGGTCTCGATGAGCAAGACGGGTGAGCGCCTAGTGGGATGGATGGCGAAGCGTCAGCAGATCACCAACCCTGAGAATACTATCTACAGCATCAAGCGCCTTATGGGCCGGAAATTCAAGGATTCTACGGTTCAATTTGATATGAAACGGCTGCCGTATAAGATAACCGAGGCCCCCAATGGAGATTGCCGTCTGGTAATGGGTGACAGGGACTATAGCCCTCCAGAACTATCAGCGATGATCTTGCAGAAGCTGAAGACCGATGCCGAGGCCTATCTGGGTGAGAAGGTGACTGACGCAGTGGTCACTGTGCCCGCCTACTTCAATGACAGTCAGCGTCAGGCGACAAAAGATGCGGGTACCATTGCCGGATTGAACGTGATTCGTATTATCAATGAGCCGACGGCTTCAGCGCTTGCGTATGGGATGGACAAGAAGCAGGAGGCTACTGTTGCTGTTTATGACCTGGGTGGAGGGACGTTTGATATTTCCATATTGGAGATGGGCGAAGGCACATTCCAGGTCAAATCGACGAGCGGTGATACCCATCTGGGCGGTGACGACTTTGACCATCGCATTATGGACTGGGTGTGTGATGAGTTCAAGAATCAGTATGGTATCGACCTGAGGCAGGATAGGATGGCTCTGCAGCGTGTTCGGGATGCGGCTGAGAAGGCGAAGCGAGAGCTGTCCAGCGTGCAGCAGACTGAGATAAGCCTTCCTTACATCACTGCTGATGCTTCGGGTCCGAAGCATCTCAATATCACTCTGAGCCGGGCAAAGCTGGAGCAAATGGTGATGGACCTGGTGGAGAAGAGCATAGGCCCATGCCGTCAGGCTATGAAGGATGCTAACCTCACCCCGTCCCAGGTCACAGAGGTACTTCTGGTTGGTGGTATGACCAGAATGCCGCTGGTTCAATCCCAGGTAGGGCAGTCCTTTGCCAGGGAGCCCCGCAAGGGAATCAACCCAGATGAGGCTGTGGGAATGGGAGCTGCTATTCAGGCTGGCGTACTCAAGGGCGAAGTGAGAGAGGTACTCCTTCTGGATGTCACACCTCTTACGCTGGGCATTGAGACTCTGGGTGGTGTGGCCACACCCCTTATTCCACGCAATACCACAATCCCTACCAGCAAGAGTCAGATATTCTCAACTGCGGCGGATAGTCAGCCCAGCGTAGAGGTTCATGTCATCCAAGGGGAACGGCCGATGGCCAATGATAACAAGACGCTGGGGCGCTTTATGCTTGATGGCATTCTGCCAGCGCCTCGTGGTATGCCCCAGATTGAGGTTGCTTTTGACATCGATGCCAATGGGATACTCAACGTGAGTGCTCGTGACAAAGGTACGGGCAGAGAACAGAAGATCACCATCACTGCTTCCAGTGGTCTGAGTAAGGAAGAGGTGGAGCGGATGCAGAAAGAGGCGGAGGTGCATGCTGCCGAGGACCAGAAGCGGAAAGAAGATGTCGAGGCGCGCAACACTGCTGACACAATGGCCTATACTGCTGAGAAGACGATGCGGGAGCATGGAGACAAAGTGCCATCAGACGTCAAGGAGCAGGTAGAAGGCAAGATTGCTGCGGTCCGTTCAGCACTTCAGGGACAGGATACGGAATATCTGCGCCGGACGGTTCAGGAACTCAACGAGGTTATGCAGAAGATTGGGGCCAGTGTGTATCAGCAGGCGGGTGGTGCAGCGGGTGGGGAGCCACCTCCACCTCCGGGAGAGCAGGCGCCGGGGGGCAAGCCGGATGAAGGGACTGTGGAAGGCGAATTCCGAGAAGTGTAGGGGCTGAACCTGGAGAGTACAGGAATGGCCCCCTTGTGCCAGGGTGCACGAGGGGGCCATATGTCATGTGCTATCTGCGTACCTTGAGCGAAGTCTGGCGGAGTGGTAGCGGAGCTGAATGAAATCAGGCTAGTCCGAGGTGGCTAGGGATGACGAAGGCTGGTGCCTCGCCGGAGCCCAGTGGAGCCCGTGTTCCTTCTCCGCCATCTGCCCGGATGCAGGATGTGAAGTGGATCCACGCCCTTCTGTGCCAGGATGGGGCCGGAGGTTCTCGCCAGAGTGTGGGGGCCTGGAGGAAAGACGTCTCTTGGCCCTGGACTTGTGGGCGTCCTGACAGTTCCGAGAACCCCGATGTCTCCCGATGACGTTGCACAGTTTCATGACTGAAGAAGCGTCCTTTTCGACTATTTACACTCCGTTCATTCCAGGTCTACAATAGGATCGCATAGGTTACGTATAAGGGGATTCTGGTGGTGTGCGCAACTGGTGCTGCCGATATTCCCTGGCTTCAGCAGCGGGGGTAGGTTTATCCCTAAGCCAGTCAACTTCCCTTCGGTCCATCGGAGTCCCCTTCCAAGTCCGATAGTGGGCATACATGGTGGAGGTGAGGAGATGCGAGGTGTGCTGTACACCTACAGAACATGTGTCGTGTGTCAGGGTAAGGGCCGCATAAGTCGCAGGGTTTGCCCGAAATGTGACGGCTGGGGCAAAATCCTGGTGCCTCCCAGAGTAGCACGGCTCAGACTGAAAAAGGAAACGAGAAGCTAGCAGCGATGCCAGGCAGGGGGATAAGCGGGCGCTCTGGTGGCTAGACGGCGGAGAGCTGCCGTTTACTATACCTCGTTCCAGCGGGGGCGTCTTTGATCCCGCGAGTCCGGAGTGCGCCAATAGTCGTGATGTCGTAGGGACCATCAGTTGACGCGTGCCTGAATGTCTTGCATCGGGCTTGAGATTCGGATATCATATTGGACCTCTTCAGACAGTACCTCAACGAATATGCAGGTGGACGGACGACAACCGAAATAGACGGGAGCAGTTATGAAAGAGGGAAAGGCAAGTCTAACTGCAGAACTGACCACTGTTGCAAGAGCTGGCGAGTCGCTGAATGCAGAGGCCATACGGCTATGCTATGACCCTCTGGCGAGAGAATTCCTTGGCATGCCTCTGAGGATTTTAGCGGGAAGCCGGCTGCTGACCAGAATAGCACTCTGGTGTGCAGAGCGACTGATACCCGGAGTCCCAGGAGAGGTATTGAGCCGGACGCAGTACATCGATGATTGTCTGAAGGCACGGATTGAGGATGGGATCGAGCAGTTGGTCATCCTTGGTGCGGGGTATGATTCCAGGCCTTACAGATTCGAGGAATTGAAAGAGAAGGTGCTGGTCTTCGAAGTGGACCATCCGGCCACGCAGGAAGTCAAGAGAAAACGGGTGATGAGGGTACTTGGACACCTTCCGGGGAATGTTATCTTCGTAGCTATCGATTTCGAGAAGGAGAAGCTGCAGAACAGGTTGTTTGAAAATGGCTACGACAAGAACCTGAAAACGTTCTTCATTTGGGAGGGGGTAAGCTACTACCTGACGGCAAGGGCTGTGGATGAAACACTGGCATTTGTGACGAACAACTCGGGAACAGGAAGCTCGATTGTGTTTGACTATGCTTTTGAGAAGGTCCTGGAAGGCAAATCCGAGGTGGATCAAATAAACAGGGCACTGAAGGCATGGGAGCGCGCAGCGGCACCTCTGACCACCGATGAGCATTTTGTCTTCGGAGTTGAGGAGGGCACCATTGAGGAGTTTCTTTCCGTGAGAGGGTTCTCGGAGATAGCAAATATGGAGCATGACTTTTTCGAGTCAGCCTATTTCAAAGGGAGGGAGCAGAGCAGGGATGTCTCCCGTATCTGCGGATTCGTTCATGCAACGGTCGGGTCTGCAGAGTCACGCCCAAGGTTAGCTTAGAGGAGTTTCCTAACTGGGGTGAATCGGTCAAATAGCCGGTGAGGTTTGGGAATGGAGTCCAGGGTCCGTAGTTGCCCAAAGTGTGGAGGCACGCTGTTGACCACCAAGTACCTCGGTGAGTGGTACGAAGACTGTGTTCAGTGTGGCTACGTAAGGTTCCTCAACCGCTACTGGCAGGGGCGTGCAAAGGTTCACACTAGCGTTGATGCCGGGCGTCATGAAGATGCGAATCGGAAAGTATTGCCTGAGGAATCGGAAGGCAAGCCAGTTCGTAGACGGAGACCATCGGGTCAGAGTAGACGTAAATAGGCAACCCCAGCCTATGCCATTTGCTGTCAGATGCCCGTGGAGAGAGGCCGGGCTGGACGTGGGTGGTGTTTTGTTCCCCTCCTCCGCAGTGTCCCTCCGGGGCTGCCGAAGTATACCGGATACCCGGCCCAATGTCCTGGTCGCTCCAACAGAGCAGTAAGCCACTGTATTAGCAGCGCAGTGTTGAACTTGATGCCCTCTTGGGCCGTTCAAGGTGGGTCGAGGGTGCTGCCTACCTCGCCCCGGTGGCCGCGTCATATGGCTGCGACTTAAGCGAGCGGTGACCTACGGCACTCAGGGCGTCTTCAAGGGCGACATGCGATCGCCAGCTCTATCGGAAGTTGGCCTGCAAGCGCGGAGAGAAGTTTGAGGGCTCTCACTCCGGCGGTTGTATCCTGGGAAGAGTGTTCCTCCTGGGTATGGGTCATAGTGCGATACCGACGGCCAAGAGCAAAGTACCCAGAGTGTTCCTCCTGCGTATGGGTCATAGGGAAGATGTCTTTCTAGCCTTCGTACGGCGGGGGCAGGGCAGGCTGGTTGTGCAAGGGGAATGTGAACAAGAACGTGCTGCCTTTGCCTAGCTCAGATTCCACCCAGATCCGGCCGCCATGGGCTTCCACGAGTCTCCGGCATACCAACAACCCCAGCCCAACACCTTTTACGCGAGAGTTCTTGCGGTCACCCACACGCTGGAAAGGCTCAAAGAGTCTTGCCTTGTCCTCCGGAGACAGACCAATCCCGCAATCGCTGACACCTACAACCAAGAACTTCCCCTCCCGTCTGGCGAAGATGCGTATGTCTCCTCCGTTGGGTGAGTATTTGGCCGCGTTTTCCAGGAGATTGTAAAGGATACGTTCCAGTCTCAGTGG
>JABUBO010000437.1_pt1 | contig 13329 bp, 14 predicted proteins | sample 7240361 | NCBI WGS metagenome assembly JABUBO01 (sample SAMN07256346, study PRJNA390944) | subsurface metagenome | isolation source: Methane hydrate marine sediment | place: Pacific Ocean: Eastern North Pacific, ODP site
TCGTTACAGTCTCCTTTTTGAGTTTTCCACAAAGTATAAGGATCGGGAGCATAGATACTATGATATTCATAAGTAAAATTATCCTGCATATACTCGGCTATCTTTTCAGGGGTATACAAACTTTCAACCGTATCTATAAATTCTAAATCATCGGGCCAGACCCAGCCATCAAGATTAAATATCCCGCAACCGGTTAAAAAGATTATTGATAAAATACTGATGATTAAAAGTATTTTTTTCATTTATTTATCTTCCTTTTTTAATTTTTTAATTGGAGGGTGTACAGTTCTCATATACTTTGAATAACTTTCAATAGCTTGTTTCCTTTTTTTATAGTAGCAGTAGTTACCTTTTGCTAAAATACTATCTAAGTATATTTTCCCCATCGCAAAATCCTGTCTTATCCCTCCAAGTTCTTCGCAAGATTCAAGGGCAAATTTTTGTCCAAATTTACAAATTTCTATGGCTTCCTCTATCACTTTGACTTCATTTTCATCTAATTCGATAACAGGAAGTTCCGAAAAAAGATTATAGGCTTCTTTCATAATAATTTACCTCCCCTATTCGAAATACATAGTATCTAAAGTATCGGATATAAATAAGGTTGATCTTTCTATTTCATATTCCAGATGATTAAATTTAAAATTTACATATAAAAAACCTGAAATAGCTATAACAATTATTAAAATCATAGTAAGATATTTTTTCATAATAATTTATCTCCTTAATTTATTGCCTACCCGGCTTTTTGGTTTCCACCGGGTAGATAATTTTTAATTATTCTTTGTTATATATTCCCTACTCCCCAGTCCTGAAAAAGGTTTCTTCTGGGGAGTAGGGACCGGCGGTCCAGATAAAAATTTAAGGAAAAAATCCGGACTACCGGTTAATTAATCTCTTAATCTTCTGACATATACCACGAGAAAAAACCATTATTTATCTTCCAAGTATTATCGATTTTCTGCAAATACTGCCAAAAAAGGCAGCTATCACTATAAACATTCCCGCACTCACTCACCACCAAAGTAGCATAACCGTAGACTTCACTATAATCTCCGTAGATATGCACGTCATAGATATCTATATAAATATTGATATATTCAACATGATATTCGCTGTAATTATCGAGAACGTCCTTTATATAAGCAATTGCGTTAAATTCCCCTGAGCCATAAATGCAACAACTTTTTGCCTTATACCAGTCTTGGTCATTTATTGCCTGGCAATATTCTTCGATGATACTCTTTACATTTGTTTCATCAGTCGTCAATACATCACAACCTGCCAGGAACATAGCCAATACCAAAACTAAACCTAATAAAAATAATTTTCTTTTCATCTTTAAATCCTCCTTTTATCCAATTATTGGATTTTATCTCTTTGCTGCAGCTTCCAATTATTACCAACTTTCTGTAGGTATAAATGATGTCCGTAATCACTATAATAATCATCGGGATATTCGGGATATTCTATTTCAAAAAATATCCAACAATCAACCTGGCTATAATTTCCATTAATAGATACATCAGAAATATCTATTGTAAGGCGGAATTCTATAATATAATCATACAAAAATGGGTCATCAGCTTTATCTTCCATTTGGCAAACGTCATCATATATATCTGAATCTTGAATACAATAGCTTTTTGCTATACTCCAATCTTGATTCGTTATAGCCAAACAATATTCTTGTATAATGTTCCTTATCTTTATCTCATCAATAGTAGGAGTTACTACCTCTCCACGATCACAACCCGATAAAAATATAGCCATTATCAAAAATAAAACTACCAAAAAATGTCTACTTTTCATCCTTAAATCCTCCTTTTGTTCTTTATTTAGAGGGGCTTGTCAGACTTCAAGCCCCCTTTTTCTTCAATGTGGGTTATTTATCCCTGTCAGTAAACAATAATACTGACGAAGGTTGATTCATCTGCCCAGTCTAAATCGATTGGATACTCACATGAGGGGTTCGGGTCACTTCCAATTTCGATTGCTCCTCCAACTTTAAGAATTTCTCCAGATATTGAATCTAATGGTAATTTCCACTCAGTGACTCTATTCGTACCAGAATATTCAGTTGCAGATTCTAAATCACCTGGAAGATATTTCTGTATATCATTGGGGAACCATCGCGTATTCCAACCATCAGTGATCCCTGAATTTACCTTGGAATCCCAAGGTAGATCAGCAGATGTTTCAAAAATTAAGTCATACGGAAAACCCCATGAACCTCCATCAGTGGGATTAACATTTATGCTGGTTTGGTCGTTAGCTTTAATATTCTCGCCAAGACGAGCATCAGTTGAATCCACAACATCAAATAGCACATACAGGTAATCCGTGGTTGCTAACACCTTGACAATGCCTATGTCTCCTGCAACAGATATTTCGGTTGCATCATCCCACTCACCTATATTCACAATCCCATCCACTTCAGGAATTGTTAACTTTTCACCAAATATCCAATCCAAGAAATCACAACCAGCAAACAGACTGACAATCAATATAACTGCCACCAATACAGTTAACTTCTTCATTTTTTTTTCACCTCCCTTCGGTCTTTATTTAAAGGGGCTTGTCAGACCTCAAGCCCCTTTCCATTTAATTATTAATATTCAATCGTTACTTCTACTTCGGCAGTCCTGATTATCCTGCCAGTCCAGGCATTATGTTGTGTATAGGTTATTAAAATAGTAGCTTCACCTATAATAGGGTCTATTCTAACTAAACCTTCATCATCAACAGTAACACTTGCGGTATTACTCAAAGAAGAATTATAATCACAACTAGGAGTTACATCAGCAATAGTCTTATCTTCATAATAAGCAGTAACTTCTAATTGAACCTCTTTTATTGCTATTCCTAAATCACATAAAGTTACTTCAATTTCATTAGGTTCAACCTCAATATAGTCAAGTTTCGATTCAGGAAATAACCAGCAACCGGCAAGCAGACCGGCAACTAACATAATCACCACCAATACAGTCAACTTTTTCATTATTTTTTTTCACCTCCTCTCTTGTGGGGCCTGGCCGGTTAAAGTGTCTGATAAATTACAGCAGTCCTTATTTGACCATAATTCACGATAACCAAGCCAGACCCGATTTTTTACTTTACATAATTTTTTATTATAGGTTTTACCCTAAATCGATTGCTCCAGCTTTTCTTTTTGTATCCTCTCATTCCCTTTTTACCAAGCCTCCGTTTAGGCCCTTGAACCAAGAGGCAAAGTCTTCGGGTCTGAGGGAAAACCCTTAGCTCGACCTTGCGGAGGCTTATTTTATTTTTAACCTTAAAATAAAAAAGACCAAAATAAAAAAGATCAAATATTAACAGGAGCACCGAAGAACCTGTTAAAGTATTCAATCTTATCATCTTGGCCATTTAATTTTAATTCTAATTGATATAACATAAAAAACCCCGAGCATTTTTAAATGATCAGGGTTTTATCTCTTATATGTTATATTCTATGTTACAACAGATAATATATCTTATGTAAAGTAACATCTAAAATAACACCCCGAACATTTAAAATATTTTTTATTTTTCTAATAACACCTCTGTATAAAAATTAGCTAATGCTTTTTGATATATCGGTAATGGTCTTTGAATTTTTCCCTCTTCCCATCTGACTATAGTGTGTTCCCTACAACCAATTTTATCTGCAAGCTCTATTTTGGTTAACCCAGCTTTTTCTCTTAATTCTTTCAATTTGCTTAGATCTATCCTCATTCATATTACGTCAACAATTGTTCTACAATTGTTTATCCTCCCATCTTATAGAGTTTTTTGGGTAAATAACTACTAAAAATAGTTTAACAGGTGTACTATCGTCTGTCAAGTATTTTTTGAAAAAAATGAAAAAACGTTAGTTTAACTAAAAAATAATGGTATATTGGTATGTATTTTGTGCAGATATACAAAAATCGCCATAAACGCACATAGAGTGCCTTTGATTGCATTTCTTAATATTCGCTTACAAACCCCTTATATAATAGACGATATTAAGCACAAAAATAGCAGAATTAGCATAGGATTTTATAATTATAATAAAGTGGACCCCCTGAAACTCTCGAATTTTCAGGGGGCATTTAAGGGGATGTTTTAATGAAAAAGCAATGGGTTAGTGGCGATAATATTTATTTTGGGATATCCGGGCATACAAATTCTTTCTTCCGGGAAAACACTTTCATGCACTCTTCAATCTGGGCCTTATTCATTGATTCAATACTTTTTTTAATATCCCCAAAAACTAAATCGATATAAGTTTTATAGCGTTTACCATGAATGTAACTGCGGAATTCATCGTGATAGTCCTTATTATATATTCCCCAGGCCTTAAATAGCTTTTCCCATTTAGGAATGGTCTTCTTCTCCAGCCAAGAATCACCTAGGAATTGACGGTAGGGGAATTGTGCTTAAATATACCGACAAGATTAAAAAATGCAACTGTAATATCTGCAAAGTTCCCGGCAAGACCCAGCAATTTCTCTTTAGATATAGGCAGGGTATTGCCTTCGGCCAGTTTGTCATAGAACAAGGCAATAGAATCTAATATAACCTGTTTCTTTTCCTTCCCCCAGCCTGGAACCTCCAGTTCCTTGATCAGAGTTAAGATTATAGGAACGATCCCACCTATAATACCCAATAATTTTAATATACTAGTCATTTTTTTCACCTCCCTTTCAATTTAATATTTTGTTAAAATTAAGTTAGCGTCAACTATATAGTTAATGGGGAACCCCCCACCATGGGGGGAGTTCGATAAATCGAACCCATGGGACAGGCGAGACGCCTGTCTACATGTAGCGGTAGCAGCTGCCGCTACTGTAGCTACTATAGCTGCTATAGTCAAAATGGTATATACTACATACTATATAGTTATTGTCATTCCTCGCAATGACAAAATTTCCGCGGGAGCGGATAAATCCGCCCCATCCTTATATTGCTACTACATGCCGCAGCCCACATGCAATACGCGATACGCTTCACGAGATACGGGATACGATTAGTCGTTAACGACTATTAACTAATCACCTGCTTAATTAGTTTTTTATATCCCTGTCTCCTCTCCAATTACAATCTGATAAAACTTTAATAAATTCTCATTCTCGATTTTTGCTGAATAAATAGGCTTCTTCCCCACATATATCCAGAATCTACTCGGACTCGGTGGTTTTACATCAACGTGGATCCCCCATTTGGCGATACCGATTCTAAGCACGCCTACCTCTTCGGCTATCAAACCTAATTTTATCGGTGTTATCCCATTGACCTTTATATCGGCTGCCTCCCCATCGGGATCAGGGATGTGTTCGGAACTGGGGAAACCACCTATCCTCTTATTCTCTTCTTCGCATCTATTACCACTCAGCACAATAACTGGCCTATGAAAATCAAGTCCCCGGTCAATAATTAATATCATCATTTCTAATTTGAATAATAAGAGACTGCTTACCCTGACTTTTTTTCTCCTGCATTTAAGACACGGACATCTAAACTCTTTTTTGTAAAAATTAGTCGAGAGATCTCCTAATGGGTCATTTTTTTTCTCCATTTATTCTCCTATCTAAACTCTCCATTAAGGTACACAATTTGTCCTGGCTTCTTGAGATTTTGTCTAATACTATAACGGTCTTTGAAAAACAGTTATTTATATCCTTGTGGCTATTATTAAATTTATTGTTAAGATTAGTCAGAGAATCAAATATTTCTATATTTTTCTCTAAATTTTGCTTTTCTATCTCACCATCTCCAAGTAGCTTTTTCCTCATAATTTCTATGAAGAATTTTAAAAGCATATATGCAATAACTACACTAACTAAATTGTTGGCAATTAATTTAAAAAAGTCCATTTCCATTATCTCACTACCTTTACTCCAAGCCATTCCACTTACTAAATTCTTTGGTATTCCATTTAGAGATTGTTTGGGTATTCCATTTATGATCCCAACCAACAACAACAGTCTCTCCCGTTCCGTAAAGACTTATAGCGCTGGTTGCAAGATTTGTAAATGCTAGATTTGCACATGGAATCCTATCATTAGATTTGTACCACATGCCATCACATCCGGAGCTATCTCGTTCAATATTTCCAGAGGTAAAATATATGCCAATATAATCCCCTGCTACCACATCAAGGTCAACAGGAAAGGTTTGTTTGGAACCTGAAGTTACTGCGCCGATAAATTGAACATCTTTCGTGGTAAAATTATTAGGAAATCCACCCGGATCGGGTTTATAAAAAATAGCAACTTCACAATTGACCAGGCTGGTACTTGCCCATATCTCCACGTTGTTAATAATCCCTGATTCATTTGCGGGATTATCATTGATCATGGTATATGCACCTAAAGAAGCGCCTCTATCTATTGCAGGAGCACCTATATAAATATCAGTAGCAAGAACCACCATCTGGAATATTGCTAAAACGAGAATGATAATCAATAATATTTTTTTCATGGTTTAATCTCTCCTACGTCAATCGATGGATCAAAGAATAGAATATCAGAAGCTCTGGCTATCCCCACCCTTTGTAATTGCTGGCCAGCAGCAGAAGGTGCGGTGGAGGTTACGCCCCCGGCGGTGGTGCTGGCATAAATTATCGCTGCGGTAAAATTCCAGGAATCATCCTTGATATAACCCATAATTAACATTTCGCAACTTTGGAGTGCTTCTCTAGATTCGAGAGCAATCCTTAACCCGGGCATATTAGCAGCTAAATCAGCATCGGCCTTTTTCCACGTTTTATTAGTCCAATAAAAATATAATAAATCGCCGAAAACTACCGCTTCACCGACATTTTTTGATTCTATCAAACCATAATAACTATGATCGCCACTTGGGACACCATACATTAAAATATTATGAAAATTTAAACTTAAATCTTCCCCCAATTCTGGAGTAATATCTTCTTCCAAATTCTGCATATAATTTTTAGTGGTTTCGCAAAAATCGTTCACCGCTTTAGAGGTAGGCACTTTAGCATCAGAACCAACCGTTAAGGTAGTTTCGATTCCTACCCCTGAAAATTCCACCACATCAGGAGTGGCATTAACTCGAAGTATCTCCCCTGCTTTCCCGGCATAAGAGGATGGGGTATCGGTCAATCCCAAAAAGGTAGTAGTCCCAGCAGCACCCGGATAAACTTCAAGCCAATTCCCAAACACGAAACATCGATAAACCTTTGTGGTATCAGTAGCTAAATACATATCATTTATTACTGGAACAAGAGGTTTGTCGGTATCAAGGCCAGAGTTCAAACACCCTAAATAACCCCCATAAATACCATTTTTAGGGTATAGATCATCTCTTTTTGAATGACCTAATAACCTTCCGAAATCATCAATTATCTGCCTCATCTCATTGGTATCTTCCAGGGCATCGGCCTTGTCATCAATCCCCACATAAAAATTGTCCCCGCTTTCTTGTGTATATTTGTAGTATTCAGTAAAGCCATTTATGCTAAATACCAGGAAGATAATTGTTAAAATTATCCCTAGCAATATTCTTTTTTTAAACATCTTAATCTCTCCTTTTCTAATAAATACGCCTGATTTAATACCAGGCGTATTTATATTATTATTTTCTATTACCAGCTAATAATAACTCCACCAAGACTTATAGCATCACCTGAAATGAAATTAAAATGTCGATTTGTACAAGGAATATTATCAAGATTTTGATGCCACATACCAGCACATCCTGATGTATCTCGTTCCATAGCTTGACTAGAACCAGTGAAATACATTCCTATATAATCTCCTGCTTTTACATCTAAACTTACTATATACTCTCTCGCACTTCCGCCGTAGACAGTTCCGATATACTGATAATCCCTTGTGGAGAAACTATCTTCACTAGATTTATAAAAAGTAGCAACCTCAACATTGTATATAGTATTGTAAGATCGAATTCCAATATTTTGTATCGTTCCTGAATATCGAGCTGGATTCCCTTTGTTGATTATTGTCCGATATCCAGAAATCATACTTGACCTATCCTTTGGCTCTTCTCCTATAAATGACGCAAATCCAACTCCACCAGGATTTATAAATTTAGTATCAGCCGTAATACCTTTGCTACTTAATATCTTCCCACAATCATCATAAACTACCCAGAGACCGCAAGTAGTTCCGCCACTGCAATAGTCGTCTACGATAGCCTGGAAAGAACTAAAACCAGAGTTGTATTGCCAGCAATTTGAATAACTGTATCCACTATCTTCTATATAAACCCCGTTTATATGAGAGGCACGCCCAATTCCAGGAACTCTTATGAGCATGTATAAATCGTAGGCTTTATAACCATGCTTTTGGGCTACATATCTACCAAAACAAGAAAAGTCCCTACAATCTCCAATCTCATTTATCCACATAGAATAAGGACTCTTTCCAAAAATCATTGGAATTTTACCAGTAAAATTATCCTCCATATATTGACAAATCTCTTTTGGAGTTTTTAAATTATTTATGCAATTGTTAAAAGCACTATTCGATGAACTCCAATTACAAAGGTCGAATATAAAAGGATGCAAATACGGTACTCTTAAATAACAACCACTTAATAATCCTACACACAACAGACTTATAATTAACGCTCCGATTAGTAATCGTTTCTTCATTTTTTTTCACCTCCTTTCTTTTATTTAATAAAAAAAGCCAGATTTAAAGGTCAAAAACCTTTATAAATCTGGCAATCTAGTCGCTCTAAATTTATTTAATTTTTAAATTTTATTTAAGTTTCCACTTATATTATAAAACTTTTTTCTATAATTTACAATTATTTTACACTCTCATCAGCTCGACCTAATAAATAAATGAACAGATCTTCTAATTTTTTAAACTTATTGGCGATAGTGACATTGAAAATGTAATATATGATCCCCCCACTATCCCCGGCAAGCCTATATTCCTTCTCTGCTTCACTTGCCGGTTTATATCCTATTTTAGCTTTGGCAGCCGGTTTATAAGGTATGGTAGGCCATTCGGTAAGCACATCGACCCTTATTAATTCTATGCTCTGTACTATAAATTGCTGGTTGATATTCCTTTTAATAGAATTCAAAGTTATTATCTGACCGCTCTTTATATCACTTCTATTGGTTATAAAGGTAGCTCTAATATTGGGATCGGCATTTTTTAATAAATCAGCTTTGGCTGCCTCATTGGCCCAGGCTATGCTATCAATATTATTATCGACCAAACAAAATTCAATAATGCCGTCCCCACATTCAAGGGTCTTAATATTATCTATGGAATCTTGATCTTCCCGTTTAAAACAAATTGGTACTCTGATAGTAGAATAACCAACAAGTATTTCACCCCCTATGGTTAGTTCTCCTTCTGTGATAGGCCCAGTTCCATATAAACTTATCGTCCTGTCTGCTGTAAAATTAAAAGTTGCCATGCTACAAGAGGATTGATCACCATACAGGGCCCACCTTCCACCTCCGGCAAAATGCATCATGCACATGCCACTGGTGAAATATATCCCGATAAAGTCTCCTTCGGCTACCTCCAAATCAACTGAAAAAATCTGTTTAGATCCACTTATTACGGTTCCTATATATTGACTATCTCTCGCGGTAAATACATTCTCTTCAACCTGGGTAAAGGTAGCCACAATTGTATTGAGCAGATTTTCATAAGCAAAAATCTCCACTTTAGTTATTTTCCCGTTTGCATTGGCTGGATTCTCTTTGCCTATATGGGTAAATTCTTTAAGAACAGAGCCTTCTTGTTCTATTGCCGGGCTGCCAATATCAATAAATGAAGTACCTGCAGCTCCAATTGACAATACTTTCGTTTTTTCATTTAACATAAAATCGTAAAAATCCGGATTGTCCACCCCATACCAACCGATGGTTTTAATTACTCCATCCACTTTTATAGTAGGATTATATTGTTTATATATAATAATATCAGGATCAGCAGAATATCCTATTGCTAAATATTTACCATTATGGGAATATATTGCTCCCTTACTATCATTACTAGGCAAATCGGCAGGATCAGCCTGTTTGCCTAAAATATCACCTGAACGAGTATAGATAGTAACAAAAGGTGTGATAGAATGAGCAACCGCCAACTGTGTCCCATCGGGAGAAAAATCTATACCATAACCGGAGCCAGTAGGAAGTTCGGCAGGATCAGCTATTTTACCAAATACTTCCCCTGCTCGTTTATATACTGTAATGAAAGGGGTCACATCGTGACCTACCGCCAAATAGATAGAATTGGGAGTCCAGGCTACATTAAGTCCCCGTCCACCAGGTAAGGCAACCGGGTTATCTAATTTGTCAAAAGTATCTCCATTGCGTTTATATATAGTAATAAACGGTGTAGTATTATGAGCCACCGCCAAATAAACGCCATCGGGTGAAAATTTACATCCAAAACCATCGCCAGCGGGTAAACCAACAGGATTGGTTAATTTAGCAAAAGTATCTCCACTTCTTTTATAAATAGTGATATAAGGTGAATCGTTATGTGCAACTGCCAGATAAACACCATCAGGAGAGAAATCACAGCCCCAGCCATCCCCGGTGGGTAAATCAGCGGGATTATCTAATTTAGTGAAGGTATCTTCACTCCTTTTATAAATCATTACATACGGTTCATTCTTGTGTACTACTGTTAAATAAGTAGAATCAGGAGAGAAAGATACATCATGTCCATCATTCTCAGGACAAACATCAGGATAATTTAATTGAGTGAATGAATCGTTATCTCTTTTATATATATAAATGCCTTTATTCGGATTAGAGGCTATTTTAATAGTCTTATCATGAGACATTGCTAAATAAATATCATCATGAGAAAAATCACATCTAAAAACCTCTCGGGTTGGTGCAGGTTCGGGATCTGATAATTTCTCGCGTCCCCGGTTAATGGGGGCAAATTTACAAGTCCATTCCGTAGCCACGCCATCATATATAAAAATTTCTCCAAAAGTATCTTTTAGTCTAGAACTTTTTATAAAAATCCTGTTCCTCAATTGAGATATATCAGTATTAATTATCAAATCTTTATAATTTGCCTGGTCATCGTCAAGCTGAAAAGGGGCCGGGTTAAGAGAACTATCAAAGAAATGAATGTCTTTATCATAATCTATATACCATTCAAATTTGCAGATTTCAGCTATTTTAGTTATAACCTCCGAAATCTGCACAAAATCAAAGGCTATTTCACTTATAATGGGGCCATCAACGATGTTATTAGTAGTAAAGCCGAGAGATACACCAAAATTAAATTCATATAAACTACAGCCAGAAGGAGAAGCTCCACTATTGTAGAATCTCACCCTCGCTTTAGTAACAAGATAATCTTCATCAAACGATTTTTCTACCCATTCTCTATCGGCATAAGTCCCTTCGTAAATATGGTGCCAAGCCCCATCATAATAGACATCAACGTCTATTGAATTTATTGAAAACTCTCCACCGAACCAAGCATAAAATTTGACTGAGTCACAAAGAGTTGAACTTATAATTAATTCAAGAAATGAGCTCCAAGATGTAGGAGAAATATCGTTATTAGCAGACGTTGCAGTATTACCATCATAAGCATTAGTTTCGCTTATCCATTGACTATCAGGATCATTATGTCCTGTGGGAATGCCAATCTTGGTATATTTATCGATAATATCCTTTATGATATTCCCTGCATATTGATTTTTATAGGATTCAAAGACCAACTTTCTATCTAAATCGCGGGTGTAGTCTATACATTCAACCGGATATTTCAGAAGGTTAGGAGGCAAAAAACTCTCTTTTTTTGATAAGATCCTACCTGAAAATAATTTTTTAGTCCCTTCCAAGATTAAAACTTCTTCACCAGTTTTAGGGGCAACCGCTATGTTATTACAGATAAAAACAAAGGAAGCAGAATTAACCTTGCTGGTTAGTTCATCCCTTATTTTAAGGGTCCGGGCATCCACATATTCGGTTTTGTCTACCCCTCCGATCTTAACCGTTATACCTGCCATTAGTGCCTTCTCCTCATCTCTATCCTTCGTAAGACTTCTTCGCCAATAGTCATTGCCAGTCCCTTAACATCGATATCACTGGCAATTCTGTTATCGTGAATATCAATATTTATTTTAGTCTCTCCGAAACCCTGCGCGGTAATATTCGGAGTGCTTACTATCCCACCACCGGCAAAAGCAGGGGCCGGAGTAGGCAAACCTCCACTAATAGCCTCAATTAAATTGGAGGGGAACATCCTAAATTTCTTGATAAAATCGGTCATGGGCTTATCAATTATATACTCGCCGGGAGTTACTGCAGCAAGAACACTATCAGTTCCGCCACCTATTTGAAACTTTTTCACTTCCCCACCAAATTGATGATAGCCTATACTGCCACCGGTTTTAAGGGTTGGCACACCAAAAATCCATTTGAATACATAAAAGGCTGCAAGTCGGGCCAGTTCCTTAATAACAGCATTTACGATACTTTCAAAAAGTCCCCTCATAGAATCCCCAAAAGATTCAGCCCCAGAAAGGATATTATAAAAAGCAACACTAAGAGCAGTTTCAGCAGTAGACACAAAATTCAATATTCCGGTTTGAATAGTACCAACCGTATCGCTGTATCTGTCTTTTATACCATCAAAAAATTCTTTCCAGGGATCTATATCAGGTGGTTTAAAACCTTCTGTCGCTACTTTCATTTTTAACATCTTGTCAGCAAAAGATTGAGCAAATTCATCGACTGTTTCCTTCCCTTTATCTATCTCCTTCCACCATCTTTTCATCTCATTTTCAATAGCGACTATAGCTGCTAAAGCCTTGTAATATTCTTCTGTGCCTTCTCCGTACTTTTTGATGACTTTGTCTAATTTCTCTGCCAGAAACTCATGCTCTTCTCTTAATAACTGTAACTTTTCTTTATAGTATCCAGCATTTTTTTCAATCTCACTATATCTTAGTTCCAGTAACTCCATTTTAGCCCTGGTCAATTCAAGCCCGGTTAACTGGAGATCTTGCACTTTATTTAGTTCTTCTATTGCCTCTTTCAAATCTTTAGTAACCTTTTCTTGTGTCCGGAGTTTAAGAATCGCCTCATCTCGTTCTTTAGTCCCCTCTTTAGTTTTCTTTATTTCTGCTTCTAATTCTTTTACCAATTCCCCGGAAAGTTCTAACATGCCCTGGTAATATTTATTTGTATCTTCTTTAGTTTTATTGCTAAGCTCATATTCAGCGGTCAATATCTTCATCTTACCGGATAGTTTTTCACTACCCTCTAATAATCCGAATTGACTCTTAATCTCCTCTGTTTGTTCTTCTATTAAAGCCTTAATCCTTTCCGATTCTTCTTTAATT
>JABUBO010000438.1_pt1 | contig 13316 bp, 16 predicted proteins | sample 7240361 | NCBI WGS metagenome assembly JABUBO01 (sample SAMN07256346, study PRJNA390944) | subsurface metagenome | isolation source: Methane hydrate marine sediment | place: Pacific Ocean: Eastern North Pacific, ODP site
CACCTAAAAAAGTATTATGGTAATTATTTAAGCTTAATTCTAAGAATTAATAAATATTAATTACAATTTATTTAAAGGAATATTAAAAAATATCATTCATAAAAAGATTTAAACCAATCAATTGGTGGATTAACTTTTATAATATTTAAAAATTCTTGAATTTCTAATACTCCTAAATCGGAAATTATCCCTGTAATGTATTTTGAAGGAGTAATATCAAAATAATAATTTTGAATTTTTAACAATTTATTTTGTATCGGGTTATCATAAATCTCTTGTGTTGGTTTTCTTTCTATGAGAATCTCTTCACCATAATGACTTCTAAGATTATATTTAAACGAGTCACCAACAGCATATACATCAATACCATTTTCCTTAGCTAAATTTGCTAAAGGATACGTTCCTATCTTGTTTATTATTGACCCATTTTTTAAGATACTATCAATACCAACTAAGACCAAATCAATATGATCAATAAATTTTCCCATGGCAGCGTCGATTATGAGATTTGTTTTAAAATGAGATGATAAAATTTCAGCAACGATATGTCCCTCAAGAAGCGGCCTTGATTCTAAGACAAAAAATTCCAAATTATAATCTTTAAGTTTAATTAGAAGATTGATAATAGTTGAACTATAAGAGATCAACATAATTTTCATATCTTTTTTATTAAAATTTTTTAAAAAAGTAAGGAATTCTTGTTCAAGGGCTTTTTTTCTCTTATTTCTTTCTTTTTTATAATTATTTAATCTTTGGAACAGGGATTTTTTAGTAAAGGTTTCTAAATCGTGAATCAAATATCCAATAAAATTGATAAGTGTTGCCATGCTAGGGCGAGATTCAATAATTTTTTTTGAGAGCTCAATCATAAGTTCTTTAATATCTCTATTTGGATCTGATATCAGTTCCAATTGTTTTTTTATTATTTCATAAGCATCATCTATTAGTTCATTAGCACCAGAAGTGTTATTTTTTTTTAAATCTTGTATCAGTTTTTTAATTTTAATTTCAATCAAGTTATTTACATCTTAATAATCGATTATTTTATTTTTTCTATTTTTATTTCTTTTTAGACCTATATAATATTAAATAAATGCTTTAAATGAAAATTAGGAAGTAAAAAAAGAAAAAAAATTTTATAAATTAACGTATAAGAATTATTTAGTTAGTTATTCTCCTATTTTAGTGCCACAAACTCCACAAAATTTGGCTTTTGTTGGAATTTTACTACCACAATAAGCACAAATTTTGGATTTTGCTGGTGTAGTTATTAAAGAACCACCGACTGCTCTTCCTTCTCTTTTACCTCCACAATACCGACAAAATTGGTCATTCGGTTGAAGTTCTGAACCACAACGAACACAAGTAACTGATGCTGTAGGTTTTGCCTTTACATATGGTGATTTAGCTGATGGTTTAGAAGGTGCTTTAGCTTTCAGTTTCTTTTGACTTCTTCTAGCTAATACAGCTGCAATAATGACTATACTGACGATTATTCCGAATATTATCAATATTGGTCGAAAGTCAATCCATCTATCAATAGAATTAACCCCTGTATCGTAACTCACATCAAAAGTCACTGATGTGGATTCTTCTAGTGAATTCATTGGATCGAAATAAACGAAAAAGTACCAATTACCATCATTAGGAACTGTAATTGAGCTTTCAGAAATTAAATCGACTGCTTCCACATAATATTCAGCCTCTGTTATGTCTATCACGTCAGTAGCAGTATAATCAACAATAAATTCAACATTAACATAAGTAATTTCTTCATTATACCATACGAGATAATAATCCTTAGCTCCCATAGGTTCAGTAATTGATAACGATCCACTATGTGCCATTGTACTATATATTTCTAATTCAAATGAATAACTCTCATACGAGTTCCATTCATTTAAATTATATCCATCAGCAATGAAGAAATCTATTGGATTACTCGCATTAAAATCATAATCAATTGTCGATCCAGGTTTTAAATATAGTGAATAGTACTCATAGCCACCAGAATGGACAGGAAATTGATCACTAAAAGATCCAGACTTAGTTGTTAAAGGGAATGATTCAAATGGTTGATCCCAAATGGCAAAACTGATTTTACTTGGCGATGATTGGACAGAAAAAGTGATTTCATTTCCTTGATTTATATTTTCATATTCATACCAATATTCATTATAATATAATGTCTTCGTTGAGCGATAATTTACAACACCAGATGTATCTGCATTACCAAAAGGAAATGCCATAGCAATACCGAGTAATGGAAGTGCTATCAATGCAAATATAATAATAAAAATTATACCTCCACCAACGTATACAGGAGAATAATACCACGGTCGATACCAATAACCTGACCACCAGGGGTGATACCACCATCTTCGGTACCAAGGTCGATAATAAGGGTAATACCAACGTCTGTAATATCTACCATAACGTCTATAAGGTCTATGTCTATAAGGTCCTCGTTTGCTTCTAGTTACTGTTCGTCTAGCACCGGTTCGACCAAAAGGTCTTCCACTCGTACGTCCACGACTACTTCGAAAACTGGCACCACCCCCACGAAATCCACCGCCTCTAAAACCACCTCCACCTCTAGAGAAACCTCCGCCTCGACCACCGCCACCACGCGGCATTTTACACCGACACCTCAACTGTGGAAGACTTAGAAATTCCTTTTTGACGGAACAAATAGTCACGATTGATAGCCAGAAGAAATAGTAATATAGAAATAATTGACATAAATAATCCTGTACCATCAACCAATACATTAACAGGAGGTGCTGCAGTCATAAATCCAACAATGAAAAATACCCATTCAAGAATCATAAAAACAATAATTAACCATGGAATCACTGTTCGCACAATTCGCCCTGTTTTAATATTCCTAGCATCAGAAAAACTTGTATAAATTAAAGAGAATAAACCTATAATACCTATAATTAGTATTGAGAAACTACAAATAACTAATATTGCCCATATAACACCATTCCTATCTACTAAATTACTTAATGAAATAAAAAAATCCGTACCACGCGCTTCAAATAGATAAAAAGTAATTTCTCCTCCTCTAATTTCAGCCATGCCAAAGAAATTCATAAGATCTGTTTGATTTGCAGAAAAGTATCCAAAAACTCCAACAAGAGGTAAAAGGATACCTAAAACAAATGCCAATATTGAACATACACTAGTAAACCAAAATTCTGCATTTTTTGGATCGGCAACTGGAATAAGGCCTATTTCATCTTCACTTACATCAGGAATATAATCCCAACAGTCTTGAATTGTACATACACCAATAAGCTTTTCTTTTTCAACCACTGGAACTACATTAACTTGTAAATCGCGCATTCTTGTAAATGCTTCGAAAACTGGAGTATCTAACGACACAGAAGTAATTGTATACATTGCTGAAATTACCTTTGCAGATTTTGGGTCAATACCTTCTGCAACTACATTTTGGACAATATCAAAATCAGCTACAACCCCAAGGATCTTATTTGACTCCTTTTCAACTACTACTAAATCCGGCACTCCTAGCTCTTTCATTTTCTGGGCAGCATCTTGAATTGAGGCGTTAGAATCAATTATACCATATTCATCATCGATAATTAAATCCCGGACAAAATATTCTTTTTTAGATTTGCTCATAAAATACACCAATTCATTATTATTGGTTGTAAATCATACTTAAACTAAGATATATAAATGTTTTTATGATAAAAGAATAAATAACCTATAAAAAAAAGAAAAAAAGAGTTAAATAAAGAATCACAATCCTGTAATTTACAAGGAAAGGGAGAATGAATATCGAATTTGAACAAGGACTGTACCATATGAATTTTTCTTGAAAGAAAATTATAAATTATTTATATAAATTATTTATAAGAATATAGATAAAATTTTTATTCGTAAAATGAATGCATGTGGTTTTAATGAAGTAACAAAAATTACCACCAAAAATATTTATTTATTTCTATTATATAATAATAGGATTTTCACGTTTTTGTGAAAATTTTAATTAAAATTAAAAATTTGTAAGTGAATTTATGAAGGAAGAAGATATTCTATTTTATAAATCAAAATATATATTTTTGTTAATAACCATTTGGTTTTTTTTGGAAAAATTCATCTTATTAGTAATTATTCCTAATGAGTTATTATTTTTAAATGTGATTTTGGGAATAATAATTTCATTTCTGATAGCAATGTTATTAACACTTAATATAAAAAATACAAAAAATGGAATTAGAGTTGGATTTTTAGGTGTATTTTTAGCAATTCATTGCTATTTTTATGCAAATTATTTTAGTAAATTTTTTGAATCTAATATAATAATTGAATTAACCGCATTTTTAATATTTGATATTTTAATTATGTCTTTGCTTTTGTTACACCTCAAACGTTTTATTAATAAATTCTCAGTCTCACATACAATATGTTATTTGCTTCTTTTTGTATTCCTTTATGGTTTTTATATTGCAAAAAGTTCAATAACGTATAACTCAGATTTTTTTTTAGGATTCTCTGTTCTTTTATTTTATACATTAATTTTTGGATTTTTATGGCTATTAGTAACTATAATGATAGGTGTTTTTGGTGGATTGGGTGGAATATTAGGAGTAAAAATCGGTAAAAATAAATGGCTTAATAAAGACAAAATTTCAGATGCCTTAGCTATAGATTTTTAAATAATTAAATTGAATCTAAAAAATATTTTAAATCACAAAAAAAAATAATGGTAATAAATCATTTAACTGAAATTTAAGTCAGATAAGAAAATATTGAAAATAAAAGAAAATATTTAAGATTATATATCCTTCTTTTTTTATCGTTGGTTCAGTATTAATAATAATGACACTTCAGTATCCCATATTTACTACAGTAACTCATTTTACATTCCCATTGATATTCTCATAACTAATTATAATAAAAATCAATGCACCAGTCAATACACTTTTCATAAGTCATAAGTGGAAGGTTGCATATTATGATAAATAATATCGAACATACTACAGCAGGCCAATAAGGAGGTATAAGACCTATTATAAGGCAAAGAGAAAAACCCCAAATATCGCAACCCCAATTAATATATAAAAAGTATGCAAAGAAACAATCCGATAAACCCGGACACATAGATCTGTTATTATTTCCAAATTTTCAAGAATCAACATGTTGTATTCTGAGAGTTGTTTTTCCACAAATTTAGAGAGAAACATTCTTGTAAGTCAATTGCATTAAATAATATATTTAACAAAAGGGTTAAAAATTTTTGGGTTTCTTTGGAAATATATCAAAACCTAAGCTTTTTGGTCATTGTCTTAAAGTCGAATGCAGAATTCACTGATTTAAAGCCAAATAAAGAAAATCCCTCTATTAGATATTCATTTTCCTTCTCAATAATCTATTGATATTATTTATTTAGTCAATTGTTTTATTTTACCGCATTTGCTACTGCTTTTTTCTTTTTTCTTCTTTTTTTTTAAGAGATCTTATCATATATCCTCTTATTAAGATCCATCCTATGAAAGTTCCAAGTGCTGCTCCAAACGCCATACCAGAGGCAAATATTCCGTCTCCTCCTCCTAAGAAATACCATAGTAAGAAAGTGACAACGAAGGCAGTTATAATACCTATTAGTCCCATTAAATTCACATTCCTTTTATCATAATCCTTTTCCATATCCCCTATGTCCCTTTTGAAAATTATATTAATTTATTTTAAAAGATTCAAACGATATAGCTTCCACAAAACTCACAATTTTTTGCCAATTTAAAATTTTTGATACCACAATACTTGCAATATAATATTTTCTCTTCTTCTTTAGATTGTGGTTGAGGTATTATTTTCTTCTTATATTGTTTCCAAGTAAGCCAAGCTTTATATTCACATGTAAATTTTCCATTTTTTATTGGTATATAATCAGTTTCATTCTTAAATTCTTCCTTTTTTTTTTGAATCAAGTGAAAAATACTTTTTATTATGCATCCAATTCAAAAATTTTATAAGCATACCCATTATAACAACAGAAAATGGCATAGCAAGAATAGTAGGGAGATAAAGCCAAAAGATAATCCCAATAACCACTGAAAATATAATTGTAAATGGTTTAAAATAATATTTTTTTTTAGGAAATTCACTGGAGTTGGAGATCGATTTTTAATATAATTAAATTTAGGGAGAAAAAATCTTGTGCTTGCATAATATTTTAAGAATTCATTATCGTATTTTTTCATCAACCTCCACTCCTATTAGTATGATAAAAGACATAAGAAGAATGCAAAAAATCCCCAAGAAACAATTTCACCAATTCGAATCCCAATATCTTCGAATCCAGGAATATAAAGCGCAAATGGAAATACTATAATGATAATACCAAAATTTTGTGGGTGTCGTATATACTTGTATATTCCCCATTGAATAATATTTTCTTTACGTTTTTTTCCTATCACCAAAATAACTAACCCAGTTAGAAATATGCCCAATCCTATGCAAAAAATTATTATTTCAACCGCAATCACAAAGGGAATCATTTCCGCTGGTATTATAAAATAATACCATATCCAACTTGTATAACTATAACCAAAAAATATCCAAGAAAAATATAATAAACCTCCCATTATCGTAATCATGGGCGCTAAAATACCGATAATAATTGGTATGTAGGAAGAAAGAGAACTAAAGATAAGCCCTATTTTCACCAATACGTTTCCTATCTTGGAGATCATCAGGATACCTCTCATCTATAACAATTAATAATTTTATGATAGTGGAACGATTTGAATAAATTTTGTTTAAAAATATTATGAATGATTACAATTTAATAATCTAATTAAATTAAAAAAAATATAAGTTAGTAAAGATAAGAAAGTGAGATTAAAATACCTAGAAAAGCATAGGATAAAATTATTTCGGCAATTAAAAGCCAAATTGCAAATGAAAGAGATTCTGTAAATTCCCGTTTATAAAGTTTTAAGACAATAAAACCACCTAGAATTGAATCAATAATAAAACCGATTAAACTCCCTATTAAAAAACCTGCAAACAAAAACGATATGATTAATATTATAATAACCCAAGGAAAGTTAACAGCTAATGCAATGAAAAATCCATAAAATTTAAACAATAATTATAAAGATTAAAAAATAAAATGAATATGAATGTCTTATGAAATGCTTAAACTCTTCAATAAACCTGTTGAGATATAGTGTATTAATTTTCTCGCTTTTCGTTTATTCCTTAATTATTATTGATATCTTAAAAGGAATAAACTTAAAAGGAATAAATTTAATGATCCCGACAATTTTTCCCTCTTCAAGGGTAATATTTGATTTATTAGAGGAAGGTGAATGGTTATTTGATGTCTGGTTTGAAATAGCTTTAGGAAATACTTTTTCCTTTTATACTATTTTAATTATTGAAATTATAGTATTTATAGGAGGTTTAACGCTTTTTTTAATAGGTTTAATTTATAGCTTTCGGGCAAAAAGAGTTAATAAAAAAATCATAAATTGTGGAGCTTATAAATTTATTCGTCATCCTCAAAATGTAGGAATTATTTTAACATCTCTTCCATGTGTGTTTTTCTTTCCAGGAGAAGAGGATTTAGGAATTCAAATAGGTGGAATTCCGTTGAGGATATTATTTATTGTGTTTATGATTATTTATTCTGATCTCCAAGAATTGAATATACAACAAAAATTTCCAGAAGAATTTAAGACTTATAAAGAAAATGTCGGGTTTTTTATTCCAAAAATACGGCGAGGAGAAATAGGGAAAATAAGTGCGAAAAAAAAGAATTATTTTTTGCGTTATTATGTTCTAATTTTAAGTTGGTTTTTTTCAATTTTGATAATAGAAGTGATTATAGATTTATTAATTTTGATGGAGATAGGAAGATTTATAATATATTTTTAGAAAAGAAGGCAATGATTCAAATTAAAGACTTAAAGAGGGTTAGACAGGAGAGCTGAGAAGAATGGAAAATCACGAAAGATTTAGAATGCTGGCGGCAATAATTTTATTATTATCAGCTAATATTCGTACGTTTCAAGTTTATCTAGCAGGATTTACATGGAACTATTTCGTCAAACTAATTTCCTGGTGGTCACCTTATGGAATTTTTATACACATATGGTTACAAGTATATATTATTGTATCTTATGGGATTCTTGGATTTTTTCTTCTTTTTTTAAAAGAAAATAAATTACTTACTTTTTTTTGTATTATTACTTCATTTATTAAAGGAACTCTTGGTTTTTTACGCTTAATGAATGCTTTAATAATATATTTCTCAATGGATTGGTTTAGAATATCGATATTTTTAGCCGATATTATTATTGTAGCTAGCTGTGTTCATTATTATATCAAATTTACTAAAATGGATAATAAAGGAAGGATTAATTTTATTTATATTAATATAGTCTTCGTTATTTTAATTATTTCTATAATTATTTTTAGAATTTTTGAGAGGCTTATTTTATAAAAAAATCTTATAAAAAAATATTTAGTGAAAAATAACTTTTAAAACAATTAAAAAAATTTCTAATTTTCCACATTTTCAACTTATTCCATCTTCCAATTTGATCTATTTCCTTAGCAGAGAATCTTTTCGATTTTCCCATGATAAAGGAATTAAATTACCTAACCGAAAGTTGTTTCACATAAGGAGAACAAATATACAGATGTTTTTGGAGAATTTCCTCTCATCATTTTTAATAGTTATATCTCTGCCATAATTTTATTTTTTATATCTGCAATTTCTTATGGTATAGATACAAATAATCAAGAAAACGATAACGAGACCATTAACTGGGATGCTCAATATTAACAATTGTAAATAAAATTGTTCTTGGCTAGGATAAGAAGGTGAAAACATAATAAATGTAATAATTGAAAAAATTATAAAAATTTCTAATTCTTGCCAAAATTGAAAAAATTATAAAAATTAAATATAAAAATGATAAATCAATAGCAATGGTGACGGTTCCGATACTGAAATTCAATAACCCCGTTCCCGCCCAAATAACAATGTAATAACAATATAAAATTTCTGAAATTACCGAAAAAATTAATCTACTTACAGAATAAATTCTTTGAAGATATATAAGAATAACAAAACTGGTCAGAAAAATACCTGCAATTATTCCGTGAAATGTAATTTGCTCTAATCTAAATAAATAATCCTCAACATGAACATTTGTTCCGAGATTAAGGTCAGAAATATATATTAATATCAAGATCGGAGTAACAACAGTCGTCATTAAACTAAAAACTATAGCGGGTATTCCTTTAATTATGTTATTTATTTTTCCCTTTATTCTTATTTTATCCATTAATTTTCTCCTCGAACTTTACTAATTTTTAATCAAATAAATACTACCCATATGTAGGACATTCAGGATTCAATATATCATAATCTTCTATAACAACGCTAAAGGAAAGGCCTTTAATATTCTTCCGATTAATTTCTACAGAAATTGAAAGCTTATTGCTAAGCAGGAAAGAAAACACGGTGTTGCCAGATCTCTTAATGAACCTTTTTTTCAGTTAATTTTTGTTTCATTAAAAGGATTTCCAGGAAAGAATGAAATAAACAAATTAATAAATAACTACTGGGATTTACCAAAAAAGAGAATTATTACTATTGATTTAATAGATAAAGATAGTTTTATATCATCATTAAAGGAATATAATATTCAGAACAAGTTAGATCAAGTTTTTTAATTATTAAGAAAGAAAAGGAAGTTTTCAGGAGAATAGAAGTAAAATTTCTAAAAAAAATTTGTAATAATAATTTTAAAATAAAAATTTTTATTATAAAGAAAAAAAGGGGTTAAATAAAAACTTCCTTTTGTACTTTTACGTAATTATTATACTCCTTTAACTCACTTGATACAAGTTCATAAATAATCTCATAAATCTGCCGAAATAATTCATCATGAAAAATCTGCATCTCAAAAATTGTCATAGTAGTTAGTTTTTCACTTAAAAGCTGTGCATCTATAGGAATACTACAGTAAAAAAATTGCATCAATGCCTCCTGACACTCCTTTTCAACAATATTTTTAATAATTTTCAAACCCAAATCGAGTGGGTCCAAAAAATATGGATAATTTCTATCATCTAAAATCTTTCTAAAACCCAATGTCCTGATTATCTCATTAACGCAATAATCTAAAGAACCTTCTTCGATTATATATAAACCACAAAACTTCGATTTTTTCTTGTGCATTGGGAAAGATAAGGGATGACGCTGGGCAATATATAAAGCAGCAACAAAATAATTTAAAATATTCTGAGGAATTTTTCCTTTCTGTAAATATCGAAACATAATTGAAGATGTATAAACTGAGATTTTTTTCGGAACTCCAAGATCTTCAAGATGCGATTGTCCTTTATTAATTATCTCCACAATTACTCTCTCTTTTGTATTAATTAATTTTAACATCCAACCACACAACCTCTAACAAAAATTTATTTCTGATATAAATATTTTTGTACGATCCATATATCACACTTATAATATTTAAATATGATCATAAAAGTGACATTTAGGTGACATTTTAGAAACATTTAAATATAAATTCTTTTTTTATAATTTTGTCGGAGAAAAAAAAATATATAAAAAAAATAAAAAAAAGTATTAGGTTTAAAAAAATGCCAGAACCAATAAAAACTGAAACCATACGAATTTATGCCACATTAGAGTCCTTTTATGCAAAGATAGTTGAAAATTTAGTTGGTGTTTTTGGTAAGAGTCATTCAGGCGTTATTAATGATATCGTTAAAGATTGGATCAATGAACATATGGAAGAGTTAAAAAATGTTTATGGAATAGATGTAGTTGGGATACGACATGAATTACAATGGGCACTCGTAGAGAAAAAAGCGGATGATATATTAAAGATTTTAAATGAAGTCAAGGAAGTTATAAAGGGAATAAAACGGATGAAGATTGATGATTTGGGCGAGCTTGTAGGCTTAAATAGATCAAATTTATTGAAGTTGATTATTAAGAATAATGATAAGTTAAACGTTGTAATAGATGGAGATTTTATTTCTCCTAAAAAGGAGTAAATGAATAAATTTAGGATAAGAGGTGAGAAAACATTAAAGTCGTGAGATTGAGATATGATAGGAATGAAATAGAAAAAGAGAATGTTCGAGATTTGGTTCAAAATACCGATTTTATAGAGCAATCTTATGTTTGGGAAAATTTTTTTGTCATACAATTCTCTAAACAATATTTAGATAAATTCGGAGAAGTTATGAAAGATGTTCCAGTATGGAATGATGCTTTTAGTATATCTGAGTTAAAGCCTGAATTAAAAGAGTATCTTTTTTTGTGAATTTTTTAATCATTTTATTATTAAACTTTAAGCATATTTTTCTGGCATATTTTAAATATACTTAAATTAATACGAAAATGTTTATCTAAGAGTCTTTTGGGCATATAAAGATAGTATTAAATACAATTGAGAGGATATAGTTATATGCTAAATATAAAAATAAAAAATTAAATAATAAAGTAAATTAAAAATGGAAAGGAAAAAAATTGGTATATTACTTACAATAATTGGAATTGTATTCATAATCATATCCTTTATACCAGTTACTGGAGAACTTGCAGACCCATTTTTATATCTTTGGTATTATTTTGTAATGATGGGATTTTTTTATGGTGGAATTATTTTAGCAATTATTGGAGTAATTCTAATTCTTAAAAGCCGACAAAAAACAGGAAAATAAAATTATTAAATAATTAATTAAAATTTTTTTTTTTCTAAACCTAAAAAGTTAAATTTGCATTCCGACAATATTATTATTTGTAGGACAAAATATGAATAAAATTATGTATAATCCCTCAAATGATATTAAGAGAACTTTAAAAGCAGTAATTGAAAAGATATTTCAAGAATTTTATATTGTTACGGATTTTAAAGAATTAACCAAAAAAACAATTGAAAGAATTGAGGGAGAAACACAATATAAGCATAAAATCTATTTTCAGATTTTAGATAAAATCAAAGGTAAATATATTAACTATGGTGAGATTGGTTCTAATTCAATTGATGAGAGCGATATAAATTTCAAAAGAGCCTTAGAAATCTGCGAAAATGTATTGAATGAATAAGAAAGGGAAAATTCTGAAGTTAAATGAATGCAAATAATTTAAAAGATAATAAAAAAATAAATTTAAATAAAAAATTTTGATAAAAAATGAGAAATAAAAAAGAATATATGGTATATGGTTTAATATTTCTGATTTTAGCGATGAGTTCAATATTTGGAGTAATCTTTTTAATCCAACCAACGACAATATCGTCAATTGCAGAGAAAGATAGTAGTGTGAGTTCATGTTCCTCAACATTCAATTATGATAAAAGAACAAACTTAGTATTTGGAATAGGTTATTTAGAAAGGTATGAAGTATATTTATATTTTAATTTTTTAGACAACCCAGTGGGTTGGACAAAAGCAGAGATTTCAATATATTTGTTTATCATTTCAGAGACTTTTGATGCAACTGTAAGTTTAATAAATGATAATTGGCATGAACGTCATATAACTTGGGAAAATAAACCTGAATATGGGGAGATAATTACAACTTTTACAGTAGTTGAAAAAGGATTTTATAAATTTGATGTTACTGATTACATAAAAGGAAATGGAATTTCTATATGTCTTAATGCTTCTAATGAGTATCAAGAGGGATATGCTTGTATAGATTTCAGAGAAGGTTATGGGTTGGCACAACAAAAAGCTCCACAATTAATTTGGACTTATGAACCCGATCTTACGGGTCTTATAATTGTAATTGTTATTCTTTCGATTATAGGTGTTGTTGCAATAATCGGAATATATAAACATAGGAAATCAAAAAAGAAAAATGAATTAATTCCAAGACAAATAAAAAAAGGGGTTCCTGCTATATGAATTTTTGTCTTTTGGTTGGGTGTGACATGATGCTATTTGATTGAATGCGGGACCTTGATTAAATATCAAGAGACCGACTTTAAGTTGGATAAATGTGCCTACCTGAATGTGCGTTGTTGGCAACGACAAGGTGCAAAGCTTCAGGGATAATGTATTGACAGCAGAAACTACATTCTGGCTGCAAACTAGGCAAGACCCCTATGGTAAACGGAAGTGAACTTGTAATAAACCCCGTAAAAGCAAAGAGGCGAAATGTAGTGATACGCCTTGCCAAAATGGCAATGCTGCCTGTAGATATTACTCCAACCTTAATATCTATCCAACCGTCGTGCAGTCGGGGGAGAGCAAGTACCTAAGGGGGTTGATGAAAGTCAATC
>JABUBO010000439.1_pt1 | contig 13309 bp, 18 predicted proteins | sample 7240361 | NCBI WGS metagenome assembly JABUBO01 (sample SAMN07256346, study PRJNA390944) | subsurface metagenome | isolation source: Methane hydrate marine sediment | place: Pacific Ocean: Eastern North Pacific, ODP site
TACTATTACCTATCTATACCTACTATTACCTATCTATACCTACTATTACCTATTACTACCTACTATTACCAACTATTACCTATATACTCATACTAATACCTATATATACCTATATACTCATACTAATACCTATATATACCTACTATTACCAATTGTTACACGTTATTACCTATTATTACACATTATTACCTATTATTACACACTATTACCTATATTTACCTATTACTACATATATACTCACATTATTACACAAGTACTACACAAGTCTGTATGCTTTATTAAGAATTCTTTTATTATTATATTATTATTATATTATTATATTATTATATTATTATATTATTATATGTAATAGTACGAGTATATAGGTAATAGTATGTAATAATGTGAGTATATATGTAATAGTACGAGTATATAGGTATATATAGGTAATAGTATGTAATAATGTGTAATAATGTGAGTATATGTGTAATAATGTGTAATAATGTGAGTATATATGTAGTAATAGGTAAATATAGGTAATAGTGTGTAATAATAGGTAATAATGTGTAATAATAGGTAATAACGTGTAACAATTGGTAATAGTAGGTATATATAGGTATTAGTATGAGTATATAGGTATATATAGGTATTAGTATGAGTATATAGGTAATAGTTGGTAATAGTAGGTAGTAATAGGTAATAGTAGGTATAGATAGGTAATAGTAGGTATAGATAGGTAATAGTATGTAATAGTATGAGTATATAGGTAATAGTTGGTAATAGTAGGTAGTAATAGGTAATAGTAGGTATAGATAGGTAATAGTAGGTATAGATAGGTAATAGTATGTAATAGTATGAGTATATAGGTAATAGTTGGTAATAGTAGGTATATATAGGTAATAGTATGAGTATATAGGTATATATAGGTATTAGTATGAGTATATAGGTATATATAGGTAATAATGTGAGTACATATGTAATAAAAGTGTAATAAAATGTAGTGAGTATAAAAACACAAAGAAAGACTTACACTTACGTAAGTCTTTCTTTACTACTTGTATAACACTTAGGTTACTTCATTGATTGTCTCATATCATCTACACAATTCCATACATATGTAGGATGTGTATCCAACTTTTTGGCGATATCTTTCATAGACATTTTCTCATCAAAGTATAACCTTTGTATTATACTTTTCTTACTCTCTACTACCTCACTATGGGTAGTGAAGACTACCTTATGTCGTTTGCAATACCTATGTATCACATTGTTAACAAAGTTATACCTCACTCCCATTTGTTTGTATATGACCTTGATTGGAACCTTGTCTAACCAAAGTTTAATCATTTGTGAGGACTTAGTTGTATTCTTTTCCACCTCCTTGTCTTTAGACTTTTCTTTACCCTTTGCTTGTACCTTTGTCTTAGCCATTGCTTACCCCTTTCCTTACTCTTGTGTTACTAATTGTGTAACACTTTTGTTATTATCTATAAATATTATAACACACATTAACATTAATGTCAACACCTATTTTTTTATCCTAATCAATACTAACTTATAGTTAGTACTCACTTATAGTTTATACTATACTCTTCTCAACCCATTTCCCCATTTCCCTATTTCCCCATTTCCCTATTTAGGGATTGACCCCAATTCTGCCTCGGGCGGCCCCTTAAAAAGGAAGGGTTGTACCGGTATAAAAAGCGGCTGGGAGTCCCATTAAAAACGACAAAAACGGTAGGACGATTCATCATGAATCACCCCGTGAAGACCCTTAAATATTTTCACTCATTACGTTCCTAACCTTATCGAGTACAACCAACATTTCGTCTATGTCCTTCTGGTTGTATTGTGTAGTATTCTCAACCATCCACTTTAAGGTTTCAGTTAGGGCGTCTGCGTGTTCTGGTAAATCGTACAACCATTCATAAGTTAATAAGTTGTACTTAGGTTCACTGTCTTCCCTATCACTATCAATGAAATCCCACATACAATTAGAAGACCTATATCTTTCCTTCAACAACCCTCTCATACGTCTCCTCTTAGTGTTACGATAATAAGTTTGAGACAACACGTACTTTTTTATCTCTTTCATATCACCCATTGTATTCACCTCCTTCTTTATTATATCTATATTATAACACGACCAAGAGTGTCATTGAAAGTCGAACTTTTAAGACTACAATTCTATGGGTGTCCCTACCAACATATAGACCCTATAAAAACGACGGGTAGTCCTATTAAAAAGCGTCTGGGCGGCCCGGAAAAAAGGCCAACAAGAAAGGCCGGGAGGCACCTATATAAAAACAACCTATTATACCCCCCTGTACATATAAAAGGTTTCACCCTTTATATCTTTGGTCTTGTCCACGCTTACACCCTCTTTTGGCTCAACTCTAACCATCAGCCCCTTTACATTATCCTCCTCGTAGGCCTCCTCCCTTATTATGACCTTACCGAACCTACTCTTTACAATAACCACTTGTCCACTCATTACACCCTCCTCACCTTATACTTTTATGATTAGCACAAATATTCTTCCTAGTAAGTCCCTAATCTCCTCCTCGTTGTCCTCATTTACATCTTTACCCCACACCTCAACAACATCCGCACACATCTCTTTATAGAATATATCAACCCACTCGTCTTTACCTATCATTACACCCTCCTCTCCTTTGTTCATTATACTTATATTATATAATGCCCGCAGTAGTCTTTTCAAGCCGAACTTTGTAGTCCACTATCTGGCTGGGCGTCCCATCCGTCCGCTGCCGCGGGCGTCCCATTAAAAAGACACCTCCTACAAAATCTCTGGGTTGCCCTATAAAAACGACTGGTCCGCCCGGTCTGGAGGCAACAGGGAGCCCCCGTTGGCTGCGCTTGTACACGGCGACTTACGCGCGGGGGCTAACGGCTAAGATACCTTGGATTCCTTATATGCATGACATACCTGCCATACATATGAGTTATGGGTCTTCAACTCTTTGGCTATCTGCGCAATTGTCATACCCTTGTCATATAGCTCTCTTATCTTATCAGCTTTGGTATCTCCCTGTACCCTATTGGTACTAAACTCCTTACCAGCGGCCTGAGCATGCCTTTTCGATACCTGGTAAGCGAATTCATACCTGATTCCCAACTTCTTGGCAATGTCCGCTATAGCCATTCCAGTACCATACAACTCTACGATTTTGGCACTCTTGGTAGGCTTAGCAGCAACTTCCTTCTTAACAACAACTTCCTTCTCCACTGCCTTCTCAGGACTAGCTACTCTCTTCCTCAACGGTCCCATTATGTGCACCTCCTTTCATTTCTTCTATCTTTAGGTCGGACACTGTAGTATCTATACTCCTATTACCATAGTAGCTTGCGCTCGACGAATCGAAATCAAACATTATGGCTTCCTCAATACCATCCTCGTCTAAGGGAGTGTCATCTCCTAAATAGTCTCCTTCGACCTCAAACGATACTTTGTACTTACTACCCACCGTGCTCCTCCTTTCTTTTGCTATTATACCTTTATTATACAACGACCATCGCGGGCAATTCACGTCGAAGTTTCACGAGCCCAAAGGAATAGGACGCACAGGGACGCAGTGAGGGCCTCCTAGCCGGCAGGAAGTATAGCGTATAAAAACGACTGGGCGGACCGGAAGAATTCCGGGTTACCAACTGCGGAATACAAAAATCGACTTGAAGCGCCCGCGCGGGCTAATATATAATTAAAATATAATACCAAAACTGGTAGCAAGGAGGCTAGGTGATAATAATAGTCATAAGCTACATCTCGTTTATTGTGGGAGTTATAGGATATATGATATGCATTGTTGGTATACTCACGAATAAATGGATGGATTGGGAGTTATGATTGGTTTAGATAAGAAAGGAGGAACAATGGACAACAAAGTACAGTGGAACCTTAGTTTGGTAAGATTCACTAAGGGGCACAAGGGATTGTACAAAGACCGCGAGAACCACAACATCTATCTCACCCAGGAAGAAATGAAAATTCTAGGTGACACAGAAAAAGTGGTTGTTACGATTACCAAAGCAAAGGAGGTGTAAAAAGATGGTAAATTGCCCGAGGTGCGGAAAAGAAATAACCCACCTAAAATGCAAGAGCGCCTGGATAACTTACGGTACCTACACCGTGAAAGACCAATACGCGATGGACGACTATGACATGGAGAGACAAACCTTTTGTTGCCCAGAATGTAACAAAGAGGTTTGCTACGCAGAGGAGGACGCCCGCAAGCTTTTGAAAGGAGGAACATAAAATGGCAGATTGCCCAAGGTGCGACACATACATAAAAGTCCTAAGGTGTAAGGCCGTTTCTATAACCTACGGCATTTACACTTTAGAGAGAGAAATCGAGCTGGAGGACTACGAGATGGATAGATATACCTTTTGCTGTCCAGAGTGTCACGTAGAACTCTGCTTCGACAAGGAGACCGCACGTACTATTTTGAAAGGAGGAACACAAGAATGGCCGAAAAAGTAAACAAGAGCCTAGTCATACGTACGATGTTTGATAAGGGGCTAACAATGAACCAAATACATAAGGTCACGAAGATACGGTACAATATGGTGTACAATGTGCTAGAAAGGTATCGTACACACAAATCGTTCAAGGAGCCTAAAAAGTACTTGGATAAGGCCAGCGAGGAGGATATCAACAAAGCCGCAGCAGAGGTCCTCGCGGAAATGGATATCGAAATAAAGGGAGACAGCCTAGTTAGGAGGGAGAAATGATACCAGACCACCAAACAACAACCAAGAAAGCATTTTTGGAAGGCGCAGCGCTGGTGTATAAGCTCCTAAGGAAACATCCGGAAATGTGCATACAAGTCGAGTTAATTAGTAGTGTCTACGGCCGCAGCCGGTTGCTACGTGTGAGATACTGGGTGTATAGCTACAAGAACGGTGTAGGAGAGTGCACCACTTTCAAAGACTTGGAAGGGACATTCAAGAAGCTGTGCAAGGAAATATAATCTAATGGAGGGTTGCTGTCCCTTCGCAACCCTCCGACCTATGGGAGGGAGTGTCAATATTAACCGCGGGCTCCCTCCCTACCCTTTTTTGCTCACCGACTGGGCCGCCCAATTGTTTCGGATGCCCATCCCTGCGTCACGGGCGTCCAAACAACTGGATGCCCATCGAGCATTTCAAGAAATTCCGATTGGCACGCCCACGCCCGCTGCCTCGGTCGTCCTAGAGAATATCTTGTGCGATATCTCGGCCTGGGCGACCCAGTATAAAAGAAGGTTGGTGTACTCCTAAAAAGCGGCTGGTGTTATACCTAAAAAGGAAGGATAGTACTTGTATAAAAAGGAAGGTATATACCAGTTAAAAGGTGGTGGGTTGCTAAGATGATTGTAACGCCCACGCCAGCCCTTAGATTTCGGCCCTAACGTGAAGATGACAAACAAAACACCAAACGGTGTGCCGGAATCAGGGGTGGAGTGCCGATGGCTGTGCCGAGCGGAGTGCAGGATGGATGAGACCTGTCCGCATCCAATTTAATACCGTTTAATACATAATCATACCAAATAGTACGCAAGATGACACATAAAACACCGAAAGTGCATTTTGTGCCGAGATTAAGAGATTTATTATATATATATTATATATTTTTCTCTATTTCTTTACCTCTATTTTTTCTTCCAAATATAAAAATATAAATATATATGCACATAATGCACATAGTGTTATTAATGTACGATATTGGATAATTTAATGTATTAAAAGTGATTAACTTGGATAAAAATTGATTATTGGTGTCGGCACATTGCTCGGCACAAATCTCGGCACATAATGCGCAAATGACACAAAAAGGACCAAAAAGACAAAATAGGGACCAAATCTCCGGGTAAGAGCCGGAATATATGCCTACTCATCTATGCACTCCGTACTTTTCGGAAAGATGACAAAAGAAAACTGACTTGTAATACTAGCAGTGGTAATGAAAAAGGAAAGTAATACTAACGGTAACACTAGTTATGGTATTTCACCAAATGCCTTCGAAGGTTATCAATTACAACGCGTCCTAACTCATAAGTAACAGCACAGGTATCAATAACTCTTCCGCAATCTGCACATACAAACTTTATTAACTTAATCTTCTGGTACTTGCACGCAAGTCCATCAATCCACATGTCATTCAGTGCATCAAAGCAATCTACCGCTACCTTGCTTTTAAGTACACACTCAAAGCTCACATTGACGAAAGTACCATCGCATTTAGGACACTTATATTTCTCCAATATCCTGTCTATCAATTCCTGCTGAGCTTTAGTTAACTTATTCATCGTAACTCCTTTATATTCTTATGTAGAACCTCTCGCTCTTCTTTGAGCGCTAAGGTAATCTATACTTACAGCTAGAAGCAATATAAAACCGCCAACAAAATCTTGCCAATATACTGATACGTTTAAGAGTACTAGAGCATTGTTTATAATATTAATTAATATAATGCCTAAGACTGCACCTAGAACAGTTCCCTCTCCACCTTTTAGACTAACTCCACCTATAACCGCTCCTGCAATTGCTCTAAGTTCTGCACCTATACCAGTTGTTGGAGTTGCTACATGAAACCTTGAAAGAGTAAGAATACCTGCAATGCTAGCAAACAATGCTGTCATAATAAATATGAACATTTTTACTTTAGGCACATTTATTCCTGAAAGAACCGCTGCTTTTTCATTGCCCCCGATATAAAATACCTTCCTTAAAGGCTCTGACCTTCTTGTCATGAAGTCGGTTACGATAGCAAGAATAATAAATATGATAACAATACTCGGTATTCCAAATAGTCTCCCACAACCTATAAATTCAAAGGATTTAGGTACCTTACCTATTGAAAGCGGGGAACCCTGTGTAAGAATGTAAGAAGTACCCCTTGTCATTCCCATGACAGCCAAAGTAGTTATAAATGGGTTCAATCCTACTTTACCAATGAAATATCCATTTATCATACCACAAAACATTCCAAGTAAGAGTGCAACTCCCACAGCGAGCCATATATTTATTCCTAGGAGATATAATCCACCAGCTGTAACACTTGCAAGTCCCATGACACCCCCAACTGATAAGTCGAACGCACCAGACGCTAGTACTATGGCCATACCTATAACTATAATTCCATCAGCTGAAAGCCCTATTGCAGTCGTAACAAGATTACTTCGTGAGAGAAAAACTGGATTTAAGTATGTTATAATAATTGACACTACAATAATGATTAATGTTATACTTGTTTCCCTAAGCCTGAAAATACTCATAAGTGTTTTGCCTACTGATATTCTGCTCTTTTCCATATTCTCAGACTCCTTCTAAACTTTATTTTGTTGGTACTTGAGTGAAACGATTTCAACACCGGTTATCAATTTAACAATGTCATTATATAATTCATCAAGTCTTCCTTTATAACCTTTGAATGCTATATCTCCTATCCTCTTTCCATTTCTTAAAACTATAACTCTATCAGCTACTTCTATTACATGCTCTATATTATGGCTTATAACAATGATTCCATTTACACGCTTTCTTGTTTCATTTATCAAATCCAGTATTCTTTTTGATTCTTGAACTCCTAATGCTGCTGTAGGCTCATCCATTATCATTATCTTTTTACCCCAAAACGATGTTTTTGCTATTGCCACTGCTTGCCTCTGCCCTCCTGAAAAAGTTCGAACCTTTTGTGATAATGAAGGTAAATTGACTGATATATTCTTAATTTCACCCAAGGCTTCTTTTCTCATTGTCTTATCGTCAGTAAGTCTCAATAATTTATTTATACCTCTACCCACATATTCTCTTCCTGCAAAAATATTCCTCGTAAAATCTAAATTATCAAATAATGCAAGGTCCTGGTAGATTGTTTCAATTCCTACTTCAAAGGCATCCCGTGGGGTTTTAATATCAACAGTTTTTCCAAATATTTTAACAGTTCCTTTAGTTGGCGTAATAGCTCCTGATAATATTTTAATGAGTGTAGATTTACCAGCACCGTTGTCACCAAGAAGCCCAAGAATTTCTCCATCTTTAAGCTCAAAATCGACATCGTCCAAAGCAGCAACTGACCCGTAATATTTCGTTAAGTTCTTTGCCTCTATTATATAATTTTCTACTACCAACTTAATGCCTCCTAATAAGCATTTCATACATTTCATCTATTGTAGCAATTCTAGGATTATTCTTGTAATCGTCTAGAACTTGGCCATCATTCGCAATATTTCTAATTTCCCCTTTAGTCACGTTCAGGTCTTTAAAGCTAACCCACATTCCTATTTCCCTTAAGAAATTATCAATTTCCTCGCATGATTTCTCAGCGGCACCTTCATCAGACAGTTTTTTTAGTTCAGTATTCAGTATGCGGCCTACTGTTGCAAACTTCTCAACAGCCCATTTGTATGTATATCTGGTAAACTCAGGATACGATACTGCAAGTGACTGACCATGTGTGACATTAGGGCAATGACCACTTATCTGCATGCCAATACCGTGCGGTAAAGTAACTCCTGCAGATGAAATAGACAAACCTCCAAGAGTATCAGCCCACGCCATAGCTTCCCTTGCATCCACGTTCAGACCATCCTTTAATACCATTGGAAGGTGTTTTACTGTAAGTTTGATACCTTCTAAAGCAATAGTTTCAACATAAGGATTAGTTCCATTTGAAATATATGACTCAAAGTTATGGGCAAATGCATCAAAGCCTGTCATTGCTGTTATTTCCTTTGGAAGTGTTAACATAAGCTCTGGGTCTATTATTGCAACCTTTGCAAATATGTTGGGATGCCATATTGCGGATTTATCACATACATCTGTTTTAGTAATAACGGCGCATGGTGTTGTCTGTGAACCAGTTCCCGATGTAGTTGTAACCGCTATTATTGGTAGGGTATTCTTTGTAGGTGGTGTCTTATAGTATAGATAATCCCACGCAGTTCCTGGATGAGAGGCTTCAACCGCTATTGCCTTGGCTGTGTCCATACTAGAACCACCCCCAAGACCTACTATAATCTCTGCCTTAGTTTCCTTAGCAATGTTTGCTCCTGTAGTTACAATGTCAGTTGTAGGATTAGGTACAACACCATCAAAATGCGCTACACTTATTCCTGCTTCTATTAAGTAACCTTTAACTCTTTTATACAAAGGGGCTACTGCTGGAAATTCTGGAACAGTTACAAGCAAACAATTTTTGCCAAACTTTGCAGCCTTTACACCTATTTCACTTACTTTCCCTAACCCAAAAATTATTTCTGTTGGTTGATAATAATTAAATGCTTTCATCTCTCCTCATTCCTGTATAGATATCATTACCTTCATAACCTTATCCTTTTTCTCCTCAATATATTCGTAGGCCTTTATGTAATCCCTAAATGGAAATCTTGTTGTAATAAGATTTTCTACTCTTACTTTTCCTTCATCTAATAGTTCTATTGCCTTTATATAATCACTTTCCACATACATAAGTGTTCCAATCAATCTTAACTCACAATTCTGAACGAGTCCTAAATCTATCATTGCCTCTTGACCAAAAACACCGACAACAATAATATCAGTACCTTTACGTGCATTACTTATTGCCTGTTCTATGGTAATATTCACACCTACGCACTCGACTATTGCATCTGCCCTATCCTTACCGAATTTTTCTAGAATTTCGACTGATATATCCGTCTTATTAGTATTAACACAATAATCAATTCCACACTGCTTTGAAATTTCAAGTCGGTAATCACTTAAATCAGTTATCATAATCTCTTTAGCTCCAAACCCCTTAGCCGTCTGAGCCACAAGGTTTCCTATAGGACCTGCACCCATAACTAATATCTTCTTACCCTTTACACTACTTAATCTCCTAATTGCATGTACAGCAACTGCAAGTGGCTCTATCATTGCACCGCTTTCAAGACTTACACCGTCTCCAAATTTCAATACTTTCTTTGCATCTACAACAAAATATTCCGAAGCTGCTCCGGTTGTCTGAAATCCCATTACCTTTAATTCATCACAAATGTTATAGTTTCCATGGATACAGGGATAACATTTCCCGCATACCACCTGCGGTTGTATTGTAACCTCATCTCCCACCTTAAGACTTAATACAGAATCACCAACTTCTACTATCTCACCAGATACCTCATGACCTTGCACTACAGGATATGTGGTATACGGGTGTTTGCCATGATAAACATGTATGTCTGACCCGCATATCCCAATTTTCTCGACCCTTATGAGTACCTGCTCGCCCTTAGTCACTGGTATATCAACATTATTGAATTCTATTTTGCCTATTTCTGTCATTACTGCCTGAAGCATAATAATGCATCTCCCATAAGGAATGTTTTACATATATAATAGATGAGAATCCTAGTGTTAATAGCGACACTAGGATTCTCAACACCTTGTCCTATGGTAAAATATTGGTTATTTTACATAGAAGTCATCAACATTATCCTGGGTTACAATTATAATTCCAGTATCAACAAAGTTCGGTAAATCTTTCTCTGGTAATTCATGCCTTAAATGATACAAGAAGTTCATTGACCAATATCCCATATTATATGTTCCCTGTGCTATAGTTGCAGCAATAGTTCCATCCTTAACCATATCAAGAAGTGCTGGGTCAGTATCAAATCCTATAGTCATTATTACATCTGCCCTTCCCGATTCCCTAACAGCTGTAGCACCTGCAACACCAGCAACGCCATCCATACAGAATACCCCTGCTATATTTGGGTTTGCTTGTAATGCCGCTGCTAAATTCTTAGTTGCTTCAAGTTGGTCACCTTTGTCGTTAACTTTGGCTTTGATTATTATATTCGGAAATTCTGCTTCAATTACGTTTTCAAATCCAGTTACTCTTTCTTCGACATTCTGTTGTCCAACTGAGTAAAGTAAAGCTACTTCTCCGCCATCCGGTAAAAGTTGTCCCATGTATCTAGCGGCTGCTTCACCGGCTGCTTTATTTCCTGTTGAAAGATATGATGACCTCTCACTCATAGGTGAGTCACTATCATAAGTAACAACTTCAATACCTGCTGCTATTGCCGCATTTATTGGTCCCAGTAAAGCATCTTCGTTAATACATGCAATGGTTATACCTGCTGGGTTTTTAGCTGCAATTTGCTCGAATACTGTTACTGACTTGTTAACATCATATCCTGGGTCTCCTGCATAAAATGTCTTTACACCGTACAAGTTTCCCGCATCCTGGAATCCTGCAAATACACCCTTCCAATAATCAATACCTGCAAGGAATGCTATGCAATAATATTCCTCATTTGGGTCTCCAACCAGAGGACTTGTCACTGCAGCTCCTTCTTCCTCTACAGTTGTTACTGCCTCTTCAGTTGGTGCTTCTTCTACTCCTGGCTCTACAGCTACAGAAGCTGCTTTACAGCCAGCTAAAGAAAAAGTTGCAACCAACATCAGCACTATTGTCCATAACAATAGCTTTTTCATTTTTGCACTCTCCTTTGTAATAGTTTTGATAAAATTTCTCATAAGTCTCCTTTTCACCTCCTTCCCAAAACAGTATACTCAGATGATATGTAATAATTATACCCTATTTTGAAACATAAATCAAGGGGTTTTTAATTTCTGTTTAATGACTGTATATTTTATTTCCAGCCCCTTTATATCCTTTATGTTCTTGATTGCCTGTTTGATTGCCTCATCAAAGTCTTCTTCGTGCAATGGTTTTGGACTTGCTATTGAATCTGCGGCCGCATAAGCAAAGTCGTTAATGGCGCCCCCTATAGCGTCATCTAGGGCTTCTTCTAGATTTTTTGGTTTCCAGTCATTCATCATTCCTCCCTTCATCTGCTATGTCTTATCACTCATTATTTCCTTCCTAAAAAATATGCTATTTCTTCCCTTATATAATCTAGGAATACCTTCATTATTTTTTTTAGTTTTTTCATCATTCCTTCTATAGGTTTTTAACAATGGCTACAATAGCAATGGTAAAAAGGAAGACTGTCACGAAAATGATAACAAAGTATGCCAGCATTATACTTTCCTCCTTTCTTTCCAATATAAATATCCCACATACAACCACAGCAAGGTAACAGGCAACATACATAAGATTACTAACCACAACGGTATATTAATTCCCATTATTCCTCCTTTATAGTCCTCCGTAGTTTTCATAAAATGAATCGGGCCTGGAAATGCTATTAGTCAAAGCCCATATGTAAGACGCTATGCTTACAAGAAAATACACCCATATCCAGGTTCCAGCATTAGTTAACTCTAAAGACGAGTCTATTGACATTACTACACCTACGGCACTCACTAGCATAAGGCAAAAGAAAAACCAAAACTTCCTAGAGTCCATCTTATAAGTATATAGCCAGGACCAGTAACCAAAAAATACGGCTAATATGATGGCAGCTGCCTTACTCTTGACCCTTGCTATTCTAATAGTAATAGGTTGCTCTTCCGTAGCTAACTTCGCTACCTGAACTCCGCAGAGAGGACACACAACAGTCCTTCTCTTTATTGGCTTACCACACTCAGGGCAGTAAATTTCATCTTCTGTCTTGCTTTCCATTATTCCCCCTTTCCATAGCTACCTCCTAGCCGGTACTAACTCTTTTTCCTTCTCTGCTGGAACCTCAATAGGTCTTTCAACTGGTTCCACTCGTAAAATTCTTTTAGGCTCTCCTATATTTGTCACTGATACCTCCTTTCCTATAAAAATAGTCATCATAACCTACCAACGGTACTTTGTAATGTTCAGCTACTCTCTCGAGCATAGTCTTGCGTCCATGGTATTCATGTGATAGCGAAAGAATTAACTTCCTTACTTGTGCTTTCTCACTCCTGTAACCATACTCGTGCTCTACTACCTTACCTGTTAGTTCAACTTCACCGAAAATATGCTGATAAATGCCATCTCGGAGGGGGAAGGGTAGTTCACGTCGACAGTATTCTATTGTCTTGTAAGCGTAGAAGCCGCAGACACAATGGTACTCAGGAGCCTTGTGCTTATATGGAATCTTCGCACAGCGAGCGAAGTTAACACCCTCGTACCAGAGGAATTGATAAATCGCTCCCGCTAGTCTTTCTTTAGGGTGAATTATAAGCCATAATCTATATGCAATTATAGGTTCTATGACAAGCAATTCTTCCATCGCTACATTCCTTCCATCAATGGTACTTCATAATACTGCGATACTTTCTCAGTTACATAATAGACATATGTAGGTTCACTTGCGTGGCTAAAGGGTCCAAGCACTAGCCTCTTTATCTGTGCCTTTTCACCTCTATATCCATATTGGTGCTCTATTACCTTACCTGTTAATTCAACCTCCCCTC
>JABUBO010000440.1_pt1 | contig 13298 bp, 16 predicted proteins | sample 7240361 | NCBI WGS metagenome assembly JABUBO01 (sample SAMN07256346, study PRJNA390944) | subsurface metagenome | isolation source: Methane hydrate marine sediment | place: Pacific Ocean: Eastern North Pacific, ODP site
GCTATTTATCTACCTCACCCCCTTTATCCCCCTCTCCTTCAAAGGAGAGGGGGAGGGATATAAAAAGAGAGGCTTCGCCTCTCTTAGACACTCCTTGAGGGTGGTGGGTGGGAATAGATAGAAGAGGGGGTAAAACTACTTATTGGGGTGGTGGGAAGGATTATTTGACTTCCAGTCTATTAGTTCCTTTGGCCAGATATATTTGTACTGCTCTTCGGTCAAATTATTCTTGATAGAGGTTATGTAGTTCGTTAGAAAATCATGAACCTCAGTAAATATCAGATGTGTGTGTTTAGGGTAAAAATGTGAATATACTTGCGGGAGGTCTTTAAGTTTTAGATAAGTAATGCTTATGTCGTCACGTTCCCATCCGTTGTCTGTAGTTACCAAACGAGAGCGACCTTGTGGATGAGCCGTGATTCTGTTCCTTATGGTAAATATGTCCCTGATGCTGTTGATATCTTCGTCTTTTAGTTCTTTATTGAGGCATTTTTTATAAACTAATCTAAACCTTTGAATGGTTTCTGGTAAATCTGTTCTTTTATCATCACCTCTTTTAAGTTCCCCCTTAAAAAATTCATAGAATAGATACCTTGATAAACTTTCTAAGTAAAAAGGAATTACCGTAACCGCCAATCTTGAATAACGCTTTTTCTCTAACTCGTCGGTTGCTTTTATAGCTTTTTCATATAAAAAAATGGCATCTTCTATAAATCTTTTAGCTGTTGCTTCGCTGTATACTGCACTTGCTGAAACTTTAATGCCCACGGTTCCCCCTCCCACTTCTTTTTTGTATTTAGCCATTCCATATGCCTCCTAGCAGTCACTTCCCCCCGAAATACTGTAGCGCCAGTTTAAGCTTTTTATCAAGGCTCAGGGTGATACTCAATTTCCTCGGGCTCGATGTGCTCGGCGATGCCTATTCTTTGCACGGATAGGGGGACGTAGTTGACCATCTTTAAGTCAATTAATTCCTTCAGCTTCTTTTCGTCTTCAGTTAAGCGGGCTTTGCCGGTTTTAACCTCAATGAAATCAATGCCTTCGCCATATTTAACGCCGACAAAGTCAATAGGCTCTCCCAGATAGAAAAGCCGGTCATACTGGGTTAGCTCAAAAGTAGCCATAAGCTCATTTAACTTTCCTGTTCTCTTACCCAGACTGCGGGTTATTGATTCCAGAAGGTCATGAGGTAAATCTTCCAGGATGTCCCGAATTTCCCTGACCGAGGTTGCTGAAGCTAAAGCAAATTTGAGTTTACTCTCCAGCTCCTCAATATCAGGGACTCTTACCCGCCTCGGTCTAAGGGCTAATATCAAAATCACCACAACCAAGACAGCAATTATAATATAAGGAAATTCCACACTACCCCTCCTTTTACTTAGCAGTAAAATACTGTAGCGCCAGCTTAAGCCTTTCCTCAAGGGTCAGGTCGGAGGATGGGGGGAGGGTGGCTACGGCGCGGGTGGCTTCGGCAACGGAATAGCCCAGGGAGGTCAGGGCAGCCAACACATCGGTGTTTGCCTCGGCTAGCTGAGCGGCCGGGGTGGTTACCCAGCCGGCGGCTATCTTATCTTTAAGCTCAAGGACAAGGCGGTCAGCCACTTTCTTACCTATTCCCGGGATTACCGTCAGCAGGTCAACACTGCCGGTGGCAATAGCCATGGTCAGCTTGTCCAGGCTCATCGCCGACAGCATAGCCAGGGCTAGCTTGGGACCTAATCCTGATACACCGAGCAAGGTTTGAAACAGCCTCAACTCATCAGTTGAGGCAAAGCCGTAGAGGGTGGCATTGTCTTCCCTGAGATGAAGGTGAGTATGTAGCTTGACCTCCTCGCCAATAGCGCCCAATAAACTCAGGGTAGAGGTCGGCATATATACCTGAAAGCTTATACCGCCAACATTTATAATCGCCCAATCACTACCTAGCGACTCTAATGTGCCGTGAAGACCAGCTATCATTCCTGCTCACTCTTAGCCAACAGATTACTTAGATATGTCTCACGCAAATGGCAGATAGCCACCGCTAGGGCATCAGCAGCATCAGATGGCTGAGGCACCTCAGATAGCCCAAGCAGGAGCCTGACCATCTCTTGAATCTGCTCCTTGGAACTAGCTCCGTAATTAGCCACCCTCTGCTTTACCTTAGCCGGGGGATACTCATAGGACGGGATTCCCCGGTTGGCTGCCGCCAGGATAGCCACTGCCTGAGCCTTACCTATGGCCAGTGTCGACCTCACATTCTTGGCCACAAAAGGCTGCTCTATAGCCACTACATCAGGCTGACAGCGTGAGATAATTTTCTCAAGCTCACCGTATAAATAACTCAAGCGCTCCCCTATTGGAGAGCGCACCGGACAGTCCAGGACACCACATTCAACCAGAGCTATTTCATCATCCCTGCTGTCTATTACCCCGTAGCCCATAGCTACTGTGCCCGGATCAATGCCTAAAATTCTCATACTCTAGGTCTGCAACTGATATTTTTCTAGAACAGAATCGGAAAAATCAACATTACTAGACACACGCTGCACCTCATCTAGCTCCTCTAGCTTGTCCAGCAGCTTTAGTGTATGTAACGCTGGCTTTTCCTCAAGCTCGACCATAGTCTTGGGCACCAGAGATAACTCAGCCGAGGTTATAGGTAGGTTTTTCTCCTCAAGTGCCTTCCTGACCATCTCAAGCTCCTCAAGCTTGGTATAAATCTCGACAAAGCTAGTCTCAACCTTGACATCCTCGGCGCCGGCATCAATAGCCTCTAGAGCTAATTCCTCGGTATCTAGCTCGTTAGTCTTTATCGTAATCAATCCCTTTGAATCGAAAAGCCAGGCGACACAGCCGCTCTCCCCCAGACTGCCGCCATGACGGGAGAATATGTTGCGAACATCCTGCAAAGTTCGATTGCGGTTGTCGGTAAGAGCTTCCACCAGGATAGCCGCTCCATTGGGACCATAGCCTTCAAGAACCATCTCTACTAGAGCCGCCCCTTCCATAGTGCCACTGCCCCGCTTAATAGCCCGTTCTATATTGTCTAAGGGCATACTGTTATCACGAGCCTTCTGTATAGCTAGGCGCAGCCGAAAATTTGCTTCCGGGCTACTACCCCCCTGGCGGACAGCTACTATAATCTCGCGGGTCAACTTAGTAAAAAGTTGACCCCGCCTAGCATCAGTTACCCCCTTCTGATGCTTAATTGAAGACCACTTAGAATGCCCTGACATTTTTAGTTCTCCTTCGCCATCCAATTAAAAACTACTTTAATTTTATCACCTCACCTACCTATGGTCAAAAGGCTTAACCAAGAATTTCTATCCAACTGAAGACTGGCGCCGCTTATACACAACAGAGACTATAAGTAGAGCCGTCCCCGCCGCCATAAGACCAATGCCATACATCTGCATTGGAGCTAGAGCGTCGTTAAGAAACTGCGGTAGCCAGGCTTGGAGCTGGGCTGGGAGACCAATTTGTATCATCTGCATCCCGGCCAGATACTTGATAACCACCGTGCTCACATAGATAGAAATTCCGCAGGTTAAGCAGGGTATCCCTATGGAACGGGTAGCGCCCTTCACCTGCCGATGCAAGAAAACAAGACCCACGATTATGGCAATCATAGCACCAATGGAAATCCGGTAGGCAAGTTGCAAATAGCCAATATACCGCCTCGCCTGCTCAAGGCGTGCCATAATCTCCGGGCCTATCATGCTTTCATTAATTTCAATAGTCGGTGGTATCTGCTCAGAAAACTCGTGATAGAATTCATTAAAATACCGCTCTACTTCGGCTGAGGGTATCCCCGAAAGTTCTGGTGGTGGCGACTCCAAGAAAGCTTGCCACGCGCTGTCTCTCAAACTTTCCTTCATCGGTTCCATGTCAATTACCAAGCTCAGGCTTTCACTCTTGCCCAAGAGGTAATCATGGCCGGCATAGACAGCAGTACTTACTTGGTCTCTTATCCAAGGTTCAAGGTCAGCAACGACATCATCTAGATACTCAGCCATAAACCCCATTTCTTCTGGGATTCGCTCTATCAGCATCTCCTCCACCAGTGAGGGCACATCCAGCCTATCTAGCTGAGAGATAACAAAGTCAGGATTGAGAACAGTACGATTCGCCGTAAACCCCAAACCAAAAGCTGACAAGGACAAGAAAAGAAGAAAGCTTAAAAAACCTATAGCCGCCTGTTTAGCTAACCCCATTTAAATGTCCTTTCATCACCAGCTTAAACCCTTTTTGAAAACCAGGATTTTTTATTTGGTTTCGCCAACAACAAAAGCAATAGCATATTGTTCACAATCGGAGAGACTGATAGCGAAATTATCTAAACCCAGGACACTGGCTTGATTTCGTGTATTACCATAAAGATGAACTAAAGGTTTGCCCCTGGGGTCAGATAATATCTCAATCTCTCTCCAGTTGAAACCCCGGCTTCGCCCACCTAATGCTTTTATCACTGCCTCCTTACCAGCAAAACGGCCAGCCAGAGATGAAGGGCTGTGGCGGCACAGCTTAAGTTCAGAATCAGTATATACGCGATGAAGGAATCGCTTCCCCCAACAGGCTATAGCCTCTTCAATGCGGGCTATTTCTATTATATCTACGCCAATATAGTGCATTATCACCGGAATTATAGTCTATTTTACCTAGATGCTCAATCTAGGAAAAACTTGATTTAATTCATAGCAAGAGATATACTACTTATCAAATTTGAAAGAATGATAAAAGTAGCCAGCACGTCAAGAACCAGAAGGGAGGATGATTTATGAATAGGTTTAGAGCAACTCACTATTTTCTTTGTCTTGTCCTACTCTTTGCCATGCTCAGCGGCTTACTAGGAGGCTCAGTTGTACTCGCCGCCCAAGAAGGTAGTAACGAACCTTCTTCATTACCGCCGAGTCAGGAGGAGCCCCCACCTGAACCAGAGGAGCCCCCACCTGAACCAGAGTTTAAGCTTATTCCTCAGTATCCGGTTGTGCGCGATGAATCTGGCGCCATCTTTGAGTTTAATGTTTCATTGGTCTATCAGGACAGTGAATCCAGGGCGTTTGACCTCGACCTTACCGTACCTCCTGGGTGGATTGGAGGAATTATGCCTTCGTATGGGGAATTCTTGATAGAGAGCATCACACTGGAGCCTGGCAAGGCATACCCAGATAAAGTCAAGGTTATAATTGCCCCACCACCAGGGGAATTACCCGAGCCGGGTGACTATGTGGCTACATTCAGGGCAGGTTCAGGCGACTTCAAGGACAGTGTTGAGCTTACGGCAGTGGTAACTGAGATACCGCCTACTTATCAGTTGTATGTGTCTACCGCCAGCCTACGGCGTGATATGCAGGCGAAGGCTGGCGAGGACAACCATCTAACAATCACACTGGAGAACTACGGGACGGGAACCCTTGAGAATATCAGCTTTTCATCAACAAAGTCAGAGGACTGGAGCATAACCTTCAACCCTTATAAGGTAGACTCCCTGGAGCCCGGGCTTAAACAGGAGGTGGATGTAGTAGTAACCCCACCCAGCAAAACGATAGCTGGTGACTATCACGTTATCCTGAGGATGACAAGCGAAAAGGCAACTTATAACATAGAACTCAGGGTAACAGTGGTAACACCGACAATTTGGGGAGGGGCTGGCATCGGCATTGCCGTGGCAGTTATAGCCGGCTTGGTAGTCTTATTCAGGCGATTAGGCAGGCGGTGAGTGAGTTGTTGGTAGTAGAGACAGTAGACCTGACCAAAAACTATGATAAGACTACGGTTGTCGACAGGTTAAACCTCCGTGTAGAAGAGGGTGATATTTTTGGCTTCCTTGGTCCCAATGGCGCTGGGAAAACGACGACTATATTAATGCTGCTTGGGCTCACCGAGCCAACCTCTGGCACAGCCCATATATATGGGTATAATTCTACACGGGAGCCACTCAAGGTTAAGCGCATCACCGGCTATGTTCCAGAAAAGGTAGGCTTTTATGAGGATTTAACCGCCAGCTATAACCTAGCCTACACGGCCAGGTTAAATGGTCTCCCTGAAAACCTTGTTACCAAAAGAGTAACTGAGTCACTGGATACAGTTGGTCTGTCAGAGGTAGCTGAACAGAGGGTGGGGGAGTTTTCCCGAGGGATGAAGCAGCGCCTGGCAATCGCCGACATACTTATTAAAATGCCAAAGGTCGCCATCCTAGATGAGCCTACAAGTGGGATAGACCCTGAGGGTATCACCCAAATGCTTGACATGATAGCCGCCATAGCCAAGGAAAGAAACATGACCGTTATCATGTGCTCACACCAACTATACCAGGTTCAGCGCATCTGCAACCGTGTGGGGATACTGGCGAAGGGACAACTAGTAGTTGAAGGCTTATTAGACCAACTGGGGAGGGAGGCTTTGGGCGGCGGCCGACTTAGGATTGAGGTTAAACTAACTGAAATCACTTCAAAGCTTATTGATTGTATCAAGCGGATTAGCGGTGTAGTCAGCGTAGAAAGGTCGGGAGATTTACTGCTTGTTAGCTGCTTAGAGGACTTGAGACCTCAGATAGCCAGAGTAATTGTAGGAGCTAATGGCTCACTGGTAGAGATGAAAATTCAGAGCTACGCTTTAGAGGATATCTACAGGGAGTATTTTAGAGAGGCCTAGTATGCAAGGATTGATGACAGTATTCTACAAAGAATTGGCTGACCATTTCACTAGCTGGAAAGGTATAATCCTGTTTATCATGGTATTGCTGGTTTCAGTATTTGCTGTCCTTGGGCCTTCTGGGGCTTTGGAGAATCTTAGGGAACAGCTAGCTACACCAGTTCAATATGGAGCTGGTCGATTTGTCTTCCTTTACCTTTTTTCTACTTCTGGTGAAGGTATGTACTCCTTTATTTGGTTCATTGCCAGAATTCTTGTGCCCATAGTAGGTATAGTCCTCGGTCTTGATGCTATAAATAGTGAGAAAAGCAGCGGGACGATGAGTCGGCTCCTGGCTCAACCTATCTACCGGGATGCTGTTATCAACGGCAAGTTCTTGGCTGGCGTAGTTACTATAGCCATTATGCTGACGACCACAGTCCTGCTTGTGTCGGCGATAGGGCTGGTAGTGCTGGGAGTTGCCCCAAGCTCAGAAGAAGTTGCCAGGCTACTACTATTCTGGGGGCTAAGTATTCTCTACGGAGCCTTTTGGCTGGGCTTAGCCATGTTATTCTCGGTATACTTTCAGCGAGTGGCTACCTCAGCCATATCCTCGCTAGGAATTTGGATATTCTTTTCCTTCTTCATGTCCATGGCTGCTCGCTTGGCTGCCAATGTGCTGGCACCTATGAGCCAAACACCGACTGCACCAGAGTTGCTCAGGAACTACGGAATTCAAATCACGGCTTCGCGTATTTCGCCTATTATGCTCTTTGGGGAAGCGTCAATTGTTCTCCTCGCCCCGGGGGCAAGGACAACGGGGGAAATGCTTCAACTGCTACACGCTTCTGGTGCCCTGTGGATGCCTGGACCTCTTTCACTGGGTCAGACTTTGCTAACTATATGGCCCCACCTGGCGACCATTGGAGGAATAACCGCTGGACTCTTTGCCATCTCATATGTTAAATTCATGCGCGAGGAAATAAGGTCTACCTGAGGCACAACCCTAAGGCTGATTTATATGGGTGAAGGATTTAATGTCATTACACTATTATATTGGCACCTCAGGCTGGCATTATGACCATTGGCAGGATAGGTTCTACCCCAAAACGCTGACTAAGGCGAAGTGGCTTGAATTCTATGCTAGTCATTTCACCACGGTTGAACTTAATAATAGTTTTTACCGGCTACCTTCAGAGACTGCCTTTACTACCTGGCATGACTCATCACCAACCAATTTTACCTTTGCGGTAAAGGTAAGTCGTTTTATCACCCATATCAAGAGACTTAGAAATAGTGAAGAGGCAGTAGACAACTTTATTAGTAGAGCTAAAATTTTAGCCGAGAAATTAGGTCCGCTTCTGTATCAACTTCCCCCCAATATGCATCGTAATGACGAAATACTAGAGTCATTCTTGTCCACTTTACCTCAGGGAATGAAGCACGTGTTTGAATTTCGGCACCAGTCTTGGCTCGAAGATAAGGTTTTTGAAATTCTACACAAGCACAATATAGGATTTTGTGTCTTTGATATGCCATCTGTTAGTTGTCCTCTGGTAGCGACGGCTGATTTTGCCTATATTAGGTTTCACGGTAGCACCGGGCTCTACTTTAGTTGTTACTCTGATGAGGAACTGGCTGATTGGGCAAAGAGGCTAGCTAATTTAGCCCGGAATCTGGAAGCAATCTATATTTACTTCAATAACGACGCTGAAGCGTTTGCGGTGAGAAATGCCATAACCCTGCGTCGTTACCTAGAAATGGGGAAAGTTTGAACGGGCTGGGCTACTTAATGAAAACAGGAAGGCTGTAGGCAATAAACCACCTACAGCCTTTACGCTGGTCTCGGGGCTTTTAAGGAGAGCCTTTATTTAATTGATAAACTTTCCCGAGAGCTTTAACGAACCGGAATGCGTAAGGGTGTTTTAACCAGTCTGGTAGACGGAGTTATCGCTTGGCGTCTATGGCTGAACAGTGGGCGACGCAGGAAGGAGGGAACATCCAGTTCCTCTTCGCTCTTTAAGCTCTTAAGGAGCTGGGTAAATTCGTCTTCCTGACTAACCTCGGCCAGCCCTATCTTGGATTTGAACCCGGTGGCAATTAGGGTAATCCTTACCTCGTTATCCATGTTAGGGTCATGAGCCACCCCAAAAATGATATTAGCCTCAGGGTCTACTGCTTGCTTGATTATCTCAGCCGCTTCGTTAACTTCAAACAGGGTGAGGCTACTACCGCCAACAACATTAAATAACACCCCCTTTGACCCTTCAATAGAAACATCTAACAAGGGGCTAGCTAAGGCTTCTTTAGCTGCCTCTACAGATCGGTTTTTACCTGAACCAACGCCAATGGACATCCAAGCCGGACCAGCATCCTTCATTACCGCCTTGACATCAGCAAAGTCAAGGTTAATCAGCCCGGGGACAGTGATAACCTCAGAGATAGCCTGAACCCCGTGTCTCAATACATCATCAGCTAGCTTAAAGGCATTATCCACCCCTGTCTTCTGGTCACAAAGGTCGAGTAAGCGGTCATTAGGGATAATAATAAGCGTATCAACCTTGCCTAGCAGGCGGACAATTCCCTCATCTGATACTTGGTAGCGGTGGATACCCTCAAAGGAGAACGGTTTGGTGACTACGGCGATAGTGAGGGCTCCACTTTGCTTACCCAATTCAGCAATAACAGGAGCAGCCCCGGTGCCAGTGCCACCGCCCATCCCACAGGTGATAAACACCATATCAGCTCCAGAGATGATTTCCTTAAGTTCATCGCGGCTCTCTTCAGCTGCTTTCTGACCCTGAACATGGTCACCACCTACGCCTAATCCTTTGGTAAGCTTCTCTCCAAGCTGGATGCGGGTTGGGGCTTCGGTGATAGCCAGGGCTTGGGAATCGGTATTTATGGCGATGAACTCCACACCTTGAATCTCCTCCTGAACCATACGGGTTATAGCATTACAACCACCGCCACCTAAGCCGATAACCTTAATCTTGGCTGGGTTAGGAACAAAACTTGTTTTTGCCATCTCCTCCTCCTTTCTTTACTATTATTAGTGCTTTTCCTTGGTGACTATCTAGCGAAACAGATTCTTAATTCGGAAAATCAACCGCCGTAAGAGTCCACGAGATTTCCAAGCCCGCCTGCCCTCATGCTTTGCTCCCCAGAGCAGAAGACCAACACTAGTGGCATATGCTGGGTCACGAAGGACATCAGTAATGCCATGCATATTGGTAGGAATGCCCACCCTCACCGGGAGTCGCAATATATCACGCCCCAATGCTTCTATACCAGAAAGGTTAGCACTACCACCGGTGATGACCAGCCCAGCCGGGACCAAGGCTTCATGCTCAGAGCGTGGCAGTTCAAGCAGAATAAGCCTTATAATTTCTTCAACTCGAGCCCTAATAATGTCGCACAGGTCTTGGTAGGAAACGCCATGCCCATTTTCTGATATTGTGCTGGAGGTTTCCCTCTTGCTTTCGTAAACTGGCATAACACTGCCATACCTTTTCTTCATCTCCTCGGCGACATCAAAGGGAAGGCCCAAACCAATAGCTACATCTCTGGTGATTTGATAACCGGCTACAGGCAGAATAGAGGTATGCCAAATACTTCCGTCCTTGAAGACAGCAATATCTGTGGTCCCACCACCTACATCAGCTAGTATAATGCCTATTTCCTTCTCATCCTCGGTCAATACTGCTTCACTGCTGGCTAAGGGTTCAAGGACAAGGTCATCAACATCTATGCCAATGCTACGAATACACTTTACTAGATTCTGGACGGAAGTTACCGCCGCAGTAATGATGTGTGTCTCCACATCTAGTCTGAAGCCATGCATGCCTACCGGGTTCTTAACTCCTACCTGGCCATCAACAGCATAACCCCGAGGAATAACATGGAGCAGCTTTCTGTCGCTGGGGACTCTAACATTTTGGGCACAGGCAAGGACTCGCCTCAGGTCATCTGGGCGCACTAGCCGGTCATTGCGGGTAATAGCTACTACCCCCCGATTATTCAGCGAGCTGACATGCCTACCAGTCACACCGATATAGGCTGACTCCACTTTATAGCCGCTGGCTTGCTCTGCCCTCCTCACCGACTCCCGTATTGACTCTCTGGCCTCGCTGATGTTGACCACTAGGCCTTTGTGCAAACCCATGGATGGGGTAACACCTACACCGGCAACCCGAACAGTACCCCCCTCATTGACCTCAGCTATAGTGGTGCATACTTTAGTGGTACCAACATCAATAGCAGTTAGAGTAGTCCGCTTTCTCATCTACCTCCTCCTTTTTATTATATTTTGACTCTCAGTTATATTAACCATTTTCACATTTTTATAACCTCCGTCTTTGCAGTCTCAGATTTTATGTAATCTAGGATAGTGAAAAGGTCATTCGGAGCTTTTTCAGCAAAGCTGGCCTTCTCCACCCATTAGCTTCACCCTCAGCTAATAAAAAGTTCAATTTTTCAGCCACCTTATAGGATTCATCCTGAGTAATAATGCGCTCAGCAGCTCTTAATTTGGCACTACGACTACGCGGGTTAAGTTTAACCTCTGCAGGAGAGGGAGTAATAACCCTCTTATTAATCAACCATAGGCAAGCGGTATGTCCACAAATGCAAATCGGTGTACCTGGGGGGCAAATACAGTCCTTTGATTCTCGCTGCGTGAGCTGTTTCACAATGCGGTCTTCGAGAGAGTTATAGCTAATGACAACTAATCTACCCTCAAACCCAAGGAGATTAATCGCCTGCTTTAGAGCAGCTTCCAGATACTCGAGTTCGTGGTTAACCGCTATTCGCAGTGCTTGAAAGGTTTTGGTAGCAGGATGGATTCTACCCTTTCTACCGCCGACAGCTCGCTCTATCGCCCGAACCAGTTGAAGGCTAGCTTCTATGGGACGCTCCTTCACGATACGGTGGGCAATTTGATGGCTATAAGCTTCCTCACCGTATGTTTTTATAATGTGAGCTAGTTCAGCCTCAGAGGATGTGTTAATAATATCGGCGGCGGTAATCTCCTGGCTGGGACTCAAGCGCATATCTAAAGGTGCATCATGCTGAAAGCTGAAACCACGAGTATCGCTATCGAGCTGAAGGGAGGAAAGCCCCAGGTCAAACAAAATACCATGCACCGGGTGGAAATCATATTTAATACAGATAGCCCGTAAATTGACGAAATTTTCGTTAATTAGAAGGGTTGAGCCGCTATAGGCTTGGAGCTTTGCCTCAGCTACTTTTATGGCTTCAGGGTCAGCATCAATGCCCAGTAATTGCCCACCGGGTGAGCTATGCTCTAAAATGGCAGCGGCATGACCTCCAGCCCCAAGAGTGCAATCAATATAACGACCTCCAGGCTGAACAGCGAGTGCCTCAATGGTCTCTTTAACTAGAACCGGAATATGGACGAAGGTTGACATCGTTAGATTCCTCAGTGCCTCTCCAAGGTTTCTATAATTTGCCCGGCTTGCTCCTGACTAGTCGCCTTCTCTGCTTCCCATTGCTTCTTATTCCACAGTTCAAGATAATTATTGACTCCAGCGATAACTACTTCATCCTCAATCCCTGCATACTCCCGTAACGGAATAGGCAAGGCTACCCTGCCTTGTCCATCAATAGCAAGACTAAAGGCAGTAGCAAAAATAGCCCGATTTAGTTTTCTCATCTTACTGGGGGTGATTGAACCGGTAGTAAGAGTAGCTGCCACCTTTCTCCACCCAGATAATGGGTAGGCATTAATGCACTTCTCTACCCCTGGCATTAATACCACTCCCCCTCTTAGTTCTCCTCTGAATCTGGGGGGGATAGGCACTCTGCCTTTTTCGTCAATCTTATACTCAAATTCACCAAAGAACATTTTTTTAACTCTTCAGTTATCTCCTAATTTATAGGTTAAGACCTTTTCTGCTTGTCCCTTTCCTTTCTCTCGTTCAAGGTAGAACCCACCGAAGTATTGCTTGATAAGCAGCCGAAGGAAGCTAGAAGCCTTTAAGCCAAGCTTCTTGGCTTCGTTTTCTACCCGTTCCTTATCTCCCTGGTCAATCCAAAATCTCAATATTACTTGCATTGCTTTTACCACCTCTTACCACTATTTACCACTCTTTACCATTCTACACCACAATTGCCCCTATTTGTCAAGTCCCTTTCATAAATTTTTTAAAATTCCCTGATTTTGCTATATGCTCCATATGTGGTAAAATAAATGCCTTAAGAAAAGCGGTGTTATGCTTAACATAGGTATACTTACCATTAGTGATAAGGGCTGGCAAGGACAGCGCTATGATGAGAGTGGTAAGGTAATTAGGGATAGCCTGTCCTTATTAGATACCAGCGTAGTTAAGTATGAGGTCGTTCCTGATGAAGTGGATGTTATTGCTGGCAAACTGGCTGAGTGGGCTGATGAAGGTAGTATAGATATTATTCTAACCACGGGTGGCACCGGACTAGGACCGCGTGATGTTACCCCAGAAGCGACACTTTCTATAGTGGATAAGGTTGTGCCCGGTTTCACTGAAGCGATGAGAGCTGAAACTTTTAAGGCGACGCCACACGCTATACTTAGTCGAGCTGTGGCTGGGGTTAGAGGAAAGTGCCTTATTATCAACCTACCGGGTAGCCCTAAGGGGGTTCGGGAATGTCTTAGGGTAGTATTGCCTGTCATTCCCCATGCTATT
>JABUBO010000441.1_pt1 | contig 13294 bp, 10 predicted proteins | sample 7240361 | NCBI WGS metagenome assembly JABUBO01 (sample SAMN07256346, study PRJNA390944) | subsurface metagenome | isolation source: Methane hydrate marine sediment | place: Pacific Ocean: Eastern North Pacific, ODP site
ATATACTAGTGAGAATGATGGATATACCTTATTTGGAGGCATGGGTGAATTATTGGGAATTGAAGGAGATTTCACAATACCATTAGGAGGGTATCCGCAAGCAGTATTCATGGCAACTGATGTTGGAAGCCATTCCCGTATATTCTGTTCTGCAGATGCCAGTTTATTTGATAATGAACTAATAAATAATGATAATTATGATAATAAACAATTTGTATTAAATATTTTAAACTGGCTTACCTTTGGAAATCCTTCAAATTATATAATCGCTTTTGATGAGGCTCATATAAGACCAGAAAATTTGCCAGATGTATCATCTGCAGGCGTTTTTGGCCTTTATCTTGGTTATGTAATTCATTTATCAACAAATCCTCTAACTGCCTTTATTTATCCATTACTGGGAATTTATACCCTTAAAAGATATTTACCTAAAGAAGCTAAAGAAGAAGAAAAAGAGATAGAAAAAGAAGAGGAAAAGAAAGAAGAAACATTGAAATTCCGGACCTCTTCCTTCTTTGCAAGAAAAATTAATTGGTATAAAGATAATCGTAAATTTAATCAAGCATTAACTTTACTATTCAGAAGGCTTGAGAGAAAAATCAATACTTTATTAAAAGGTCGAGCCTTTACTTTAAAAAATATAATTAATTTAATTATTATGGAAAAAGGAAAAGCCAATATTTCAAAATCAAATTTAAGAAGATTAAATAATTTTTTTGAAGCAATAATTGGCGTTAAAAATAATAAAAAGAAAATTAAAGATCCTGAAGATTTCCAAAAGTTATATTTCGAAATGGAATGGGCAATGAATCAAATTTAATTGCCTAAAATTAAATCATTAAAAAAAAATTAATTATAAATAAATAATTAAAAAGTGAGAAAAAATGGAAGCACCAAAAAAAGTAAAAGACCGATTTGGACAAGAATTTGACCTATCTCCAGTAAGAAATGTTGCACAAAATGTTCTTTCAGAAGTAGCATGCGTTATTGTAGGATATGGAGAAATCATGCAGAACCTTTTTATCGCTCTTCTAGTAAACGGTCATGTTCTGTTAGAAGGCGTGCCAGGTTTAGGAAAAACAGTCATGGCTAAGACTTTTGCAAAAGTTCTTGGTATGTCATTTAGTAGAGTACAATTTACACCAGATTTATTACCTGCAGACATCACTGGCTCCAAGATTTTTGATCAAAGTGAAGGTAGTTTTGTATTAATGCCAGGACCAATCTTCGCTAATATTGTTCTCGCGGATGAAATTAACAGAACTGCCCCTAAAACTCAAGCGGCTCTTCTAGAAGCGATGGCTGAACGGCAAGTAACAATTGAAAATGAAACTAGGATATTAGAAAAACCATTTATGGTCATTGCAACAGAAAATCCAATAGAAATGGAAGGTACATATCCCCTTCCAGAGGCACAAGTTGACCGATTTATTTTTAAACTTTGGCTTGATTATCCAGAAATAGATGATGAGGTTGAGATTATTCGCCGACAATTATCTGGAGATATTAGTACTGTTGAAAATATAACAAATTCAGAAGAAATAATTCAAATTCAAAACTTGGTAAATATGGTATATATCGATGATAGAATTTTAAAATATATCAGAGATATTATAGTCAAATCTAGGCAACACCCACAAATTGCTCTTGGAGCTGGACCTAGAGCAAGTTTGGCGTTAATGAAATGTGGTAAGGCAAGAGCAGCAATTCTAGGACGGAATTATGTAACTCCTGATGACGTAAAATCACTTTGTATATCAGTATTAAACCATCGAATTTTATTAAAACCAGAAGCAGAATTAGAAGGTCTTAATTCTAGTACAATTATTAAGAGAATTATAGAAGATCTTCCAGTTCCTATCTAAAAAAAGAAAATTGGTGTATAAAAATATTAGCGGGACATGGACGGTTATTGATACTGCTCTCTGCATTTTTTTTAATGGCAGGGTTTGCCTTTGTCAATTTTTTTTTAATATTTCTTGCAATTATACTTCTATTTAGTACTATTATCAGCCTGCCATCGTTTCATTTAGGATTAAATATTGAAGATCTCAAAGTTACGAGGGAATTAGAGAAAAATAAGGTATTTAAAGACGATTTTGTTCATGTAAAAGTCATATTAGAGAATTTGGGAAAAAATAAATTTGAATTTATCGAAGTGAGAGATTATTACAACCCTACACTTTTTAGATTGGTTTTAGGAGAAAATCATATTTTAACAAGAATTGATCCAAAAGAAACAATAAAATTTTCCTACGTATTACAACCAAGAGTACGAGGTGAATATCCATTTGGGCCATTATCCGTCATCGTAAAAGATAGATTAGGTTTTAATTCTGAAGAAAGAATCGTTCCAAAATCAGTCACGAAAATTTTAATTTATCCTCCTTATGAGGATATTAAACGAATTGAAATTCTTGGTTCCAAAAGATCTCTCAGTTTAAACTATGGTATTACAAGATCAAAGATGAAAGGTTTGGGCTCTGAATTCTTTGGAATGAGAAAATATGTTTTTGGAGACCAATTTAGATTAATTGATTGGAAAGCAAGTGTTCGTCATCAGAAACTCATAGTTAAAGAATATGAATCAGAGAGAGACATTACAGTCCTGATTATGGTTGATTGTGGAGAATCTATGGCAGGTGGATCGATTGAAAATACAAAATTCGAATATGCCATTAGAGCTACAATGTTATTAACAAAGATTTCACTTACGAGAAGAGATTCAGTAGGGGTTTTCTTATTTTCAGATAAGAAAAATTATCATTTTAAAGAACCCAATAGTGGGAGCGGTCATTTCTATCAAGTGCTTGATTTTATCGCAAAAGTAAAACCATCTGGTAAAACTAAATTAGAAGAAGCAATGGATTTTATTAATAAACGATTTCAAAAAAGGAGTTTAGTGTTTTTAATTACAGATTTAGAGCAAACTTCTGATGATATTATTAAGGGAATTAAAAAAATTGTAATGTGGAAGCATTCTCTAGTCGTCATAAGTCCATTCAGTCCTTGGTTTGAAATTCACGAGGTTGATTTATCTCCAAGTGATAAAGCGCTAGCTGAAGCAATATCAGAAGAAATGATGGAACAAGTTTTAAAGATAAGACAAAATGCGAGAACATTAGGGGTACCAATTATTAGTGTGGGCCCAGATGATATGATGTCTCAGATCTTATCCCAATACTTAGAAGCCAAAAAGAAGGGAAAAGCATATTGAAATTGGGTAAATTTAAATAACAAAAAAGTGATAAAAATGGTAAGATGGTATCTAACAACATTAAAAGTTGCAAATATTTTAGTATTTTTTTGGATTTTAGCAATTTTTAATACGATTTTTGATCAGAGTTTAATTAACTTTGCTGCAGTAATAAATGTAATAACTTCTTTAAAGAATATTGTTAGCTATTTAATTTTTGGATTGCTTTATTTAGTCGCAATAGGATTATCTATGATGGTAATTTTCTTGTTTTTATGGCACGTCTATTTCGATCCTACTTTTATGCGTAATTTTCTTGATAATTTATTTAAAGGTCTTTTAAACTCATGGTTTGCATTTCCAGAAGGACCAATAGAATCCTTAGGCCAGATTCCAAGCCGTTTATTAAATCAAATTGAATTAATAACGGATGATATTTATAATGTATCATTCCAAATCTTATTTTTGCTTTTAATTATTAATTTTATCAGATCCACACTTCAAACAAATCCAAAATATAATTTTTGGGTAGTTGGTTGCCTTGTAGGAATGATCATAATTCCGCTGTTCTTTGAAGGATTAAGAAATGCACTTAATTTATTTAATATTAGTATAGAATATTTGGATGATCTTCCAAATCCTCTCTTTTCATCTATTCTTGAGAGACCTGTTAATGACTTTATATCTTTTATTTTAAGTTCTATTTTTCAATTGGCACTTGCACTTTATATTTATCTAGATCTATCCTTTCAAATAAATTATATAAATTTAATATCAATGCCTTCTTTAGAAAGATCTGAAAGGTTAGAATCTCAATTAGAAGTATTAAAAAAAGAAGCCTTGGAGATTACAACAAATATTGAACAAATTAAAGAAGAAAGTAAAAAGAAAAAGGAAGAATTGGGAATTGAAAAGGAGGCAAAAATTTCTAAGTTCTTAGGAAAAAAGGAACAAAAATTCTCATATGTTAAGGAGATGATATTAAAAAAGAAATTAGAAGAGGAGGAAAAGAAACTGATTTCTGCTGCTCATGATACAAGGCGATTAGGAAGTTATATAGAAAGATTGTTTATAGAAGATTCAGAAGCACGAGATACACTCACAGCTACAAGTTCCGCACCAAGACCTTCTAAACTCATCGTTTCAACTCTAACCAGTTTTTTTATTAGGGTAATTGCATTAATCTCTATTGGTTTTATTATTCTCCATACTTCTTGGTTAATTATTTCTGTTTTGAATTTACCGGAGGCGATATCAGGAAGTGTTGCAATGTTCTCACCGGAAATAATACTTGTTGTAATGTTGCCAATTATATTACTTTTCCCTCTAAGTGCTCAAATAATATCTTATGTTAAAAAGCGAGCCCTTATTAGTCAATTAAAGGAAGAAAGAGAAATAAAAGAAATTGAAGCTACTGTTGGAGATTATCTAGTCTCTACAGAACAGGAAAAGAGTGAAATCGTCGAAGAAGAGGGAGAGGTTTCAATCACATAATAACTTTTATATGTTTAAATTTAGAATATATTTTGCTAATGCTACTTTTTTTTGTAAATTTATCATTAAAATATCATATAAATAGGTATTAATTCCAAGGTTTTCAATTTTTGAAGTAAATTTTTCATCTTTTATGTCAATGATAAAATGTCCTAATAAATCTGCATAATATTTTGCTACTCCAAAAGAAGATACTTCAAGATTTAATGCTTTCATTAATTTATCTGTAGGACCTTTCACTGGAGCACCTTTTATTAAAGGACTAACTCCAATTACCTTATTTTTCACTCTCTTTAAGGTATCTCTTATCCCCTTTACCTCTAAAATAGGTTTAATTGATACAATTGGATTTGATGGACAAATAATAATTTTCTTAGCATTTTCAATTTTCTTTAACACACCTTTTACTGGTTCGGCTTTTTTTATTCCATTAAAAATTACATCTTTAACTGGAATATTCGTTTTATATTTTATGAAATATTCTTCAAAATGAATATCTCCACGCGGTGTTATTATATGAGTTTCCACCCATGTATCAGTCATAGGTATAATCTCGCATTTAACTCCTAATCTATCGCATATCTTTTTTGTAGCTTCTGACTTAGAAAATCCTTTTGACATTAAATCTGTTCTAAATATGTGTGTTGCAGCATCTTTATCTCCAATGTTAAACCAATTAAAACCATAATATTTTTTTAATATATTTAAACAGGTAAAACTCTCTTCTTTAAATCCCCACCCCTTATTCTCATCTACTACATTTGCTACTGTATAAGTTATAATGTCGATATCAGGACAGATCTTTAGCCCAAATAATTCAATATCATCTCCGGTATTGACTATAATTTGAAAATTTTCTTGTGGTATAACTTCAATTAAACCTCTTATTAATTTTGCTGCACCTATTCCACCCGCTAAGACTAATATTTTTGAATTTTTTGACATGTTATCAACATTAATTTTTAATTTTATATTAAATTTGAACTAAAAAATAGAATCTTATTAAGTGGTTGGCGATTAGGAGGTTTGATAACTTTTTTTTTTGGATATCCAACAGTAATAAATGCAATGGGATAATAATTTATAGGTAAATTTAATACAGATGAGACTATTTCTTTTGCAAATAAAGGCGCTGAATACCAACAGGAAGCTAATTTATACTTTTGAAATGAAATAAGTAAATATGTTATTGAACTAGCTACACTTAAATTTCCTAAGATAAATTCATTATTATTACGTTCATTATCTGGATAAACATATAATACAGATGAATCCATGCATGAAAGGATTAAAAATGGAGAATTTAAAAACTGTTCTCTGGTTAATTCAATTTTTTTTTCAATTTCTTCTTCTGATTTACAATCATTCTTTAGATCTTCCCTCAATTTTTCATTCATTATATTAATTAGGGTTTGTCGTTGATTCTTATCATCGATAATGATATAACGCCAAGGTTGCAAGTTATGTGCTGAAGGAGCCCATTGAGAAATCTCTATGCATTGCTCTATTATTCTCTTTTCAACCTCCTTTTTTTCAAAAGGAAATTTATAACTCCTTCTATTCTTTAATGCATTTATAATTTCCATAAAAATTAACTCCTAAAAATATCAAATTTATCTTCTCTTAAAATAGATGTTATAGAAGCATGTTCTTCTATATTGTAATAATAACCTCTAATAATCACTACTGGAATTCCTTCATTACTTTCACCCATTACTAACTGTGCAGCGGATACCAAATTATCTGCTTGTCCTATTATTGTTGTTTGTAATTTATACCCATATAAATCTTTAAAACCTCGTTTATCTAAAATAGGTTTCATTCCAGCAATACCAATTGCAACTCCTACAGTCCCAACTCTAAAAGGTCTTCCAAAAGAATCTGAAATGATTACTGCTACTTCTTTATTATATAATTCTTTAAGTTCTTTTCTTATTCTCATAGCATCCTCATCCGGATTTTCTGGAAGTAAAGTAACATTGTTAATCCCTTCAACATTTGATTTATCTATTCCAGCATTAGCACATATAAATCCTTGATGTTTTGTTTCAACTATTAACACATGCTCAACTTTAAGTATTTCTTTCGATTCTTCTAATATTGCCTGAATTAATTCAGGAGTTTTTATTGGAATTCCAGCTCTTTCTACTTTAGGTTTCATCTGTTCATATATTTCAATAGCTTTTTTACTAGGTACAATTTCATTTAAGTTTCTAATACGCCCATTACTCTTTGAAATAATTGTTTGAGATATAATAATAACATCCTTATCCTTTAAGGACATATTGTTTTTCTTTATTGATTCTATTATTATTTTCGAAATATTATCTCCTTCTTTTATAAAAGGAATATCTTGAACCCCAATTATCTCAATTTGATTTTTTGATATCATTCTAAATCATTTATTCTTGTGAATTTTGATATTTTTTAATTTCATTATCTGAACTTTTAGAAAATTTTTCAAATTTTTCTGGAATTGCACAACATGCAGAATAAAATTTGAATGAAATTCCAGGATAACTTTCTTTTACCCAAATTAAAGTTTTTTTGGAAGGAATCTCGATTCTATTAACTCCTGCTTGAACTGCATATTTCTCAATTTTAAATTTTAATGAACCTCTCGGGCGCATACAACCTAATGAAATTTCTGTATTAGGAAAAATTAATCTAGTTAATGTTACAATCTTTGCAATATCGATTGGATTTGGTGTGGTAAATCTTTCATTCTTATCCTCTAAAGATCTGGGAGGAATTAATGCAATTAATACAATTACTGAAGGATTAATAATATTCTGTTTGATAAATTTAATAGATTCAATTTCTTTATGAAGTCTCCCATAAAATAGTCCAATACAAATGTGAGGAACTATATTTAAATTATACTTTTTTAAAATTTTGACAGCCTCTTTATAATCTTCTAAATTCTTCTTCAAATGATAAATATTTTGGATAATCTCTTCATCCATATTAATATCAAATGATATAATATCAACATTAGAATCTGCCAATTTTTTTGCCGTTTCCTCATTTAACAATCCAGTATGTGTATTTATAATTAAATTAGTCTCATTTTTTACTTTTTTAATCACATCTAAAAAATTCTTTAAAGGGACCGCTCCTTCTTCATCACAACCCCCAGAAATTAAAGCCCCTACACCATTATTTTTTGAGTGATTAAGTAAGAATTTTTCTAATTTATTTGAATTTTGAATTTTTTCCATTCCTTCTAAATATTTTTTATTACAATGTTCACATTCTAAAGCACACTTATTTCCTGTTATACTTATAGCTGGAAATCTTTTGCCTGGTGTATATATCTTAAGTTGATTTCCAAAATTTAGAATTGAAATTTCATGAGAAAGATCAAAAAAAGCTTCTAAATCGTTTTCTTCTAATTGTAAAAAATTATGGTAATCATCCCATGAGGCATTTCCCACCTTAATTTTATTAAATAATTGCTGGGTTTTATTCATATTTGTATAACCATTTATCCGAACTATATTTCTCTATTACCAATTTTTCTGCTAAATCCAATTCATATTTTGAAAATTTTCCCTTCTCCAATTTTATTCCTAAAGTTTTTTCAAAACCATTAATAAGATAAGAAATAAATTCATTTTCATTAAAATTTTGAATTTGTTCTTTTATTCCAATTACTTTAGCATATACTGAAGCCACCATCTTTTTAGTAGGAACATTATTTGGAGCTTTTAATACAGAATACATCAACTCAGGATTTATTTTTAATAATATCGTTCCATGTTGTAATATATATCCACTTCTTCTAACTTGTGCATTTCCGGAGATCTTTTTTCCATCTAAAAAGATCGCAGGGCAATGTATAACTCCTTTATCAGATCCTAAATGATAATTACTAAGGGCTTCAATTATCCCTTGAGTAATAATCTCATATTGTTCTATCATTCTTGTAAATCCCTTTTCCTCTAAAAATTTTAATGGACATACAACTGAATAAGTTATTTCTCCTTTAGAATCATGAAAAACCGCACCTCCTCCAGTTATCCTTCTTACTATATTAAATTTTTTCTCTTTAGCAACAGCTATGTTAACCTCATCTGAAACACTCTGATGATATCCAATCGTTACCGTAGAAGGATCCCATTTAAATAAACGAATCGTATTTGGAGTTTTTTTTTCAATACAAGATTGTAATATTGACTCATCTAATGCCATATTCCAATAACTATCTCTGATTTCTAATGGTAAAAATCTCCAAATATCCATAATATCACTCTTAATGATTAATTTACAAATCTCTCTAGTAATTTATATATTTCTTCTTTCTCATTTTCATTTAATTTTCGTGGATAATTATAAATCGGTCCTGAAGGCTTAGAAGTATAATAAGGACGATTGCAACCAGGACATCCGGTAGTCCTGAAGGCTTCACTCTCCTCAACAAAATTTCTTAATTCTTTTTTATTTAAATTAAAATATATAATATCTCCTTTTTGATTAAATGTAAAATCATCTAATTTCTTGTAATTATTAATGAGAAGATATCGACCTAATTGTATTTTTCTAAAGTGATTAATATTTGGCTGGATCATATTTTCAAATTTTGTCCCTTCAATAGGAGTAAATGCAAATAACCCGGGTAAAATAGACAACTCATGCAATTCTGCAATTAATTTTAATGTGTCTTTCTGGGTTTCACCAAAACCAATTATTATATGAGTGCTTACAAGTCCATTTCCGAAAACTTCTAAGGCATCTCTTAAACTATCAAAATGAGAACGCCAAAAATACGGACCATTAACTCCTATTCCCTTAATTTTTTCGAAAATCTCTTGGGTTGCGCCATCCAATGCTATTCCTACTCTTTGTACTCCACACAATTTTAAATCCTTTAATTCATCTTTAGATATTGGAGGTATTGCCACAGATATTGGTATATTGGTAACTTTTCTAATCTCAGATATAATTTCAATTAAGTCTTGGAAATTCTCGGCATAATTAAGTGTTTGAATACAAATTCTCTGAAATTTTTTTAAAGAAGCAGTATATTTCAATTTGGTTAAAAAATCCTTAAAAGGAAAAATCGGCCAGTTGATTCGCGATAATTTTTCATTTAGACTATTTGAATTTCTCGCTTGAGGACAAAAACCGCAATTTGCAATGCATTTTCCTTTCTTATAAGTCATAACATAAATCGTAGTAGGTGGACTCTCGAGCTTTATGGAAGTAAATCCTAAAATCGTTGCGCTACCAATAGAAACTCTAATTTTCTCAATCGTCATAGAATATTTTAAAATCAAATAATTATATTAATTTCTCTTAATTTAATTTAAATTTATAAATTTTCTATAGATCTTATAATAATCTTTAAAAGTAGTAATTCTAATATTTTTTATAATGTCTCTCTTGATGAATAAAGTACAAAATGCATTGTTATTTGTATTACTCTTAGTAGTGGTACTCTTATTGGTGCTCTAATTCGAGAGAGAACGAAACTGAGCCTTCTTTTCTATAAATAATTTCTATGGATTTGTTCTTTCTTAATATCCAGAAAGTATTTTTTAGAATTAGAGGTTAAAGGTTCGAAAAATCATTGGAAAAAAGTATTCATAAAATTGAAAAAATGTGCATAATTTAAATAAAAATAATGGAATGGAATAAAAGGAATATGAGTGATTATAACCCCCAAAAAATAGAAGAGAAATGGCAAAAGAAATGGGAAAAAGAAAAAATTTTTGAGGCTAAATTATATTCGGATAAACCTAAATTCTATAACCTTGAAATGTATCCTTACCCGTCGGGACAATTGACTATGGGACATTTGAGGAATTATTCAATAGGAGACGCTTTTACACGCTTTAAGAGGATGAATGGCTTTAATATTTTGTATCCGATGGGTTATGACGCATTTGGACTTCCCGCGGAAAATGCAGCAATTGATCACGGTGTAGATCCTGAAAAATGGACCTTGGATAATATATCTGCTATCATTGAGCAACAAAAACGTATTGGACTTAGCTATGATTGGTCCCGACAAATTCAATCTTGCTCAATTGATTATTACAAATGGAATCAATGGATTTTTTTAAAATTCTATGAAAAAGGTTTGGCTTACCGCCAAGAAGCTTATGTTAATTGGTGTCCGGATTGTGTTACTGTGTTAGCAAATGAACAAGCTCAAGGGGGTAAATGTTGGCGATGTCATTCTCTGGTTGAACAAAAATATAAAACCCAATGGTTTTTTAAAATTACAAATTATGCCGATGAATTACTTAATGGTTTAAATGAAATTAATTTCCCCGAAAATGTAAAAATAATGCAAAAGAACTGGATCGGCCGAAGTGAAGGAACTGAAATACATTTTGATATAGTTGGAGAAAATCGAAGTATAAATATATTTACCACGAGAGTTGATACTCTATATGGAGCAACATTTATGATCTTTGCACCCGAACATCCTTGGGTACAAGAATGGGTTAAAGGAACAGAATTCGAAGATGATCATAATACATTTTGGAAAGAAATTCAGAGAGAAGTTAAATTTAGAAGAACAGCTTTAGATGTAAAAAAAAAAGGAATGTTTATCGGTAAATATGCAATCAATCCATTGACAGAGGAAAAAATTCCAATTTATATCGGAAATTTTATCATTTTCGAATATGGAGCGGGAGCAGTAATGGCAGTTCCAGCCCATGATCAAAGAGATTTTGAATTTGCCAAAAAGTTCAATCTTCCAATTAAGGTTGTAATTCAACCTTATGATTACACTTTAAATCCTGAGAAAATGACTAGAGCCTATGAAGGAGATGGCACATTAGTTAATTCAGGTGAATTTAATGGATTAGATAATAGAACAGCAATGAAGTTAATTACTGAAAAGTTGAAAAAAATGAAAAGAGGTAAAGCTACTGTGAATTACAAAATAAGAGATTGGTTAATATCAAGACAAAGATATTGGGGCACTCCCATTCCTATTATTTATTGTGATAAATGTGGTATCGTTCCAGTCCCATACGAAGACCTCCCCGTAGAATTACCAAAAGATGTTGAATTCACTGGAAAGGGAAATCCTTTAAAAACCTCTGAAAACTTCGTTAATTGTAAATGCCCGACGTGTGGGAGCAGAGCAAGGCGAGAAACAGACACAATGGATACCTTTATTGATTCTTCATGGTATTTTTTTAGATTTTGTGATCCAAAATATGATGAATTACCATTTAGAGAATCAATTGTATCCTATTGGATGAATGTAGACCAATATATAGGTGGATCTGAACACTCAATTCTTCACTTAATTTATGCCAGATTTTTTACAAAGGTTTTGCGTGATTTAGGCCTTCATAAATTTAATGAACCATTTCAGTCTTTATTAACACAAGGAATGCTTAACAAGAAACATCCGTTTTGCGAGAACTGTGATAAATTTCTTTTGAATAAAGATATCAATGGGGAAAAATGTAAAAATTGTGGAAATAAGTATATCTGGAAAAGTACTAAGATGTCAAAGAGTCTTGGTAATATTGTTGTACCAGAAGAGATTATTCAAAAATATGGAGCAGATGCTGCTCGATTTTTCATTTTGTTTGCAGCAAGCCCAGAAAAAGAATTTGAATGGTCGGATCAAGGTGTCGGGTTTGCATATAAATTTGTATCTGGCTTATGGGCACTCTTTAATGAGCCTTTAGAGAAAAAAAGGAGTACAAGGAATATAAACGATACTTTATTAGAATATCAGCTAAATAGAATCATAAAAATAGTTACAGAACATATGAATAATTTAGCAATACGTGATGCTATAAATGAAATTGTTCAATTCATTCCAAATTTGAAAGAATATAAAAAAAATGGTGTTATTGAACATCTCTATAAAGAATGTCAAGAAAAATTGCTTCTGCTCTTACATCCATTTATACCACACATAACAGAAGAATTATGGGAAATGCTTGGTCATAAAGATTTCTTAAGTATATCTACTTGGCCATCCTATAACAAAAATCTACTAACAGATGAAAACGATTTTAAATGGAATTTAATGAACAACACAATAGATGATATAAAAAATATAATACAAATTTTAAAGGGTTATAAAATTTCTTTGATTAAAATTGTAATTGCAGCCGAATGGAAATACAAATTGTTTTCAATATTAATACCATTGATTGAAAAATCTAAAGATCAAGGAGAAATTATGAAATCAGTTATGCAAGACGCTGAATTGAAAAAATTTGGGAAACAAATAAATCAAATCACCAATAATATTTTACAAAATCTTGGGACATATTCAAAAATAGTCCTAACATCAAAAGATGAAATGGAATTTTTTAATGAAATAAAACCAACTTTTCAGGATAAGTTTAAATGTAATATTGAAATATTTTTAGAAGATCAAATTGACCATAAAAAAGCTAAACAAGCATTACCTGGAAAACCCGTTCTAATTTTAGAGTAATGGAGAAAAAAATAAAATTAAAAGCTCGAAAAAATATATTTTAACTAATATAATAAGAAATTAATGGTGCTGAAAAATATCCAAACAATTCCCAGATTATTCAAATTTAATTTATTTTATTAATATTGGATGTTTTGAAAGCTCCTATTTTTCATGGACACAAAAAAATTTTACCA
>JABUBO010000443.1_pt1 | contig 13260 bp, 12 predicted proteins | sample 7240361 | NCBI WGS metagenome assembly JABUBO01 (sample SAMN07256346, study PRJNA390944) | subsurface metagenome | isolation source: Methane hydrate marine sediment | place: Pacific Ocean: Eastern North Pacific, ODP site
CTCGAAAGAACCAATGAGTCACCAGTCTGTCTTGAGAGTAGCAGAAAGAGCAAAGGCGAAGCTCTCCAGATTATTAAAAGAAATAGTGAAAAGAATGTGAACTACCCCACGGCTAAAGCCGGGGGCTTCTCAGGATAAGGATACAGAATCCTGATGGCTCGCACCGAGCCTTAAAATATTTAAGGCGGAATTATAGTTTCTGTCTATTATGAGATGACAAAAAGGACAATTATGAATACGGATGGAAAGGTTTTTAGGAACCTCTTTGCCGCACCCAGAGCATATCTGGCTTGTCCCCTTGGCCGGCACTTCTACTATCTGACGCTCAGCTTCTGCCGCTTTAGCCTTCAGAATAGAAAAGAAGTTAAACCATGCTACATCTCGCATAGACCGATTGAGACTTCTAAAAGTTTTCCAACTCTTAAGCTTCTCTATGTGAATAGTATCATTTTCTTTAAGCAACTGCTTGGCGATCTTAAAATGAAAGTCTTTTCTTTGGTTAAGAACTTTCTCGTGTGCCTTTGCTACAAGCATCCTTGCCCTGTTTCTTCTGTTAGAGCCTTTGAACTTTCTGGAAAGTGCTTGCTGCCTGGCTTTGAGAAGGTCTTTGGACTTCTTAAAAAAGCGGGGGTTGCCTATCTTTCTATTGTTAGAATCTGTCAAAAACGATTCGCAACCCATGTCTATGCCAATCTGCTTTCCCGTTTTAAGCAATGGTTTGGTGGGAACATTGTCGCAGGAGAAACAGACAAACCATTTGCCGGCAGAGTTTTTTCTGATAGTTATGGTTTTAATGTCGCCTTCAATGGGTCGATGAAGAATTATCTTAAAAGTACCAACTTTGGGGATGGCAAGGTTTTTTCCTTCAAGCCTCCATCCTGCCTGTTTAAGGGTAAAACTATCATACCGATTGTATCCCTTAAATCTCGGATAGCCCGCTTTTTCACCGGACTTGACCCTTCTAAAGAATCCCTGAAAGGTCCTATCCACTCGCTCTATTACGTCTTGAAGGCTTTGGGAGGGGACTTTATTGAATTCGGGAAAGGCCTTTTTAAGGTCGGGGAGCTGTTTCTTTTGAGTGTTAGAAGTGATGGACTTTTGGTAGAATTTCCAGATATTCCTTCTTTGCTCAAGGCTAAGATTGTAGAGAATGCGGCAGAGGTTAAAAACTTCCTCGGTTTTGGTAAAGGTATCCTTATTGGCTTTAATTCTGTATTTAAAAGTTTTCTTCATTTTGTATCCTTAAGAGGAATTTTATCACAAAAAAGAAGCTTCGTCAAGAAAAATCAACGCCTTATATCCCCATTGCTAAAGCAAAGGGTTTTACGGCGTTAATGGATAACCGGAAATAGCAAGAAAGGAGAAATAGATGCCTGACCGAGAAATCCACAGCGAACGTTTTAGAACTGACAGAGGCAAGACCTTCTTTTTCGACGTGAAAGAAAATGAGAATGGAAAGTTTGTGAAGATTACTGAGTCCATCTCCCTGGGAGGAGAAAGGTACAAGAGAAATTTCATTACTGTATCTGAAGAATCCCTTGGGGAATTTATTACTTTAGCCCAGAAAGTAGTGGAAGTAATTAAGTCTCACAGAGAAAACAAATAGTTCGAACAATCTTCATAGTAGCAACAGCGAGGAGGTAAGATAATGGAGAAAGTTAAAATTGGGGTAATAGGAGGTAGTGGTATTTATGACATCGAGGGAATTACCGAAACACGTAAACAGAAAATAAGCACTCCTTTCGGCGACCCTTCTGATACAATTGTTATTGGTAATCTGGAAGGGATTCCTGTTGCCTTTCTACCCCGGCACGGCAGAGGACATTTCATAATGCCTTCAGAGCTCAATTCCAGAGCGAACATCTATGCTCTCAAAAGTTTGGGAGTAGAACAGATAGTTTCTATTTCAGCATGCGGTAGCCTCAAAGAGGAACTGAAACCCAGAGACATAGTAATTCCCGACCAGTTATTTGACCGCACTCGTCAAAGACCGTATACTTTTTTTGGTGAGGGCATCGTTGCCCACATCGGTTTTGCCAATCCTTACTGTCCTGAATTGAGTCAGACTCTCTATCAAGCAGCAAAAGACCTGAGGTTTTCTGTCCACCTGGGTGGAACTTATGTTTGTATTGAGGGACCCCAATTTTCCACCAAAGCAGAATCTAAAGTCTTCCGCTCTTTAGGATTTTCTATTATTGGAATGACCAATCTCCCGGAAGCAAAACTTGCTCGGGAAGCAGAAATCTGTTATGCTACTTTAGGGTTAGTTACCGACTATGATGTGTGGAAAGAAGGCGAAGAAGTCAGCGTGGAAAGAGTCGTCGGGAATCTTCTCGCCAATATTGAGAATGTAAAGAAGTTAATCAAGGCCGTCATTCCCAGATTAGAACGGGAGAGGAAGTGTGAATGTGCTTCAGCTCTCGCTTATGCCATTCAGACACACAAGTGGGCAATAAATAGAAGAACAGCCAAGAAACTCAATCTGTTAATAGGCAAATATCTAAAAAAGTAGCTGTCCCGATGAATCGGGACGAAGCTCTGCCTCAATGTAGGGGCGACACGCAGTTTATCCCGTACAAGCGGGGTGGTCGCCCAATTCTGCCCTAGAATTGACGGAACCATCGTCAATTACCCCACGGCTAAAGCCGGGGGCTTGTGTCGTGAGATGCAAGGGCAACTAGTTGACCAGCCTCAGCCAGGACTGTTTGGTACAGTTATCGGGCTACGTTAGCGGGAGAGTTAAAACGCTTTACCTTGCGAGATGGCTCTTGAGATAAGCGACGCACTCCGGGGTGCCTCCTCAGCTCCGGACTCTGCAAGCGGCTGCTTAAACAGAGACGAAAGTCTCAGTGGAGTCGCATAGTACTGACTGCTAACATTGGCGAGAGGAACTCAACTCCAGCGTAAGGGAGGCCGAGTAAACGGCATTGCTTACGCAAAAATCTAAAAAGGAGGGTCGCTGTTCTGACGAATAAGGAGGAACGGGCTAGCGACGTTCCGATGAATGAATCGGAACAGGTCACCGACTGAAGCGAAGCGAAAGGAGGTGAGTCGTATAGTATATGTATTAAACAATGATGGGCATCCGTTGATGTCCTGTAGTGCAGCAAGAGCAAGGCATTTACTGAAGGCAAACGAAGCGATTGTAGTCGGACAAGAGCCGTTCACTATACGGCTCATTGTCGGTATCAAGAATCCCGTAGTTCAAAAAGTGGTTCTGGGATTAGATATGGGCGCGAAAAACATAGGTGTATCAGCAGTATCTCAAAATCGAGTTTTGTATCAGGCAAAGATAGAGTTGCGTGATAACATCCGCAAAAAGATGGACCGTCGCAAAATGTTTCGCAAAAATAAAAGGTCACGTAAATGTCGTTATCGTGCTCTGCGATTTAATAATCGTTCCAGGAAAGACAATTGGTTGTCTCCTTCAGTTAAGAGCAAAGTGGACAGTATGATAAAGGTGGTAAATCTCATTACCGATATTCTTCCTGTTTCAGGAATCAATGTTGAGCTTGTTAATTTTGATACTCAGGCGATAAAGCAAAACACTGAGAAACTACTTGCCGGTTGGATGTATCAGCGAGGCCCACTTTACGAAGAAGAAAATATTAAGTCTTATATTAGATCGCTATATCATTATATTTGTGTTTATTGTAAGAAGCCAGGCGATGAAACCGATCATATTGTTCCGTATTCAAAAGGAGGAACGACAACGGTTGACAACCTTGTTTGTGCTTGTCATAAATGCAATCAGGACAAAGGCAATCGCACTGCTGAAGAATTTGGTTATCCCAGAGTGCAACAGCGAGTTAAGAAATCATTAAAAGCGGCAGCACATACTCAGATGGCCAAAACTGAATTAGTCAAACAACTTAGAGATATTGCACCGGTAAAAATTACGTATGGTCACATTACAAAAGTTAATCGGAAAGCATTGGGGTTGCCTAAAAGTCACTCAATTGACGCAGTAGTCATTGCTTCCGAAGGAACACCCGTGCAGATACCTCAAGTTGAATGGCGTGGAAGATCTATTCCTAGAGGAAACTACCGGCTTTACAAGGGCGCACATTCACATATCAAAAATCAATCAGCAAGAATACTTTTTGGTTTTAAGCAATGGGATAAAGTTCGACTGTCGGATAATCAAGTTGGTTTCATTAAAGGCAAACGAAGCACAGGTTATTTTTGCGTAAGCGATATAGAAGGGAATGTTTTAAACCCTTCTATTAATTATCGATGCTTACAATTACTTCGTAAATCCAGTGGTATTATTTGGATAGAAAATAAAAGAGATAACGTCTCCTCCCCACAGATAAATTTGGGGGTTTCCGACGCGGGAGATTGTTGATGAATCTGAAATTAAAGAAAGGAGACATCTACTTATTTAAGGGCCCCTGCCTCCTGAGAGTTAATGGAGGCAAGTTCGAAGCAGTAGGAAAAACTCTGGAAAATCCTGAAGAAGTTACAATCCCCAAGGGAAAGTCTATCCCGGTAGAGGCTTTAATAGATGGGGAACTGGTGTTAGACTTCGAGGAAGGCGGAGAAAGAGAGCACCTATCTGAACGCACAATTCCAGATTCCTGGGATGGGTTAACCGAGCAGTTAAGTAAAAAAGGAGCGAGGATAATTCTAATTTTAGGAGAGACAGATACTGGTAAGACTTTCTTTTCCAGTTATTTAGCCAATAGACTCCTCACCCATGGATTGAAAGTAGGTATTCTCGATTGTGATACAGGCCAGAGTGATATTGGTCCACCGGGAACAATCGGACTGGCAGTTTTACACAGGCAGATAGTCTTCCCCAGTGAAGTAGAACCAACCGCCCTCTATTTTACCGGCTCCAACTCTCCTGCTTTCCATTTTCTTCCTTCACTGGTTGGGCTCAAAAGATTAGCTGACCGTGGACTAACTCTTGCCGATATGCTTATCATCGATACACCTGGTTGGGTCCAGGGAGAGAAAGCCCGCGCTCTCCACCGTTCAGAAATAGAGATGCTCAGCCCGGATGTAATCATTTTGCTCGAGAGAAGCGATGAGCTGGAACATCTGGTAAAAAATTATCCCCAGGAGAAAATTGTCCGCATACCTGTTAGTAAAGGTCCTTCACCAAGAAACCATGAGGAGAGGAAGGGATTGCGCGAAACGATGTATAAAAAATATTTTAAAGGAGCCACTTACATAGAACTCGACCTGGACGAAGTGCAAACAGACCGTGCATATTTCAAAACAGGTAAAGAAATAAAATTAGAAGGTATCCGGTATCTCTGGGCAGAGAGACTTTCCAGTCGGGAAGGGATTCTCGTGGTAACAGAGGAGCCATTGTCTGAGGAAGAATCCATTATGGTAAGAAGAGAAGCAGGTGTTTACAATCTGAAAAATATCATTACTGGCAATGAAAAGAACATCTTGATAGGACTTTTGGATTACATAAGTGAGGTTCTGGGGATAGGAATTATTGATAGAATAGATTATAAAGGAAGAAAAATAAAAATATTCACTCCCGTAAAAGAAAAAGAAAAGATTAAAACAATCCAGTTTGGTTCCCTGAGATTAACCCCAGAAGGAACCGAAGCAGGATTTGTAGACCCCGGCTATTTCTAGATTTTTTGCTCCTTGACCAGCACCAAGAATCTTAGGAATTAATTGTAGCTGCAGAGCGAAGCTCTGCTTATACTCGATTTGGCACTCTGAAGAGTGCCCAACCACGGTAGGTCGGTCGCCCTTTAGGGTGACGAAAAGAATGAGAAGGTACATATCTTAAAATGATTAAAGCAATTATTTTCGATATAGATAATACCTTAGTAGACTTTATGAAAGTAAAGCGTGTAGCAGTAGAGGCTGCAGTGGAGGCAATGATTGACGCTGGATTGAAGATGCCCAAAGAGGAAATGGTAGATAAAATTCACAAAGCATACGGAGAAGAGGGGATTGAAGACCAGCACATATTTGATAAAGTTTTACAGCGGGAGTTTGGCCACATCGATTACAGAATCCTCGCCTCAGGCATCATTGGCTATCGCAAAGCAAAAGAGGGGACAATGAGTCTCTATCCCCACGTCCACCTTACCCTGACCACTTTAGCAAAGATGGGAATAAAGATGATAATTGTTACCGATGCTCCCAGGCTTCCCGTATGGATGAGGATTTGTGCCTTAGAGTTACAGCACTACTTCGAGCGTGTGCTCTCCTACGAGGATACTGGAGAGAAGAAACCATCTCCCAAACCCTTCCAGATGGCCCTCGATATCCTCAAGGTCAAACCTGAAGAAACATTAATGGTGGGAGACTGGGCAGAGCGCGATGTAGTGGGAGCAAAGAAAATGGGAATAAAAACAGCCTTTGCTCGCTATGGCGACAGGTTTGGCACTAAAGATTCGGGAGCAGATTACGACCTCAACGACATTCTAGAACTTGTAGACATCGTCAGAAAAGAAAACCAGAAATAATTTTACTAATAAGAAGGAGAGTTCTAAACTATGAAAGCCAAAAGATACATATTAATCGCTATTTTAATATTTTCCCTTTCTTTACAGATTGTTTTAGCCCTGCCTGCAAAAGATGTGAAACCGATTCCCAACAGGTTATACTATCCGGCAGTCCATGAACTCTTGAAGCAAGCAGAAAAATCTATTTATATAGTAATGTTTGAAATGTTCTACTACCGAAAGTATCCTGAAAGTCTGGAAAACCAGTTAGTTCACGATTTGATAAATGCTCATAAAAGAGAAGTGAATGTAGAAGTAATCTTAGAACAGGGCGCCTTTGGAAGAATCACCAGAAGGAACAAAAGAGAGGGAGGATTTATGCTTTCCCAAGCTGGCATCAAGGTATATTTCGATTCCCGCTCCAAGACTACCCACAACAAGCTCATCATAGTAGACGAAAGATACACTGTAATTGGCAGCACCAATTGGAGCTATCATGGATTGGAAAAGAATAATGAAGCTTCCATCCTCATAGATTCCGTCCCGCTTGCCAAATTTTTCCTTGAAGAGTTCAACAGAATCAAATCCGAATGTCCCCCACTCAACAAAAAATAGTCCAAATCGTTGACAAGTAAAAAGTTAGACAGGTTATCCTCTCGTGACCCCGTGATTCATAAAATCTAAGGAAGAGAATTTTGGAAAGGAGTAAAAGGATGGTTTATAAATTTTTAAGAAGATGGAAGGGTCTGTCTGTTGCAGGGCTGGTAGTGTTTCTTCTCTCTTCGGTAGTGGTGGGAGCAGAAAAGAAGAAGGGAGACTTGGAGACCATCAGTGTTACAAGAGTTAAAGTAGAGCCAGTTGAGAATGAAGAAGGAGTAGTGGGAGTTGCTAAGGTTATGCTCAATGAATGTATCGTGATGCGAGAAATAAAAGTAATGAAAGTTGACGATAAAACAGTGTTGAAATTTCCTGAATACATAAGCAAGAAGGGGATTGTCTATCCTCAAATAAAGTTCCTCACAGAAAAAGCGAGAAATGCTGTAATAGAAGCAATTGAGACGGAAGAACCAGCTGAAAATAAGGTTGAACGAGTCTCTTTCAAAGTTACGGATTGGTTCAGGTTGAGGAGAGCTGGGAAAAGGAAAGTTAATGTAGAAGTTACCTTCAATAATGCAGTGGCTGTATCCTGTGGAATAATGGAAGGTAAGAGAGGTCCCTGGATTGCTTGGCCAGCGAGGCCACCCGAGAAAGGTGAATGGCGTTGGATAAAACAAATTTATATTTACAATAAAGAAATTAAAAAGGCTGTAGAGAAGTTATTATTGACCAAATACGAAGCAATGTTACAAGAAGAAAGTGAACAGTGGTAGTTGAGAAAATAAATCGCATATAAATAGGGAATCTATTTATTAGAATCCTATGAGAAAACTTATTATTTTAAAATTGGTCGGGATTCTTTTTTTATATATTAGTCTTTCTCTTGGAGCGTCGCTAGGTGATGTTGTAATTAATGAAGTCGCTTGGATGGGCACTGCTTATTCATATAATGACGAATGGATAGAGTTATATAATAACTCCAGTAGCCCCATTGACTTAACCGGGTGGGGACTAAAAGCAGTGGATGGATCACCCAATATTTCCTTGGTTGGAACTATTCCTGCTAAAAGCTACTTTCTTTTGGAAAGAACCGATGATGAAACAATCAGGGATTTGGAGGCTGACCAAATCTATACAGGTGCTTTAGAAAATATAGGTGAAGATCTTCAACTCAGAGATGCTTCGGGTATTTTAATTGATTCAGTGCCTTGTGAAACAAGCGGAGGTTGGTTCGCGGGAGAAAATGATGGTAGGTATACAATGGAACGGACGGATCCCGGTTCTCCTGGGACTACAAAAAATAACTGGCATACTAATGATGGAATTACGAGAAACAGTACTGATGCTGACGGCAATCCGATTAATGGCACTCCTAAGTCTGAAAACAGCAAAGAGTTTTGGAATCAACCAGAAGAAGAAAAGCCTACCACAAAGACAATTGAAGTCACTAGTTCTCCTTTTTTCCCTTATAGCGATATAAGTGGTAGGCCAACTGAGGGAAAAATAAAATATAATGTACCAGATGGTTCAAGAATTACGGTGAGAATTTTTGACGTCAGAGGGAGGTTGGTTAGGGTGCTGATTGACCAAGAGGTGGATTCTGACGGGGAAGGCTCTGTAACCTGGGATGGTACGGATGATTCTGGAGACACAATCGTGCCAATTGGAATTTATATCTGTCACATTGAGGCACTGAACGAAAATACAGGAAAGGTAACTAAAGGAACAGACACAATAGTGGTAGGAAGAAAACTTAGATAGAAACATGATAAGGAAAACTTTTCTCGTAATTTTTGCTTTTTCAGTTTTCTACTTTTCCATCCTTTCGCTGGGTTATGGGGCTTTTGAAGAGAAGGGAGCGGGAGTTCGTCCATTGGGGATGGCTGGAGCGTTTACAGGTGTGGCTGATGACGTTAATGCTATTTACTGGAATCCCGCTGGATTGGAACTGGTCAAAGAAGTAGAGGCTATGACGATGACCACGCGACTTTTCGGGCTGAAAGATTTGACATATTATCTGTTTGGGGCAGTAGTTCCTACTAAAAAAATAGGAACTTTTGGATTATCTTATTCACAGTTTGGGTATTCAGAATATAGAGAGAGCCAGACTATTATTTCTTCCGGGCAGAGTTTGGGGAGTGATGTATATTTCGGCTTCAATGTGAAAATTATGAGTCTAAAGATCAAAGGAGCCAGCGCAAACTCAGAATATGGCAGGGCTTCGGCTTTCGGTCTGGATGTGGGCGCCCTTGCCGATATTAGTTCTAAGTTCAGATTGGGAGTTATGGCAATGAACCTGAACAGTCCCCGGCTCGGTAGCTCCCCGGAGAATTTAGCCCAGAAGATTAGAGTGGGGGCATCTTTTCAGCCTCTTTCTGGTTACATTACCTCTCTCGATTTGCATCTACCAATGAGTTCGATAATGGTTGAGCCTGAGATAAGAGCTGGTTTTGAGGTCATCCTGAATAGAAATTTTACTTTGCGTGTCGGGATAGGGAACGATCCAGCGCGATTTACTGGAGGTTTTGGCTTTCGCTGGAACATATTCAAATTCGATTATGCATTCTTGAGTCATCCTTTCCTAAACGGTCAACACTTGTTCTCTTTCTCTCTACATTTGGGCAACCAGACTATGTAAAATTAATTGGCACTCTAAAGAGCGCCCGACCAGTAATGATGGTAAGAATTGTTGCTATTATCTTTGTTTCGTTTATAATTTCGATGACCAATCTGGGTTCACCAGTGATAGGTCAAGTTGCATTTGAAGAGGATGAGGCAGAGACAATATCTCCCGGGGCAGTGGATAAGGAAGAACTTGCTGATTTGAAAGACCATCCCCTTGATTTAAATACTGTCTCTTTCGACCAATTGTTAAAGCTTCCTGTAATTGATTCGCGCCTGGCAAGGGCAGTCATTCTCTATCGCCAACAGAAGGGATTTACAGAAGTGGAGGAACTTAAGAATGTGCCAGGGATGAGCGATGAGATATTTGAAGGAATAGCTCCCTATATTAAGGTTAAACCAATAAGAGTGCCTGTAGCCCTGCAAGGTGATTTCCGATGGAGAATGAAGATGGCTAAGCCGGATAGTGAAGCCTATCTTAATGCTGACCCTAAATTTCAGAATCCCCCATATGTTTATAATCGCACAAGGTTGAAATATGGAAATCACTATGAAGCGGGGTGGGTCCTTCGTCACGGGGGTGCTCAGTCAAACAGTGGTTCGGAACCTGCGATTAGTTTTCATAATCTCTGGAAATACTATTTGACCAAATACTGGCTGGTAATGCGAGATGTTTATTCCTTTGATAAGATAGTCATTGGCAATTATAAGCTTCAGTATAATCAGGGATTAATTTTCTATTATCCTCTGGCAACAGAATTGGTCAGACCGATAAAGATTAAAGCTAAAGGTGTTGCTGAGGACAGAGGGACAGCACCAAATGTTTGTTTCAGAGGATTGGCGGTAAATAAGAGAATAAAACAATTCGACCTGGATTTCTTCTATTCGAATAAGAAGCTTGATGCATCCTTGAATCCAGATGGTACTGTAAAGCAGAGCTTGATTGCTATTAGAGCGAATATGGGTTATATTACCAGTGATAAAGAACTGGAGAGAAACGACAAGTTGACTGAGGAACTGATTGGCGGTAGGATAGCGTATAATTTCTTAAGAGATTCACAGATTGGTTTTATGGGTTACCAGAGTAAATATAGCCCCAGTATTAATCCATCGGAAGAGAAAGGATACTATCTATTTCGAGGAGAGAGAAACAGGGTTTTCGGGTTCGATTTTAATACATGGTATAAAAAATTGAATCTTTACGCTGAATATGCCAAGTGCATAGGTTATGGTGAAGCATGGTTGGTTCAGCCTATGCTCAAATTAAGCAACTTTACTTTATGGGCGATTATCTATAAATATGACCCAGATTACTATAACGAACATAGTAGTGCCACCACTATAGTTGGACGTAAAGATGAAGACTGGAATGAAAATGGAGTATTCCTTGGTGGAAAGTATGAGGATAGAGAAAGAGAAGTGCAAATTTATTTTAGGCCTGTTGGCCATCCTTGGAGAGAAGATAATTTAATGCCCACAAAGGATAAGGAGTTCTGGTTCAATATTAAACAAAGATTATCAAGGAAGGTGGAACTATATTTCCGACAGTGGAACCATTGGTATGATAAAAAGATAGAAAATAGAGATTTATACCAGAGCTGGAAGAAAACGAGAGTGCAGGTTACCTGGAATCCGGATGGTAAGGTGAGGTTAAGGGTAAGGTGGGATGGGAGAAAGAATAGTATTTATGAGCTTAAGCAAGTGGATAGAGGACACTTAATTTTTGGCGACCTCAAATACAATGCAACTCGTAAGTTAAAACTTGAAGGGAGGCTCATCTTCTTCGAAGGTGAGCCAGGAGTTGCTATGAGCGAAATTGAATTCTTATGGCCTATGGGTTTGACTCCCTTCCATTGGTGGACTTATGGTAAAGGTGTAAGGTACTACTTAATGGTAACACAAGAAATTACAAAAAATACCAGGCTATGGATTAAATATGAAAATACACGCTATTACAATGATTATGGCATAAGCAGGCCGGAAAATAAAGAAGAGTTAGATAAGATAATCAGAAGCAGAAGGCACGTGTTCAGGTTACAGTGGGATGTCAAGTGGTGAGATAATCAGAAAAAGGTTGGGTTATAAAGGAAAGATGAACAGAAAAAGAATTATTTTTGTGTTAGTTACTATTTTCTTTTTTATGGCTTCGAGAATTGAAGCGCTTACGTATCTGGGAGTTTCACATTTAGGAGATCCCATTTCTGGAATTGGGGCTCGCTCCCTGGGAATGGGAGGAACATCAATTGCCAGCGCAACCGATTCTTCTTCTATCTTTGTAAATCCCTCCTGTCTCGGGGTTCTGGAGAAGAAGGAATTTTCAGTAGCACTGGGAATAGCGCCGGTTGTAGAAAAAGTGGTTACAGAAGATGAATTGACCTATTTTAATTCTCAATGCTATTTTCAACTCAACAGTGCTGTAGTTACTTTTCCGGTCAGAAGAAAATTCAGCCTGGCTTTAGGGCTTGCTCCCTTATACGACAACCATTACCAGCATGAGAAGTCCATCTTTGATGCAGGCTCGCCAAGCGAGAAAATCGGCTCTGCCAGTATCAATGGGAAAGGAACCCTCTATGCCTATAGTTTAGGAGGAGCATGGAAGCCCACGTCATATTTATATATAGGTGGAGCCATTAACTTCTTGAATGGAGAGAGTAGTCTTAAGAGTAGTTCGGCTATTTATGCTTCTCCTCCAACTGCCATTACCGAGCTCAAATCAAAGATTTCTGGTTTCAACTTCACGCTGGGAGGGATGCTTTGTTTCACTGATGAGTTTAGAGCTGGATTTATTGTTAACACAAAAGGAAAAGTCAACGATGAATGGAAAATGGACTATCCCACCTGGACAGAGGAAGGCAAGAGAGAGCTGGAATTTCCCCTATCTTATGGCTTTGGTGTAGCCTATAATTTCGTTGATGAAGTCTCTTCCACAATAGCGACTGAGATTATCTTTAGCGAATGGTCGGGATTTAAATCGGGAACCAATTACCGCGATATCTTTGAATTTCGCATTGGTGCAGAGCACTATCTAACAGATGTTCTTTGTTTAAGATATGGCTTCTATTTTCAACCCTTTTATGGCAGTAAAGAATTTCAGATGGTCTTCTTTACCGGAGGTATGGGATACAAATTTAATGATATAGTATCTTTCGATTTTGCCGGGGAGTTCGGCAAAAGGAATTATTATGGAGATGCTGCCTTCTTTGAAGAGCGTCAGATAATAGATGAGACGGTAATGAGGATACTGGTAGCCATAAGAGTTCAACATTAACAGGGTATTTTTCCCTCTCCCCCGAAGAGAGAGATTTAAGGTGAGGAGCTAAAGGAGATTTTGGAGTGTAAAGCGAGAGCTTTACACTGTCCCGACAAGTCGGGACACTCCAAAAAGATTTTTTCAGAGAGTTCAAAAAGAGTACTTGACTTCTTATTGGTTGGTGTGCTAAATTAAATTAGTTAATTTTGTTTTAAAAAGGGAGGCGTATTATGAAATTTGTAACTTTTGAAGAAGGGGGAAGGTTAAGAGTTGGCGTGGTCGTGGATAGTAATGTGATAGACCTGAATGGAGCATGCATCAGCTATTTATCGAAGGTTAAAAAAGTTACCAATCCCGAGGAGACCG
>JABUBO010000444.1_pt1 | contig 13245 bp, 9 predicted proteins | sample 7240361 | NCBI WGS metagenome assembly JABUBO01 (sample SAMN07256346, study PRJNA390944) | subsurface metagenome | isolation source: Methane hydrate marine sediment | place: Pacific Ocean: Eastern North Pacific, ODP site
ACGGTGGCCTGTTTAGAGATGTTGTGATTACAAGCCGAAGCCAAATACCTCTGTTAGGAGACTTACCGCTTATAGGAGGGCTCTTCAGAGGTACTAACGATTCGACTACACGCCAGGAAGTGATAGTACTGCTTACGCCTCACATCATAGAAGAGCCGGAAGAAACGAACAGCGATGCCAGAGTGGACGATGTTCGCCGTAAGAGATTTGGCGCAAGAGATGAATTGCAGTGGGCGGGCAGAGCGAGATTGGTGGAAGACCGTTATGCAGAAGCCGCGAGATACTACGTTGAAGGTGATACCGAGGCCGCAATGAAAGAGCTGGCATTTGTGCTTGAAGTTCGTCCGTCATATTTGGAGGCGATACGTCTGAAAGAGAGAATTATTGCTGAGACGACTCCGGATGAGGTGGACATGATTGAAAGAATTATGCTTGACAACGTTGAGCGTGAAGATTCGGACAAGTGGCAGAGAAGGTAAACAATTGATTATTGAATATTGACTATTGAAAGAAAGAAACAGGAGCCTTGATTCTGAAACAATAGTCAATAGAAAATAGTAAATTAATTAGGGTTGTTGTTTTGAGATTCAGAAGAAGCTTATATGCGATAGTCACGGGAATCGTGGCGTGCAGTTTGTTTGTAGGTGGTCTCGCCGAGTGGCAGGACCCTGGCACGGAAGAGGGTTGGCGCTACGCCGGTTATGAGCAGCGGATACCCGTTGTGTCGGTGTGCTGTGTTGTTGCGGCTGTGGGCGTGATTTGTCTGGGCCGGTACCAGATAAGGCTGGCCGGGACGGTCACGTCCATAGCCAAACTCGTTCAGGACAGCAAAGCAAGTGACATCGATGCTGACAGGGGCTTTTTCGCTCCACTCAAAATGGCAAAGATAGACGAGTTGTACAAAGCTATTGATGAGCATTTTGCCGGTTGTACCGCTCGTATTGCTGAGTATGAAAAGCAAGTCAAGGATTTGCAGCTTCAGATTCAACTTTCACAAAGACGGGGAAAAAACACTGAGGCGATTATATACAGTATTCGTGATGCCGTTATCGTTATTGATGATTCAGACAAGCTGTTAATGGCAAATGATGCGGCCGGCCGACTTTTCAATTTTGATTTTAAGGGTTCGCAGCACAAACCTGTCAGCGAGCTAATAGGTCCGGAGCAAAGCGAATTTGTGGATTTTCTTAGCCACAGCAGACAAAGTAAGGGACGGGCAACGAGAAAGGATATTGAATTTTTGGAAGAAGGGACACCAAAGATTTTCGATTGCATTGTTTCGTGTGTTTACGACCAAGGCCAGCAGGTTTGTGGGGCGGTGGCGGTGCTGCACGATATTACTCGTGAGAAGCAAATTCAGCAGATGAAAAATGATTTTGTAAATCATGTTTCACACGAACTAAAAACGCCTCTTGCATCTATCACGGCCTATACGGAAATGCTCGCCGATGGTGAAGCTGATGATGAAGAAACAAGAAAAGAATTTTATTCGGTGATTCAGAATCAGGCCCAAAGGTTGAATCGGCTGATTGAAGACATCCTAAATACTTCGCGGATAGAATCAGGCCTTATAAAAGTAAATAAGGAGCCGGCCAGCTTGACAATGCTCGTAGAAGAACAGTTGCAGATGATAAGAAGCTACGCTGAGGAAAAGAATGTAAAGGTCATTGGGCAAAAGCCGATCGTATTCGACCAGGTGTACGTGGACAAGGATATGATTCGTGAGGTTATTGTTAATTTGTTAAGTAACGCCGTCAAGTATACTCCGTCCGGGGGCTCAGTAAAGATTGAAATCGAAGTTGACGAAGGTGCGTCTCTGGCACGGGTTAGTATAACTGATACGGGAGTTGGCATTCCCGAAGATGAAATCGAACATGTCTTTGATAAGTTTTACAGGGTTGGTGCCAACGAAAAGCAGGCAAAAGGGACGGGTCTGGGGCTTAACCTTGTTAAGCAAATTGTTGAAAAGGTTCACGAAGGCAGAGTATTTGTTACGAGCCAAGTCAGTGTAGGGAGCACTTTTGGCTTTGAGCTGTCTCTGGCGACAAAACAGGCGGCTTGAGTCGTGTAATATTGTGGTAGTAAAACAATCGTGCGCTAAATGCTATACGCTGTAAGTTAGTTTTTTGAGGAGGCAAAATAATGGCGGGTAAGAGAGTTTTGGTGGTGGATGACGAGATACACATCGTTCATGTGGTAGCGATAAAACTTCGTAATAATGGATATGAGGTTCTATCGGCAGATAACGGTGCCGAGGCCTTTGAGCTGGCCTGCAAGGAGAATCCGGACATCATTGTTACGGATTTTCAAATGCCGGTTATGACGGGGCTGGAACTTGTGGAGAAGCTTCGGCAGCGCCAGGAAACGAAGGATATACCAGTGATTATGTTGACTGCCAGAAGCTTTGCTATTCCGAAAGAGCAGCAGGAAGATTTGCGAATATCGAGCTGTCTGAGCAAGCCATTCAGCCCTAAGGAGCTGTTGGGGAACATCGAAGATGTTCTGTACCAGAAGCAAGTGATGGTAAGCAATTGATGATTGAGGAAAAGCATTAAGATAATTGATGGTAAAGGGTCGGTGGGAAGCTATGCTGGATACGGTAAGGAAAACTTTAAGTTTGTCGCAACGGTGTGAGCTTGAGAGCTTTGGCGCCAGGGTAAATAAGTTCGGCGCTAATTTTGCAGTTTGCAATGCCGCGGACGAACTTATCTTACTGTGCGAGTGCGGCAGATTCAAAAGCAGCAGGGAGCAGTTAATAAAGCTGAGTCGGCAGGTTTTAGACCAAAACGGCGAGAAAAGCTGTTCCGACGACCCCGGCGTGCCGGTATGGAGATTTGGTGATGCAAATTTGGTTTTGTCTGCCGTTCTGAAATCCGCTCGTGTCAGTAACAAAGGTGGAGAAGTTTTAGGAACAGCTTTGGTTGACTTGGGTGATAAATCATTGTGCCCGGCTTCTGTCCCGTCATTCGATATAGGCGGTGCGAATCCGGTTCAGACAGAGAGCGACTATTTAGCGGAAATGCTTGGGCTTTTGGTTGAAAAATTTCAGGCCGAGACAAAAGCTGAAAAACAGATTGAAATGGTCGGCACAGAGCTGGCGCAGACATACGAGGAGCTGGTGCTGCTTCACAAGCTCAGCACAAATATGAAGGTTACCGAATCGGACGCCAGCTTCCTGCAGATAGCTTGTGACAGCTTAACCGAAATTGTTTATGTCGAAGGCATCGCAATATTGCTGGAGAAGACCATCGATGACGAGCAGCAGTTGGTTGTAACCGCAGGCTCAGGCTTGATAGATATAGATGAACAAACGGCGGCTATTTTACATAGCGGTTTGACGGAGGAAATAAACAGCGGTAAAGAGGCACTGCTGGACAGCGAAGTGGATTCCGCTTTCAAATATGATTGGCCGAGCAACATAAAAAATATTATTGCGGTACCTTTATGCGGCAAGGAGAAAACAGAATCCGGCTTTACAGGAAAAACCGAGAATGGTAACTGCATAATGGGGCTGATGGTTGCAATAAACAGAATCGGCAAACAGGATTTCGACAGCACCGATGTAAAACTATTTAATTCAGTGGCCGGCGGATGTGCCGTATTTATCGAGAATGGCAAGCTTTTTAAGGACCTCAAAGAATTATTCATTGGCTCGCTGAAAGCATTGACAAGTAGTATTGATGCCAAAGACAAGTACACACACGGCCATTCCGAACGGGTTGCGTTTATTTCTCGATGGATTGCTGAAAGACTGTCCGTGCAAGAGCAATTGGATGAAGAACAAATACACATGGTTTATTTGGCTGGATTGCTGCACGATATAGGAAAAATAGGGGTAGAGGAAGCAGTATTGCGCAAGAAGGGCAAGCTGACCGAGCAGGAATTCAACCGTATAAAACAGCACCCATCGATAGGTGCAGGTATTTTAAATGAAATAAAACAGATGCGTGATATTGTCCCGGGCGTATTGTCTCACCACGAGCGAGTTGACGGCAAAGGATATCCTGACGGTCTAATCGGCGAGCAGATACCATTGACGGGCAAAATTGTCGGTTTGGCAGATAGTTTCGATGCAATGACATCGAAGCGAACTTATAGAGATGCGATGACTGTGGAACAAGCCCTTGCAGAGATAGAGAAGGGATTGGGCACACAGTTTGACGAGAAGGTCGGCAGAGTCTTTCTCGACAGCGATGTCAGGCAGCTCTGGGACATTACACAGGATGGTTTCAGCGAAGTTTACCGGAGCAGTGATTCTGCAGAATATGGTGCTGCTGCTGTGGGGACGCTAATCAGATGAAAGTCAAGATACACCGATTTAACGACGTTACAGTTGTTGAGCTGCAGGGTGAGCTGGGCGGTGATGATGTCGAATTGTTCCAAAGTACAATCACCGACATAATCGCAAAACATAAGGCTGGTGTAGTGCTTGATATGAGCGGCATGGGATTTATTGATGGTGAAGGTTTGGAACAGTTGTTGTGGGCGCGGGACTACTGTAACCAGAACAAACGTGAGCTTAGATTAGCGGGACTTGATGAAAACTGCATGAGAATTCTGGAAATCACTCGACTCGAAAAAAGAGTTTGACCACTACGCGGAACTTGCCGAGGGGTAAAGAGTTTTGCATAATGAGTTCGTGGTTCATTGTTCGTAGTCTATAAGCGGCGGGGTACGAGAATCGAGTATGACGAAAATAGCTGTGGAAAATAAGATGCAGCTTGGTCAGTTGCTGCTGGCGCGTGGCGTTGTAACTGCTGAGCAGATTGAAAAGGCTCTGGCTGAACAGAAGGAAAAGGGGCATCGCAAGCTGCTTGGTGAGCTTCTGGTGGAGATGGACTATTGTACGGAGAATCAGATAGCCTCGGCACTGGCGGAAGCCTATGGTGTGCCGTACGCGCAGGTTGGGCCGAAGATATGCGACACAAAGGCGATTGAGATTTTGCCGAGAGAATTTCTCGAAGAATATATCGTCCTGCCGCTGTTTAAAGTTCATGATGTGCTCACAGTGGCGGTCAGTGAGCCGACAAACGTATTTTTGATAGATGAAATAGAGCGGATAAGCGGCTGTAAAGTCCAGATAGTATGTTCGACGAGCAAGGATATCAAGGCCACTCTGCAGACGTATTTACCGGCGGCCAATGTCTTTGTCATTGACGACATTATTGATGACGAGGGACTGGAAGACTTTACGCTGATAGAAAATATCACACAGGATATAGGCGACCTTGAGGAGGTGGCCGGACAATCCCCCGTCGTAAAGCTGGTCAATTATCTGCTTTATAACGCCGTGCGGGAAAATGCCAGTGACATTCACATAGAGCCGGATGATAAAAAACTACGGATTCGATACAGAGTCGATGGCAGGTTATACGAGAAGATGTGTCCACCTCATCAGATGCATTCGGCGATTGTTTCGCGTATCAAAATTATGGCCGAGCTGGACATCGCTCAGAGACGTCTGCCGCAGGACGGCGGTATCCATGTCTTGGTAGAAGGCAGACCCATCGATTTACGGGTATCGGTTATGCCGGGAAACTTTGGCGAAAAAGTGGTCATCAGAATTATCGACCCGCAGAAGATTCTTTTCAGTCTTGAGTCCCTCGGATTTACCTATGAAAATCTCCGGTTGTTCAGAGAGGTGATACAATATCCGAACGGTATAGTTTTGGTAACAGGTCCGACCGGTTCAGGTAAAAATACCACCCTTTATGCCGCACTTGTTGAGTTAAACAGCGATGAGGTTAACATCTGCACGGTGGAAGACCCGGTGGAGTGCAATATTGAGGGTATAAATCAGTTCCAGGTAAACGAAGGTGCCGGTTTTGAATTTTCGACGGCCCTGCGTAGTTTGTTAAGGCAGGACCCGGATATAATAATGGTTGGCGAGATTCGTGATGAGCCCACTGCCAATATCGCGGTGCAGGCGGCACTAACAGGTCATCTGGTTCTTTCAACTCTGCACACGAATGATGCCCCCGGTGCGATAACACGTTTGCTGGATTTGGGCGTGGCTTCTTATCCTGTAAGTGCTTCGCTGATTGCGGTCTTGGCCCAGCGGCTTGTGCGAAAGATATGTCTGAATTGCAAAACAGAGTATGAGCCGCCGACGAGTATAAAGAAGGTCGTTGAAAAAGCAGGTGGAGAAGGAACGAAATTTTATCGCGGCGTGGGTTGTAAGAAATGCCGGAACACCGGCTATTCCGGTCGAATTGCCGTTCAAGAGCTGTTTGTGCCGAATGATGAAATTATGGAAATGATTAATGAGCGGCAGAGCTTAAAGAAATTAAGAGCAAAGGGACTTGAAAACGGAATGGTTTCTTTGCAATCGGATGGAATCGAAAAGGTAAAGGCAGGAATTATATCTATTGAGGAAGTATTGAGAACAGCGCAGACAGAGCTTTGATGCGCTTGGCTGTGCACAATGTTGGTTATTGGTTATTGGTTATTGGTTATTAGTCTATTCACCATTCCATTTACCATTTACCATTTACCATTCACCATCGCAGTGGATAAGAATAAATGACTGTTTCAGCAACAAAAACTACAGAAGAGCTTGATTCTGCAAAGAAAGGCCGGGAGTTACCGTCCGCCGGCAAAAAGCAGGGACAAGGAAGAGACGGTTCTGGGGCCTTTAGGGACGTCGAAACCGATTCGAGCTCACAGATGCAAAAAGATTATGGCCCGGCCTGGTCACAAACTACGCTACCGATGCGCCAGCAGCTCTGTAGAACAAAGGTCAAGCAGGCGGAGCTTATACTATTCACGACACAGTTGTCGGTGATGCTTGATAGTGGAGTGGTGCTTAGCGATGCTCTTGATGCCATTGCAGGGCAGACTGAGAATGGAACGTTTAAGATGATAATTATGGATGTGGCCGAAACGGTCAAAAGCGGAGAGAATTTTTCAAAAGCATTAGCCGGCTACCCGAAGGTTTTCAATACAATGTTTATAAGTATGGTAAAGGCATCGGAAGCGTCCGGCAAAATGGCGGAAATGCTTAGCGTGCTCAGCGGCTATCTGAACTTCGAATCCGAAACACGCAAACGCATTAAAGGGGCACTCACGTATCCATTTATAATGGCGCTAATGGCCGTGGCGGCAACGGGGACTTTGATGTTTTTTGTTTTGCCCAGGTTTATGAGGATTTATGAATCAAAGGGGGCTGCGCTGCCAAAAATTACGCAAGTTTTAGTTGGTTTCAGCAAAATGTTGGGGAATTTTCAAGCAATGACGGTTTCCCTGACAGTAGTGATATTGATGTCGATAGGATTATATTACTGGGCAGGGACTTTAACCGGCCGGCGGGTGATCGATTTCATCAAAATCCGCACACCTGTATTAGGCACAATGTTTATTGATACGATAGTAACTCGCAGTATGCGTATTATGGCGACAATGGTCAATACGGGTGTGAACCTGCTGGAGTCGATAGCAGTGGTTCAAGGCTCATGCGAAAATTACTATTTTCACCGGCTTTGGGCTGGGGTGGACGAAAAAATTCGGGATGGGTACCAGTTGTCGGAGTCAATTATGATTTCACCCAGCAGTCAATTAATTGCGCCGGGTATTATCCAAATGCTAAAAGCGGGAGAAAAAAGCGGCAAACTTGGGGAAGTCTGCGATAAAATATCGGTCTTTTATGAAAAAAAGCTCGAAGGTTCAATCAGGAACGTTATGGCACTTATAGAGCCGGTAATGATAACAATCCTGGGTAGTATTATTGGAACGATTGCCATTGCGTTGTTATTGCCGGTGTTCAGAATATCGAGCGTTATTGCACATTAAAGCCAAAAGCACTTTATATTTTTCCACCTTATATTTGGTGATGCGTATTGCTGGTAATGTAACCGTGGCAGCTACAGCTAAGCAGCCACTCTCTGACGAAATCCTTTGATGCTCTCGAAATCCCCAATGTCATACACTTGGATAAATATGCTTAAACTGACCGTTTTGACCATAAGTACCGTATTAACAATAACATAAGGCAGCTTATCATTCTGAACGAAAGAAGCTTGCCCTGTAGCCGAAGGGTGAAGAATCTCTTTCTGATTTTGTTCCCAAATCAACCACCAGCGAAGGCACCGGTCTTTTAGCCGCAGCGCTTCTCGGCGGCCTCCGTTAACTGGGTTCCCGTTTTGCAAAAAGATGGCAAATGGGAAACCTCTCACACACACTGAGATACATCGAGCATAACCACAGACGAGTTGTTATAATCTGTGGTATATGCTTGAGTGAAACCGCCGTATGTAATGTGAAATGAAAGTCCTATGTAGAAATGACATCTACAATGTTTTCTACAAAGTAAAATGAAAGATGTAAACAAAATCGTGTTCTCTGTTTTGATATTTATTGTGATAAGTCTCGCTTTTGGCAGCAAGCAAGCAGCAGGAGCTCTTGTCTATCGTGGGGCCAGTGATGCGTCGGCTGCAATGGCGGTTGGTAAAGATATGTTCATCGTTGCTGACGATGAGAACAATATATTGAGGCTTTACAAAATTAGTAAAGGCGGTTTGCCTCTCTGCTCGTATGATATGACAGAGTTTCTTGGTATCGAGCCGGAACATCCGGAGGCTGATATTGAGGGGGCAACGATGATTGGACGGTGTATCTACTGGATTACCTCGCACGGCAGAAATAAAGATGGGAAAATCAGGCCTAACCGGTATCGTTTTTTTGCTACCACTGTAAAGGTCGAAAATGGGAATGTTACTATTACCCCCGTAGGCAAACCATGCAAAACCCTCATCCACAGTCTGGTAAAGGCTGAGAATATACGTCATTTGAGGTTAGATAAGGTAACTCGATTCGATGCAAACGAGCTTACAAAGAAGGAACGCAAAAAACTTGCGCCGAAGGAAGAAGGCCTTAATATTGAGGGACTTTGTGCATCGGCTGATAGCAGAACAATCTATATCGGCTTCAGGAACCCGCGTCCCGTTGGCAGAATAAGGCGTCGGGCAAAAGCGATTATTGTTCCCTTGAGGAATCCGGAGGCGGTGCTCGAAAAGGGCAAGGCGCCGGTTTTTGGTGACCCGATATTGTTGGATTTGGCCGGTCTGGGGATAAGGAGTATGGAGTATTCCCATTTCCACAAGGCATATTTCATTATTGCCGGCAGTTTTGACGAAAGCTCAAAGTTTGCCTTATATCGCTGGTCAGGAAAAAAAGAAAGACCGCCGGTATTAGTGCGCCAATTAAGTCAAAGCAATTTCAATCCTGAGGTGCTGGTTACCTTTAATAACTCGGATAAGTTTTTCGTGCTGAGCGATGACGGGAGTCTGGACATCAAAGTCGGTGGAGCGTGGGAGTGTATGGAGGGCGAATTTCGTAAGGACGGGACCTGCCAGAACAAATACCTGATTGACCCTAAGAAAAAAACTTTCAAGGGCATTTGGCTGGTCCCTTAAGCCAAAGAAGCAACTAAGAAACTATCTCAAAACTGTCACCCTGAGCGAAGCGAAGGGTCTGGCTGGCAGAAATAAGAGATTCTTCGCTGCGCTCAGAATGACAAATTGTGTTTTGAGATAGTTTCTAAGAGCGCCAAATAAACATCACAAAAGAGACCCTCGGGCCAAACTCAGAACAAAATATTTTTGATGGAAAAATCATTACTATTTTTTTAAAACAGCTATAATGTTTAGCAGTTAGTCCATAGTTAGCAGGTTATAGTATAGGTTAGGAGCAGTTATGTCAGGTCATTCACATTGGGCGGGAATAAAATATAAAAAGGCGGCGGCTGACGCAAAGCGCGGCAAAATATGGAGCAAAATCGCTCGAATGATAATAGTTGCAGCCAAGAGTGGCGGCGGGGACCCGGCTGCGAATCTGTCTTTGCGATACGCAATCGACAAGGCCAAAGCAGCCAATATGCCCAAGGATACGATTGAAAAGGCAATCAAAAAAGGAACCGGCGATGTAGAGGGTGTTACTTTTGAAGAAGTCCTGTACGAGGGCTATGGACCGGGCGGTGTGGCTATAATGGTCGAGGCACTGACGGACAATCGGAATCGAACTACGCCGGAAGTTAAGAGAGTGTTCGAGAGACACGGCTGCTCGTTGGGGACAAGCGGATGCGTTAACTGGATGTTCAGCAAGAAGGGGCTTATTACGGTTAACACAGCCAGTGTGGACGAAGAACAGCTCCTGGAAATCGCCCTCAGTGCCGGCGCCGATGATATGCAGACTCTGGGGGACGTTTTTGAGATAACCTGCGACCCGAACGCTTATGAACAGTTGATAAAAGCACTGCAGGAAAAAGAAATAGCTACCGAGGTAGCTGAAATTTCAATGGTGCCTCAGAATACCATTGAGATTAACGACGAGCAAACAGCCAAGAAAATAATTTCGCTGATGGAGGACTTCGAAGACCACGACGATGTCCAAAACGCATACGCAAACTTTGACATACCGGACGAGATAATGCAGCGGTTCGACGGATAAACGGTTCGTCCCTCATCCAACCGTCTCGCTGTTAAACGCAACCCTTGATTGGTTATCGGTTGCGTTAATTTCTCACGCGCTGGTTGCGTGTTTCGTTCAACGGTTGCGCCGCTCGTTTCGTGTACCGTCTTTCGGTTGCGTTCTGGATTTGCGCTGGCCAAACTTATCCCACGCAATTGCCAAATTATAACACTGTCTGCTAATCTTGTCGTATATGTCTGTTAGTCTTTCGCATATTTCTACGTTGACCGGAGGAGAATATAGATCCTTGGCCTGGGTTAAAGAAACTATTGTTTCATTAGACTCTGCCATTGCATCATCCAGGTATTTCTGAAAACCTTTTTTCTGATGCCTTTTAGAGTGACCCTCTGCTATCAAACGAGGAACGGCTTTGACTAAACGTCTAAGCTGGTCAACCAAGTCGTATTTCTCTTCTGCGGGTAGTTTCGGCAGAACATGTTTAAACACCTCAAGCATTGCCTGATAAGCAGTTTGATAAACTTCCAAATCTTGAAAACTTCTGATAGGTTTTTTGTTTTCCATAACGTTTTACGATAAACGCGACCGATACGAGCCTCGCAACCGCAACCGTCTTATCGTTTCACCGTCTTACCCATGAATTTCAATCGCTGTTTTGCGAACTGGTATTTTTCTTCGCCGAGTCGGCTGACAATTTCCTCCCTTTCGGGGTACATTTCCCGAAACTGGGCGCGATAGCTGTCTTCGATGTCGATTGCTTTGGCATACTGACTGCTTGCGATATCGTTTTGGCCTAATCGCTCTGCGATTTTCGCCAGTTCGATTCGCAGTCGCGCGCAGCCGGGATAATGCTCGACCGCAAGTGATGCAGTCTGAAAAGCCTCATTCAACCAATCAATCTTTTCCTGTTGTGTCGAGGTTTCCGAAAGCAGCAGATACACCTCTGTTAATCGCTCGTAGTTTTTGAAAGCGGCACTGTTGCGCTCGATTGCAGCCCGCAGGCACTTTTCCGCCTGCAGCAGCAGGTTACGATTGGCACGCGGTATTAGCTCGAAATGGTGCAGATACAGTCGGCCATTCAGAGACAATGCGGTCGGACTTAAAAGGTCATCCTCAGCGGCAGAATCCAGGAGTTTGTGGGCCTGCTCGAATCGGCCAACGGATATGGCTCGGTTAGCCCGCTGGATTTTAGCGGTGGCTTTGGCTGCCGGAATAAGAGCGTAATTAAAATAGACACAAGTTATTACCAGGCCTGCCGCCACTGTCAGTACCTTTACAAAAGGTGCAGGTTTTAGAACGACCTGTGGCCGGGGATTTGTTTGATAACCTATTGCGATAATACAAGCAATCATCACCCAGAAAACAGTAAGTACACCAGGCTCAAAAATGGCAAAGTCTATCAAGTTATGAAAAGCAACGCCTAAGACAGCACAGAAAAGAGCAGCAGCGGCAATACTTGAGTGAGACCTTTTTGCCGGCCTCTCACCGGCTGCTGCGAGCAGGAAACCGGCTATAAATACAATCACAGGCATTATATACAATATGATTATCCCGGCTTGTCTTTCCTGCGGCGAAGCAGTCGGCGGCAGGGGAAAAATAATTGGTCTGATAAACAGCAACGCAGCCGATACTATAATCGCTAAGACAATCGCCAATCTTTTGAAAGTCGGCTCAGGCCGATGAGCTTCCGATGAGCAGCTTGCAGACCTGGGAGATACTACGGCCCACAATGGCATGCAAATCATAGCCAAAAAACCAATAAGTCCGATGGGGCCGTATTGAGTAAGGATACTGAGCACAAAGTTATGCGGGTTCGCGACGGATTCCGATGCTGAAGCTGGTTTGTAATGTGGGTAGAAGTGTGCGAAGTTGCCGGGACCAACTCCGGTAAGCAAATGGTCGGCATACATTTTCACTGATGCACGCCAGTACTGCCATCTGACGAGCATTGAATTGCCGCCCGGTAATCGGCCGTGAGATAATCCATACCAAACAACTGCCCCGGTCCCTGCCAGGGCCAATAGCAAACATATAATCAGTACAGCTTTTTTGTGAGCTCTCAGCCGGTTGCCGAGGCAAAGATAAATAACAAACATTGCTGCGGCAAAGAGCGAGGCCATAATTGCGCCTTTGCTCTTGGTAATTACAAGGCCGAAAATAACAACCGCCACTGCAATGCCGCATGTGATAAGCCAAACAAATTCGAGTTCGGCAGATTTGCGATTTCTATACCTCTCGATAAGCAAGGCAATAGCGGCAAAGGACGCCAGCAATGCAAAAGAGCCGGCGGAATTACTTGTTGTGAAAAAGCCGCTGATATCCTTCGAGTACAAACGATGTTCAAACTGGAACTGCTCCAAACTGTTCGGGGCAATTCGCTGCTGCGCGAGAGCGTCATTAGGGTCCTGCTCGTAAAATTCAATCAAATGCTCATTTTCGGAATACTGCTCCCAGCACCGATAGGCCGAGACCACACCCAGGGCAACAATGACAGCTAAGACAAGTTTTACTTTTGATTGTGAGTCTAATATCTGAACCAGCAGCAAAGCCATCAATACCGGTGCGACAAGCATAACGAAATCGGTAATTGCCAGCCGCTTATCCGCCGCTGCAATTCCGGCAGCGACAGCAGCTATACAGAATATGCCCAGACCGATTTCTATACCGGAAAGCCGATATACAAATCTCTTGCCACAAAAACTCCATACAAACCACAGGACAAACGAGAATATCAGGACGGTCGATATGGATACACTGTAAAGGTTGTTACTGATATCGCCGGCGAAAGTGGTCGCCTGCACAGTCGGGCTTTCAGTAAAAGTT
>JABUBO010000446.1_pt1 | contig 13243 bp, 9 predicted proteins | sample 7240361 | NCBI WGS metagenome assembly JABUBO01 (sample SAMN07256346, study PRJNA390944) | subsurface metagenome | isolation source: Methane hydrate marine sediment | place: Pacific Ocean: Eastern North Pacific, ODP site
CCAGGCTTTTTTTAATTCGAATAGAATTCATAATAAGGTGAAATATGGATAAACTAATTAGAGCCTGTCTATAAACTCTATATTTCGTTTATAAATAAATAACAAATCTCAAAAAACAAATAACAAATAAGTTCGAAATATCAATGATCAAATGTTCAAAACAGCTTTGAATATTGGGATTTCGGTCATTGAGATTTACCTGCCCTGTGAAATACGAAGTAATTTTTGCAAAGCAAAAATTATTTCACAGGGTAAATATTTTGGTGCTTGTAATTTGTTATTTTATAAAAAATTCTAAATGCTTAATTTATGGACAAACTCTAATTATGAAATTGTTCAATTCATTATCCGCATAACACCAGGTTTCAACCTGGTGAAACACAACGTAAACACTTTAATATAAGTCAGCCTTCTTCAGAAAGCTTTTTTCATCATCAAATATAGAGCCTACTCTAAAAAGTCCATCGCTTTGGAATATTGGAACTTAGAGAGCAAAGCGATCGATCTCATGAGCGAAGCGAGTAATAATGGAATATTGGAAATACCCATTATTATTCGCTCCCACAGTCCTTCCCACAATCTGCTCATGAGGTTTTCGCTCTCAAGTTCGCTCAAACGTTCCACCATTCCTCCCGATAGCTATCGGGAGCCATTATGCCATTATTCTGTCAAAAATGACTTTTCGGAGTGGACTCAATATATCATATTTCATCTTCCATTCTTTTTTCATTTACATCTTTGAAAACAAAAAGTCTTTAAGATCATCGAATTGGTTATTGATCAAAATTGTCTTCTTTTCTTTCTCAAGGCATTGTAATAACCTCGAAGGAATATTTATTTTAGTCTGAATTATTCCCTCAATAATTGAATGGAATTTTGCCGGATGGGCTGTCTCCAGGAAAATTCCACAGGCATCAAATGAATTCATATATTCTTTTAAAGCCATATAACCTATAGCTCCATGTGGATCTAAAATATAGCCGGTCTTATGATAAACATCATGGATTACAGCTCTTACCTGCTCATCAGTATAACTATATCCTTTAATCTCCTTTTTAATAGCTTCCCAGGAATGGTCAAACATTAGTAAAATCCGTGCAAAATTGCCGGGATTTCCAACATCCATAGCATTTGCAATGGTTTGCCGTGAAGGTCTTGGTGTAAATATGCCCGTTACCAGATAATCGGGAACAGGCCGGTTAATGTTTGATGCTGCTATAAATACATCAATGGGTAACCCTAACCGTTTAGCAAGCAAACCTGCTGTAAGATTACCATAATTCCCGCTTGGCACTGAAACAATCAAGGGTTTGATTTTACTTTCTAATTGTGAGTATGCATAAAAATAATAGAATATTTGAGGGATCAGACGAGCAATGTTTATAGAGTTTGCTGAAGATAATTTCATTTTCTGATTTAATTCCTGATCGGAAAAAGCCTGCTTGACCATTTTTTGGCAATCGTCAAATGTGCCGTTTACCTCAAGTGCAGTAATATTATGTCCGAGAGTTGTAAATTGTTTTTCCTGTAGCTCACTTACCTTACCGCCAGGATATAAAATAACAACATTGGCTTCTTTAAGCCCTAAAAATCCATTGGCCACTGCGCTGCCGGTATCACCGGAAGTAGCTACCAATACTGTAACCAGATCGTCATTTTCCAGGAAATGCCTCATACACCTTGCCAGAAATCTGGCGCCAATGTCTTTAAATGCCAGCGTAGGACCATGAAAAAGTTCCAGTGAATAAACTTTGTTCTCGACTTTCACAAGAGGGATATCAAAATTGAGGGTATCGGTTAAAATCTCAAACAAATCCCTGTCAGGGATATTTTCCCGAACAAATATTCTGGCAATTTCAAAAGCAATTTCCGACAAAGAGAGTTGTTTTAATTCCTGAATAAATTCAACTGAAAACGGATTAAAGTTCTCAGGGTAAAATAATCCATTATCATCGGCAATTCCTTTTATTACCGCTTCTCTGAATGTGACGCTTTTTGACTTTCGGTTCGTACTGATGTATTTCATGCATTTACAATTTATCCTCTAATAAGATCGTTCCAGAACATATGCTCCATGCGGACTTATTTTTGATATGTAAACATCAAATTTTATTTTAGTACCATGGTAAGTTTCAATCATTGCTTTTTTTACTTTCCGGGCATTTTCTTTACCTTTTGAAAATGCAAAAACTGAGGGTCCTGAACCCGATATTCCGCACCCAAGAGCTCCCGCATCAAGTGATTCTTTTTTTACTTCATTAAACCTGGGAATTAATACGGACCTTATTGGTTCAATAATAACATCTTCCATGGAGCGGCTAATTAAACTATAATCCGATTGGACAATCCCTGCAATTAAACCAGCCACATTCCCCCATTGCTGAACTGCTTTATCCAGCGGAATCCATTTTTCTATAATTTCCCGGGATTCTTTCGTTTTAACCTGAACATGAGGATGTATCAGTGTGCAAAATAAGTCTGCCGGCGATGGAAGCTGAATAATGTCAAGAGGGTTGTAACTTCTTATTAAAATCAAGTTTCCAAGTAGTGCAGGAGCTACATTATCGGCATGCGGTGTTCCGGAAGCAAGTCTTTCACCCTCCATGGCAAATTTAACTAATTCTTTTAACTTCAACGGGTTTCCAAGGAGTTCGTTTATCCCGTATGCAACGCCGGCTGCACTTGCTGCACTTGATCCTATTCCGCTCCCTGGTTCTATTCCTTTTTTTATCACGAATTCGAAACTAAAATCAAGTCTTAATTCATCTATCATTTTACGAGCAACAACACCGGCAACATTTTTAGCAGGCTCAATTGGCAACTCAAACCCCTTAATACTTTTTATCCTAATCCTCTTCCCCCGGATTACTTTTATGGATAATTCATCACCTATGTTCTCAAGAGGAAATCCCAGAATATCAAATCCACAGGTAAGGTTAGAAACGGTTGCCGGTGCAAAAACTTTAATAAAACTACCTATCATTATAATAAATTATTGATTTGCAATTCTCATAATATCAGCAAAAACACCTGACGCTGTGACTTCAGCGCCGGCGCCGGCGCCTTTAACAACCAATGGTTGCTCCATATAACGGTCTGTGTTAATTGCCACAATATTGTCTTTCCCATCCAGTTTGAAAAAGGGATGATCAGGTCCCACGCTTTGCAAACCTATTCCTGCCTTTCCGTTTTCATATTGTGCAATATACCTTAATCTATAGCCTTTTGTTTCGGCCCTTTTCCTTAATTTTTCAAAAAAACAATTATGCTTATCTAATTCGTCATAAAATTCAGCAACTGTATTGACTTTTAGACATGACTCAGGTAAAAACGGTTCACACTCTATGGAATCAATTTCCAGTTGAGCCCCACTTTCCCTTGCTAAAATAAGGATCTTTCTCCTTACATCGTCCCCGCTTAAATCCACCCTTGGATCAGGTTCTGTATAACCCTTTGTTTGTGCAATTTTTACTGCTTCTGCAAATGAAGTTGTCTTGTCAAAAGAGTTAAAAATAAAATTCAGACTGCCTGATAAAACTGCCTGTATTTTCAAGACCCTGTCACCACTATCGATCAGGTCATGAATAGTCTTTATAATGGGTAGGCCGGCACCAACATTTGTCTCGTATAAAAATTTCACATTTTTTTTTCGTGCTAATTCCAACAGTCTTTTGTAATTATTATAACCTGATGAGGCAGCTATTTTATTGGAAGTTACAACTGAAATACTGGAAGACAGGAATTTATCATATATTTTTGTGATTTCTTCATCAGCCGTTTCATCAATAAAAACACTATTTCTTAAGTTTAACTCCTTAACTTTCCTTATAAATCCGGATGAATCCATGGGTTCACCAGATGAATCCAGTTCTTTTTTCCAATTCGTAAGCTTAATTCCATCTTCAAGAAAGAGCATTTTTTTACTATTGGCAAGACCAATGACTTTCAATTCTATCGATTGCTTTTCTTTTAAAAACGGGTATTGTTCATTGATTTGTTGAAGTAAGGCTGATCCTACACTTCCAACTCCGATAAGAAAAAGATGGACTCGTCTGGTATCGGACAGAAAGAAACTTTCATGCAATACATTAAGAGCTTTCCTAACATCATTCTGATCAATAACCATCGAAATATTTCTTTCAGTTGATCCCTGGGCAATTGCACGAATGTTTATTCCGTTTTTGCCTAAAGTATGAAAAGCCCTGCCTGCCAGTCCAATGCTGCTTTTCATTTTGTCCCCAACAATAGCCACGATAGAGAGTCCTTGTTCAATCTCAACTTCATTCACTTTACCCAGGCTGATTTCACCGGAAAACTCATCAGAAATTGCCTTATCGGCTAATTCTACATCCGATTGTTTAATTCCAACGGTAATTGAATGTTCCGAAGAAGCTTGTGTAATAAAAATTATATTTATCTTTTGGACGGCCATTGTTCCAAAAAAACGATCGGCGATTCCTGGAATTCCAACCATTCCACTACCGGAAACAGTAACGAGTGCAATATTCTTTATCACCGAAAGTCCTTTTACAACCTGGCCATTTTCTTTAGCAAGAGCGCTAATTTTTGTACCTGTCTTTTCAGGAGAAAATGCATTTTTAATGCAAACAGGAATTCCTTTTTCAAATACAGGATAAAGCGTTGGAGGATAAATCACCTTCGCTCCAAAATGAGCTAATTCCATTGCTTCTTCAAAGGAAAGGGTTTCAATGGGAAAGGCGTCTCTGACCGCTTTCGGATCTGCTGTCATTATTCCATCTACATTTGTCCATTTATCCAGCACACTGGCCTGAACAGCAGCTGCAATAATAGCAGCAGTATAATCAGAACCTCCTCTTCCCAAAGTAGTTGTATAATTATTGTGAGAAGCAGAAATAAAACCCGGAATGATAACATATGAATTAATTTTATCCAGCCTCCGTTTAATCCTTTCATAAGTTAACGGCAAGTCCACATTTGCCGCTCCAAAATTATCATCCGTGATGATTAGCTCCCTGGAGTCAATTAAAACCGTTTCCAAACCTTCATGATTCATAAATTCCGAAATAATATAGGCTGACAAAGTCTCTCCGAAAGCTAAAAGAGCATCTTTGGTCCTGGCAGAATATTCACATAAAAGAAAAATTCCGGAACAAATACCTTCTACATCATTCAGCAGCATTTTTACCTGAGCCTTAACCTTGCTCTGTTTTGTAACAGACAGTATATCATTAACAATATCCAAATGTCTGAATTCAATCTCTTTTAATAGATCCTGATAAGTTACATCCACATTCTCAGCCAAATGCCCGCATTTATTAAGTTGGTCTGTTATTCCATCAAAAGCTGAAACAACTATTATTAGTCTTTCTCCTTCCGGATAACGTTTAATAATGCGAACCATGTTTTGAATATCCCCGGCCGATCTGATACATGAACCGCCAAACTTTAATACCTTCATAAAATAAAATTTATAATTACACTAATTTCTAATTGACCTAAATAATACCCAAATTTACTCGTCTGACCACTAAAATGCATTAACTTTTTACATAAACCATAACAGGTCTAACTCGTCTGACCACTAAGATGTTCAAATTTTTTATTATATCTTATTATTAGCATAATATTTTAAATCTAATCATAAAGTTAAACAGTAGTAGTGGTCTGACGAGTAAATAACGCCCGGCAGCAGTAGTGGTCTGACGAGTATCATTAAATACACTTTTAACTCCAGGCATTTAACCCACACACTTAAAATAGACCTTTTCAACTACAATCTTTATTAACCCACAGTTTCAACTGTGTGTATAACACTAACCATCCCATAAACCGACAACCGTTTTAACGGTTTCTATTTATATCGAACTCACGTTAATTAACATATAACATTTAACTTAATGGAATTATTCCCAGGTATAATGAAGAAATCAGATTGCTACCCCCTAAGGGGTACCTGTATGGTTGGAAAAAAATGTGATAGTAAATGCAGGAATACAGGCAATTCCGTCTTTGGAACACCTGTAATTTAATTTTTTTTTCAGAATTATTACCTGCATGTTAAATTGTGTGGAAAAATTTGAATCCGAAAAATAGAAATTAATTTTGAATTAAAAAAATAACATCGGATCATTGTTCTTTTCTGGTAGTTCTTGAATTATTACCTTAAAAAAATTCCGTTTGATGCCTCCCGGGATTTGGTATATATTTGTTAGTTTTTTTCTGATAAAGGGTCGCTGGTTCCTTAATTGAAAAGGCAGCGAACAATTTAGGCGCTTAGTCGGCAACTTTTACCAACATGTTGTTCAAATTGGATGTTGTCGATAGTAATTAAAATATATTTGTGTCATTCGCTACGCTGTCATTTGTTGTCATTTGCTTCGCTGTCATTGAATGACAATGAATGACTGTCAGCTAATAATACTAAATTTGACAATCCCGCCGAAGGTGGCTTTATTTTAAAACTTGCTTTGAAAATAACGTAGTACCTGATCAGTGAATTGAGGTGAAAAGTAACAAAATGTTATGAAATGTTATAGGTTAAACTGGTTAACGTATAACCTATAACTAATAACTTATAACAAATTAACCTGAAAATAAAAAGAGAACTTTTAAAGCTGAATAGATACATAATTTATAGAATGAGAAACACAAAGGAAATATTACTGGAACTTGAAGATGGTACAATCCTGAAAGGAAAATCATTTGGAGCCGAGGTCTCCAGTGCCGGGGAGGTTGTTTTCAATACCGCTATGACAGGCTACCCTGAAAGCCTGACGGATCCGTCTTATCAGGGACAGATACTTGTTTTAACATATCCGTTAATCGGCAACTATGGTACTCCGGGTGAAGAAATGGAAAACAACCTGTTACAATTCTATGAATCCAATTCCATTCATATATCAGGCTTGATTGTTACTGACTACTCTTTTGATTACAGCCATTGGAACGCTGAAGACAGTCTTGGAAATTGGATGAAAAAGAATAACATACCAGGTATTTACGGTGTCGATACACGAGCTTTGACCAAAAGGCTCAGAGAGAAGGGTACCATGTTGGGGAGGATTATCTGTAATAAACAGGATATTGAATTTTATGATCCAAACCGGGAAAACCTGGTAGCACAGGTGAGTACGAATAAGAAAGAAATCTATGGCAGCGGTTCAAATAAAGTGCTTTTGGTTGATTGTGGTGTTAAGTTTAATATCATCCGTTCTTTATTCAAAAGGGATGTTACGGTGATCAGGGTTCCCTGGGATTATGATTTCCTTAATGAAGATTATGATGGTTTGTTTATTTCGAACGGTCCCGGTGATCCAAAGCAATGCGATATTATAATCAAGAATATAAAGCGGGCTTTTGAAAAAGAAAAACCCATTTTTGGGATATGCCTCGGGAATCAACTTATGGCGCTGGCATCAGGGGCCGATACATACAAGTTAAAGTATGGCCACAGGAGCCATAACCAGCCTGTGCTCAGGGTTGGGACCAACCGTGCATATATCACTTCGCAGAATCACGGATTTGCTGTAGATAACAAAACCCTTTCAAATGACTGGGAACCTATGTTTATCAATATAAACGATCAAACCAACGAGGGAATGATCCATAAGTCAAAGCCCTTTTTCTCAACCCAGTTTCATCCGGAAGCTTCCGGTGGTCCTACCGATACGTCCTTCCTTTTTGACGAATTTATTAAGAATATCAAAGCCTGTAAATCGTAGTAAGGTTTCTGGTCCCGAAAAACAATCCCATGAGGAGTAGTTTTTCGAGGATCCTCTGCCAAAGGCATTCCTTTGGAAGAAAATTTACGTAAATCGGAGATTTATTAATTTTCGGGATTTTTAGTTTTTTGTTTCAGGTTTCGAGTTACTCGGTTTTCAGTTTCTCGGTGGGGGGCTGCGTACTGGTTGCTGGGTTTTGGTTAAACAACTTCATCAATCGTCAATCGAATGTTCGTTATTGGTCAATATTAATCGGATATATACTGCCCTCAAATCTGTTTTCTCCGCCTCATGTGCGTAAGGAAAGACCCTAAGGGTTTCTTGGTCTTTCGTCAAACACTGCCGCGCCTTCGCATACTACGGCGGGCAGGCAGGTCAGGAAGACTCTGGCAGGTTATTCACAGCTTAAACACCGGCAGATGTGTTTCCGGCCGAATACAATTCGGCTCTACATAATCCTCCATGCTCTTCGCGCTATGCGTTATCAACTCGTCGGACGAACTGAAGTCGTCTGACGAGTTTTTAATTAATCTCTGATCTGACCATTCCCATAAATAATGTATTTTGTGGAGGTAAGTTCTTTTAATCCCATGGGTCCTCTTGCATGCAGTTTTTGAGTACTGATCCCAATTTCGGCGCCAAAACCAAATTCAAAACCATCGGTAAACCGGGTGGAAGCATTAACATATACGGCTGCTGCATCAACCTCATCCAAAAACCGTTGAGCATGCGTGTAATTTTCGGTTATAATTGCTTCCGAATGTTTTGTTCCGTATCTGTTGATGTGATCTATTGCATCATCAAGTGAATCCACCACCTTTACTGCAAAAATCAGATCCAGGTACTCAGTTGACCAATCTTCACTGGTAGCCATTTTTGCCTTGGGAAAATAGTTTAAAACGGTTTCATCTCCTCTGATTTCCACGTTTTTTGAAATAAGTTGGTTACAGATTACCGGAACAAATTTCTTTGCGATCTGAGAATGAATAAGTAATGTTTCTGCCGCATTACAAACTCCCGGTCGTTGTGTTTTTGCATTAATCGCAATGGAAGATGCTTTTTCAAAATCAGCATACTGATCAACATATACATGACAATTACCCACACCTGTTTCAATTACCGGTACTGTACTGTTTTCAACAACGGTTCGAATCAATCCGGCGCCTCCTCTGGGAATCAACAGATCCAGATACTCATGCAGCTTCATCATCGCTACAGCACTTTCCCTCGAGACATTTTCCACCAACTGAACGGAGGTTTTGGGCAAATTGCTTTGCTCCAAAGCTTCCTGTAAAATGCCGACAATTTTAACATTTGAAAAAAAAGCTTCTTTACCCCCTCTGAGAATCGTGGCATTTCCTGTTTTCAGGCATAATCCGAAAGCATCAACAGTTACATTCGGTCTCGATTCATAAATAATTCCAATTACTCCCATCGGAACTCTTCGCTGACCTAAAATCAGTCCATTGGGTAGCCTTTTCATGTTCAATACTTCACCAACCGGATCATCAAGGCCGGCAATCTGCACCAAACCCTCAGACATGGAAGCAATCCTCTGTTCATTTAATATTAACCTGTCCAGCAATGAGGCTTTCACATTGTTAACACGGGCATTTTCTACATCTTTTTTATTGGATTCAATAATTTCCTTACTTCTGTTAAGAAGCATTACAGCCGATTTCTCAAGAGCCAGGTTTTTTTTCGCTGATGATAATTTCGACAAAAAATAACTTGCTTCCTTTGCTTTTTTGCCTTTGGTCTTTAATTCATTTAGCATAATAATGTGAATGTGAGTTCGATATAAGTAATATTAGGTAATTCATTAAAACTCTGGCACTAAAATATTTTGATCTTGATAAAATGGAATATTGGAATGTTGGAATACTGGAATTATGAATAAATCCAATAATCCATTTATCCAAAATTCCATCATTCCAAAAGACAATTGAAACATAAATATTTAAATTACAGCATTATAGATTATGTTTTTATATTGAGTTCAGGTTAATATTATTATTTCTATTCTCCTCAGGGGACCCCTTCTTCCAAAGGAATGCCTTTGGCAGGGAGAAGGAGTCTCATGGACAGTTTTCAAGAGTCTATTTTTTATTATTATTGGCAACGAAATAGGTGCCAACTTCCTTGCCTTCCAGAATGTCAAAAATAATTTCAGGATCCTTACCGTTTGTAATGATTGTATCAATATTTTCTTCGGAACATATTTTTGCTGCATCAAGTTTTGTAACCATTCCTCCGGTTCCTAACGAAGTGCCTGAGCCTTTGGCAGCCATTTCCAGATCTGAGGATATTTCCGATACGGTTGAAATGATTTTAGCATCCTGGATTACCCTGGGATCACCGGAATACAATCCATCAATGTCTGATAACATAATTAAAAGATCAGCATTAATCAAAGCAGCAACACTTGCCGATAAGGCATCATTATTTCCAAATTGAATGCCATGGGTTGAAACAGTGTCGTTTTCATTGATGATCGGAAGAATGTTCATTTCAAGGAGGGCATTCAGGGTATTTTTTGCATTCGTTCCACGCACAGGATTTACAATTCCATCTTTTGTCAACAATACCTGTGCAACTAACTGACCATATGTTTTAAAAAATTTTTGATAAATTTTCATTAACTCCGCCTGCCCAATTGAAGCTAAAGCCTGCTTATCTGACAACTTATCGGGTTTCTTATCCCATCCAAGTATTCCGGCTCCAACTGCAATCGCACCTGAGGATACTAAAACAATTCTGGTACCACCTTGATAAACCTTAGCCAAAACCGTTACAAGTCTTTCAAGTCGCTGCAGATTTATCCTGCCATTTGGAAATGAGATGGTAGACGTTCCAATTTTTATAACGATTTTTTGCTTCTCTTTTAAATTTTCTCTAAAGTTCATGATTTCAACGTATTAGAACATGTCATGTTTAATAAATAGTTTTGATAACCATAAGAAAATTAGACGGAGGTGTATCACAACTCACTAAAACTGGATGGAAAAGGATTGGATAAATAATTTCCATAATTAATTTGATGGCTGATGTTGTCAATGCTTTCGATGATTTCACTTTCCTTTACTGTGAGATTTTCACCACTGTTTTTTCGTGGCACCAGTAAATATTCTGCATCTTCAACGGACTTGATCAGGATTAATTCAGCGTCAACCAGGCTCGCCACATTCAGTACCATATAATAGTTATCATCCATCTCAATGTCATCCGTTGAAACGGAATCATTCTCATTAATAATGGGAATAATTTTTTTAGAAAGGAGATTCGTTAATGTATTTCTTGCATTCCTGTTTCGTACCGGATCCGTTATCACATCACCGGTAAGAAGCACCTGGGCGATCATCTGGTTAAACATATCAAAATAATACCGATAGTATCTCATTAATTCAACCTGTCCAACAGCTGCAATAGCCTGTTTTTTGATAAGCCCTTCAGGTTGATTTTTAAACCCAAGTTTGGCAGATCCAAGGAAAATAGCACCGGACGATACGATGATTACCTGTATCCCACTATTCATCAAATTGGTTAATACCATGGCCAGCCTTTCCATCTTCCATTTGCTGAATTTTCCATCGGAATTCAAAAGGGTTGTGATCTCAACTTTGACCACAACCTTTGTATTTTGCTTATTCTGAACTTCATTATCCATAATATCAGCACTATTAAATTGAATAACTACTTAACAAATTTTGTGACTATTCAGTTATTTTATCTCTTACTCCAAATAAATCTGGAATGATGGAATGGTGGAAAGATGGAATAATGTTTTCTTTACAAATGAAACAACACCTGTTAAGATAAAACATCCAATGAAATTACATCTTTCTAAACCCTTGATTTTTTGTAATCTCTGTTTTTATTTTTTCTGTTTCCTTTTCCAAAATATCTTAACCCTGTTAAACTTGAAATAATAAATCGCAAACAACAAATATTAAATCAAAGACAATGTTCTTCTGCATGAATGCATTTGGCACAATATTCCAACATTCCATTATTCTCGCAAAGAAATGTCTTTTATACATGCCTCATTACATCCTTCCCTTTATTTTACCTGATTAGTTAACAGATTCTTAATTGCTTCATCTGCCTTTGAAAAATCAAATTCTGAAATAACTTCTTCCATTTTGCTTCGGATCTTATCATTACATAAATTACCTATGCTACCCTCGTGGGTGTGAAGAAGCTTTTTATCAGGCTGATACTTATTTTCAGCGATCTCTTTTGCAACTTCTTTGTATGCTTCCCTGAATGACATACCTGCCTTGACTTTTTTATTTATTTCCTCCACACTAAACATGTATTTATATCTCTTTTCATCCAAAATGTTGTTTTTGATTTTTATATGACTCAACAATAAAATGGTCATCTGTAAACAATCCGTTAATGTTGAGAAAGCAGGTAAATAAATTTCCTTCAGTATTTGAAAATCCCTGTGATAACCGGTTGGCAGATTTGCTGTAATCAATGCAATATCATTTGGTATGGTTTGTATCTTATTGCATTTTGCACGGATCAATTCAAATACATCAGGGTTTTTCTTATGCGGCATAATACTCGATCCGGTCGTGAATTCATCCGGAAAGTTGATAAAATCGAAATTCTGGCTCGAAAAGAGGCATACATCCATAGCAAGTTTTGACAGGGTAGCCGCAATGGATGACAAATCAAAGGCAACTACTTTTTCCGTTTTACCCCTTCCCATTTGTGCATAAATGGAATTATAGTTAAGCGTGTCGAATCCTAATAATTGTGTAGTTATATCCCTGCGAATTGGGAATGAGGATCCGTATCCTGCAGCAGAACCCAATGGATTTTGATTAACGATCCGGTATGCAGCGGATAGTAGTATTAAATCATCCGACAGGCTTTCAGCAAAAGCGCCAAACCATAACCCAAATGAGGATGGCATGGCTACCTGGTAATGAGTATAACCCGGCATATATACTTCCTTGTATTTTTCACTTAGCCCAATTAAAACCAGAAATAATTCATTTGTCACCTCAACTATGTGTTTTATTTCATTCCTGGAGTATAACCTGAGGTCAAGCAGTATTTGATCATTTCTCGACCTGGCAGTATGGATCTTTTTACCCACTTCACCTAATCTGTCCGTCAATATCTTTTCTACTTGTGAATGAACATCTTCCACTCCCTCTTCAAAAAGAAAACTTTTGTTTTCCACTTCTTTGTACAGATTAATCAATTCTTTTACAAGAAGTGTTTCTTCCTGTTTGGCAAGAAGTTTAACAGCAGCCAACATCTTTGTATGAGCAATGGATCCGATGATATCAAATGGAGCCAGTTCCATGTCCCAGGTTGTATCATTGCCGATGGTAAAATTTTCAACCGCTTTATCCAATGGTTGATATGTATTCCATAATTTCATATATATATAATTCTATTTGAAACTATTTAATTTTCACGTCTATCTTTTTTTTGTGTTATAAGTTATAAGATATAAGCTGGATTTTCACGAAACATATATTATGCTATTACCCCGTAGATTCTTGTTTTTTTTAGTA
>JABUBO010000447.1_pt1 | contig 13241 bp, 11 predicted proteins | sample 7240361 | NCBI WGS metagenome assembly JABUBO01 (sample SAMN07256346, study PRJNA390944) | subsurface metagenome | isolation source: Methane hydrate marine sediment | place: Pacific Ocean: Eastern North Pacific, ODP site
ATTGAATTTTTGCGAATCGCTGTGCAAACTTTTTGCTCTTAAACGGACTGGATTGCAACATTATGTTTCTGTAACTGAACCGCTGGACATCATGTCCAAGCCTGATAAATCCTTTTAACCATCGCCTCTTTTCTATTCGTATGGACTGCGGCGACTCCTCTTTGAAATTTCCTATAATAAAAATGCGTTGTGGTTCTGACACAAACTCACTCCTGAGTTAATTTTTCAGCTTAGCAAAAGTACATTATAGTGCCTGTGCGCCAGACTGTCAACTTTCGATTATTACTTGTCCAATGGATCATCCGCAAGCACACTCTGAACCATTGGAGATGACATTACTTTATAAATAAGTCGATTGCACTTTTTTATTGTTCTTTTTCGCAGCGTAAATTCCTGTAGATTGACCACCTTAGCAGTGTAGCCAGAGCCGAATGTTTACAATTTTCCCCGAATTCCGCCGGCGCCAGGTTGCCCAAAGAGCTATACGGTTTGTTGTCAGAATATTTTGAAACCATCCCTGCTTAACATTGTATTTTTTATTCAGAATGGGTATAGTATCCGTGATAATATGATTGATTATTTCCAACTTGAAATCCAACTTAAAAGCGAAAAGCATAGAAAGTTATAGCTTTAAGATGATATTTTGTTAGTCGGAATTTTGCGCAGGATGCGTTTGCCATTGCCTTTGTTATAACCAAACTAATAGTACAATCCCTGGAGACAGCGTGAAATGACCTGGAATAAACTTACACGTAACCACGCTTGTGATTCAGAACGAACCTGGTACACTCACCCAACTTTCTACTTACTGGTAAAGATTATCTGTATTGTGGTGCTCATTGCCAGTTTTATCAATGGGGTGATACTAAAACATAACGATTTTCAGAATCATTATGACCTGGGATCAATGTTTTTGCAGGGTCGGCCTTATCTGATGCCGGATAATAAACCTTCCTGTGCCCATTATCCAGTCGGTCGTCTAATGATTAACGCCAGCCTGGCCATATTCCCCTATCGAATAGCACGTGGTGTTTTTTGGACCATTTCCATAATTGCCCTTGTACTTTCGCTGAAAATGTGGCATCAGATGGCACAGAAGCGCAGAGCTGTCTCCGAAACGAAAGCATTTGCCGCCGCTGCGCTATCACTGGGTATTCTTCTGCGCTGGGTTGTACGTGACTTTGATGATTGCGGACTTCAGATTCTTTTGCTTTTTGTTTTGACTGCAGCCGGATGGGCAATCATGAGGCACAAGTCAATTATTGGTGGCTTTCTGCTCGCATTGGCAGCTACCTACAAATCAACTCCTGTGCTGTTTTTCCCCTTTCTTCTGTATAAACGCAAATGGCGAGAGGCAATATGGATGGTTTTATTCATCGGAATGTTAAACTTTCTGCTGCCAATGATTTTTCTCGGCTGGCAACAGACTTTGGATGCTAACGGCGTATTCTTTGCAAAGGCCAAAGAGATTGCCGGCGCAACTCGTGATGACCCTACCGCTAATGGAGTCGAGCTACCTCGCCATGTCAACAGGAGCCTGAGAATCGCTATAGCCCGGTATCTCCAGACATACCGACCCGGTCATCCGCTGTTTATTCCTCATCCGGATGACGTATCGCCAGACAAAGAAGTTCCAAACGAGCCCCGGCCGCACCCGCTTTTTATACAGTTTCTCGACCTGTCGGCTGCAACTATCAATATGATAATAACATGTATTTTACTTGTCTTTGCTTTGATACTTGCAGTTTTATTTCGGCATAAATGGGGCGACCACTCACCGGATGCCGACCTTGCTCCTGAATGGGCGGTAGTGACGGGTTTATGTGCCTTACTTTCACCACTATGCTGGGGTCAGCACCTGGTATTGATGATTCCTGCTGTTTTCCTCTCGGTTCGAACAGACCTGGGCAGAACAAACGCAAAGTGGCGCATTGTAGTGGTGTGGATAATCTTCGTTTTTATTACAGCTCCGCAGCGGGAAATTATAGGAAGAGACTTATGGTTTATTATTCAATCGTATAAACTGGATACCATTGCGGCACTACTTTGTCTATTCCTGGTACTAACACTCCCTAAGAATAGTACCACTCTATGCGACAATAGCCAGGTAAGCTCCGGTGCTTTATAATTGACTATATATACAGTTGCCTTGTCTTCAAGCAATCTTGACCGATTAGCGGTTTTCGTACATTGATTCGTAATATTTCTGGTATTCGCCGGAGACAACGTTGCCAAGCCAGTCCTGGTTCTGAAGATACCAGTCTATGGTTTTGTTAATACCTTCCTCAAAGCTCACCGATGGCCGCCAATTAAGCTCATTAATTATTTTGCTCGCATCGATGGCGTATCGCCTGTCATGTCCGGGCCTGTCGGTAACATGCTTAATCAGTGATTTTGCTTTGCCCAAACGGTTAAGTATTACATCAATCACTTCCAGATTTGTCTTTTCGTTGCAGCCCCCGATATTATAAATCTCGCCGGGCGGCGCCTTTTGTAAAACCTGCCATACAGATGTGCAATGGTCATATACATACAGCCAATCCCGCACATACAAGCCGTCGCCGTAAACGGGTAATTCTTTATCATTGAGGGCATTGTTAATCATCAGCGGTATCATTTTCTCAGGAAACTGATATTCGCCGTAGTTATTCGAGCATCTGGTAATGTTATATTTTACGCCCCAGGTATGACCGAAAGCTCGTACCAGATGGTCGGCCGCGGCTTTACTGGCTGAATAAGGCGAATTCGGGCTTAGTGGTGTTTGTTCGGTGAATTTGCCCTCCGGACCGAGCGCACCGTACACTTCATCGGTTGAAATTTGAATAAATCGCTCTAAGTTTTTGTCACGGACGGCTTCAAGCAGGGTTAATGTGCCGACAATATTGGTTCCTATAAAAACTTTAGGCTCGGTGATTGAACGGTCCACATGGCTCTCAGCGGCAAAATTAACTATCGCATCGATTTGGTATTCGTCGATAATTTTTTCTATCAGTGTGCCGTCGCAAATATCACCTTTCACGAATTTGTGATTTTTGTGCTCTAAGAATCCAGCGAGGTTTTCAAGATTGCCGGCATAGGTCAGCTTATCGAGATTGACAACAAAACAATCGGGATGCTCCGAAAGCACCATTCGCACAAAATTGCTCCCTATAAATCCCGCACCACCTGTAACCAGAATCTTTCTCATAACTGCCTCAAGAAACGCTCCAACGGCACCTGCCAGGGTTCAATCGGCTCACCAAGCAAAGCTTCTATCTTACTGCAATCGAAACGGCTGTTTAAAGGCCTGTCAGCTCCAGTTTTCCAATCGCTTGTTTTACAGGGCAACAGGTTAACATCCATCGAGAGCTTGTCAAATATAAACTTTGCCATTTCGTATCGACTGACGTAGCCGGCACTTGCGAAATGAAATAAACCCGTTGGTTTTATTCGCAATAGTTCGCAGATTACTTTGGCAACTTCGGTTGTAGCCGTCGGCGAACCTATCTGGTCGTCAACAACCTTTAAAGCCTTATCAGTATCAGTTTTTGCACGCTGGATTATCTTGGTAACAAAATTATTACCTGCTAATCCATAAGTCCATTCAACACGCACTATACAATTCTTGCAGCCGCTCTGGGCCAAAAGCCGCTCCCCTGCCAGTTTCGTTTTGCCGTATTCATCGATAGGCTCAGGAATGTCAGTTTCAACATAAGGTCTATCCAACTTACCGTCAAAAACAAAATCAGTACTTATGTGAAGTAACCAGGCATTGGCTTCTTTCACGATAGCCCCCAGCCGCCCTACCGCTTCTGCGTTGACCCGATATGCTAAATCGGCATCGCTCTCGGCGCCATCAACATTAGTATAAGCTGCGCAGTTGACGATTGTCTTTGTGGTGCTGAGAGCCTCCTTCAACTGCTGAGAGTTAGTAATGTCAAATTCCGGCAAATCAAATACTTCAACATTAAAGCCCTGTTGTCCGCAGATTTTTGTCAGGTCCGTACCAAGCATCCCCCTGCCGCCGAGAATGGCAACCTTAGTGTCATTAATTACCATCAGAGACTCCCAAAATTCGGCAATTTATCAGGCTGAAAGTCTTTAAGTCTGGGATATTCTTTATCTTTGGGTGATAAGATGGGCTCCTTTATTGACCAGTCGATGTTAAGGTCGGGGTCATTCCAGATGATGCCGTTTTCAGTCTCCGGATTATAGTAATCGGTGCACTTGTATGAAAAAATTGCCGTCTCGCTTGTAACACAATATCCATGGGCAAAGCCCGGCGGAATATATATCTGCACGTGGTTCGCATCGGAAAGTACTTCACTGACCCAATGACCAAAAGTCGGAGAACCTACGCGAATATCGACAGCAATATCCACAACCTCGCCTGATAAAACCTGTATTAATTTACCCTGTGACTGTGGGTATTGAAAATGTAAGCCCCGTAAAACTCCCCTCTTGGAAAATGAAATATTGTCCTGCACAAAAGTGCCCTCGATACCGGCGTTCTCATAACGGGCACTGTTCCAGGTCTCCAAAAAGAATCCTCTCTCATCAGAGAACACATCCGGCTCCAATACGAACACTCCAGCCAGCTTTGTCTCTTTAACATTCATTTTATACTGATATCTCGTCTAATATCTCTTTTTATTGTGGAGGCTCCTTTACAACCAATTCGTTGGCTCTATTGAGCGATTCGAACGTTCCGGAGTCCGTCCACCAGCCATCAAGTATATCATAGGCCAACTGGCCTTTTTCAATATAAGCGTAATTAACGTGAGTAATTTCAAGCTCGCCGCGAGCTGATGGCTTGAGGTCCCGTATTATGTTGAAAACACAATCATCGTAAAAATATATGCCCGTTACTGCATAATCCGACTTGGGTTCTTTGGGCTTTTCTTCGATACCAATAACCTTGCCACCGGATAGCTCTGCAACGCCGAAACGCTGTGGGTCGGACACTTGTTTGAGGAGTATCCTGGCGCCGGTTTTCTGAGTGATGAACTTGTCGGCGTAGCTTTTGAGACTGCTTTCAAAGATATTGTCGCCGAGGATAACAGCCAGACGTTTGCCTTGTGCGAAATTCTCAGCTAACGCCAGGGCCTGGGCAATTCCGCCCGCCTCATCCTGAACTTTATATGTAAATCGACAGCCAAAGTCCTTTCCGGAACCCAGCAGATTAACAACATCGCCCATGTGCTCAAGGCCGGTTACAATCAGGATTTCCTCAATGCCGATAGAAGTTAACTTCTCAATGGGGTAATATATCATTGGCTTTTGTCCCACGCCAAGCAGATGCTTATTTGTAACCTTGGTCAACGGCATAAGCCGCGAGCCTGTACCGCCCGCAAGAACAACACCTCTTAAATCCATAATCATATCCTTAACCAATAATCAATTACCAATTCTCAGGTAATTGCTTTCGTTGCTCCTGTAGTGAATCCGCCATCTACCAAAATTATCTGGCCCGTAATATATTCGCAAGCACCCGAAGCCAAAAAGACAACTGTGCCATCAAGGTCGTTTGGCTGGCCGGGGCGATTCAGAGGAATGCGCTCCGTAATATAATCCACCCACTCTTTGTTCTCATATAAAACTGCGTTTTGCGCTGTCTTAAACCAGCCGGGGGCCAGCACGTTGACCGTAATTCCAAACTTACCCCATTCCGCAGCCAGGCTTCTGGTCATTGACAGGATAGCCCCCCGACTTGCGGTATAAGCTGTGATGCCCTCCATACCGAAAACGCACGTGCAAGAGCCGACGTTTATTATCCTGCCCCCCCGAAGGGGGGTTTTTGCAGACCCGGCGGTGCCGGGGTTTCGTTTTATCATCTCCTTAGCAACCGCCTGAGCACAAAAAAAGCTGCCCTTGAGATTGGTATCCAATACAGTGTCCCAATCCTGCTGCGAAACTTCGGTGCTTGGTTTTCGGATATTTAAGCCGGCATTGTTAACCAGAATATCAATTTTTCCATATTCCTTTATGGTCATCCGAACCATATTCTCAATGTCGTCCTGTGATAGCACATCCAACTGGACAGCTAACGCCCTTCTACCCAAAGACTCAATTTCCTGTTTGAATTCGGTCAGTCTCGATAATTCTCTGCTGGTAATAACCAAATCCGCTCCGGCTTTGGCAAGTGCCCTGGCGAAATACTGGCCCAGACCACGACTGGTTCCGGTGACAATTGCCACTTTGCCGGAAAGATTAAAAAGGTCCTGCATTTTCATTCCCCGAATTAGTTAACTGGTTAATTGGTGAGTGGTTAATTTGTTATCAGGAAAGTGCCTAAAGTTTGGAATTATCTTTAGCTCACTTTAGGCACTTTAGTTCACTTATTCCGCTCACCACTCACTACTTACCATTCTTTATGGTTCCAACACAATTTTCAGCAAGTTTTCTTCGGCCTTGAGCAACCGCTCAAAAGCCCCCGGCCCATCTTTCAAGGGCAAAACATCGCTGATTAACGGCTCTACGTTAATTTTGCCCGAGGCCACCAGGTCTATACAATCACGAAATTCACCCGAACTGGCATAAGAACCAGTAAATGTAAGCTCCCTGGCAACCAATTCCTGCAAATTGAACTCGGCGGCCTTTTCCAGATTACCAACAGCAACAAGATGGCCACCGTTCTTTGTTATCGAAACTCCATCGAGAAAGGTCTGCGCATATCCAACGGCCTCGAAAGTAACATCCGCCCCTTTCTTTTTTGTTTCTTTGAAAATCGTTTCTCTTAGGTCAGATTTAAGAGGATTGATGGCTTCATCCGCACCCAACTTCTTTGCCAGCACAAGGCGAAATTCATTGATGTCAACTACTATAATCCTTGCCGCACCTCTAAGCCGAGCTGCCTGCAAAATGAAAAGGCCGATTGTCCCGGCCCCAATAACCACAACAGTATCATTAGTAGATATGGGCGCTCTATTGCCCGCATGTGTACCTATTGATGCCGGCTCCAAAAGGGCCGCTTGAGTAAACGACATATTGTCCGGAATCTTCGAGACAATCCACCAAGGCACTGCAACATATTCAGCAAACGCACCGTGCCTTTTGAACTCCGGTGTGGAAACTCCTAATACCTGTCGTTTGTCACAGCGATTATATAAGCCCTTCCGGCACGGCTGACATTTATTGCAATATACAGTTGAGTCGAAGCAAACTCTATCGCCCTTTTCAAATCCCTTTACATTTTCGCCAGCCTCTTCAACGATGCCTGCCGCTTCATGGCCCATAATCAAAGGAGGAATTCTTCTGCCGGTCTTGCCTGTGAAGCCATGCACGTCCGAACCACAAATTCCACAGGCCTTGACACTTATCAGTACCTCATCATCACCCACTGCCGGGTCGGGAAAGTCTGAATATTCAAAACAATATGGTTTAGTATAAATTAAGGCCTTCAATTAAATCCTCTACTGGATAAAGTCAAAAACGAATGTAATTTGAAACACACCAGGATAACAAAATACCCGAAAAGCAACCAATATTCACCAATTTTATTGCAGAAGAACCAAAATTTTACCTTTCCGAGATTCTTAGACAAGCCTACAATAGGAATCACAAGGTTTCTTCGTACATTAGCGTTTAAAGGGACATTATCATGGTTGGGACAATTACAAGACGCCGGTTTCTGGCTCAAACCGCCGAGCTTACCGCCCTGACTGCTGTTTTACCCGGATGCCGTTCTGTCGGCTCGCCGAAAGCACGATCTCCTAATATTATCCTTATTATGGCCGATGACTTAGGATACGGCGATGTTGGATGCTATGGCTGCACCGATATTCGCACACCGGCCATAGACAGTCTGGCGGACCAGGGAGTCAGATTTACCACCTTTTATGCCAATGCTCCAGAATGCACACCAACCAGAACCGCCCTGCTGACAGGCCGTTACCAACATCGTGTCGGCGGCATGGAATGTGCTCTCGGCATCGGGAACATCGGCCGCTATGACGATGCCGTTCGATTACGCGAAACAAATGATATGGGCCTTCCTGTTGAACAGACAACCATCGCTCGCATGCTCAAAGATACTGGATATGCGACAGCAATCTGCGGCAAGTGGCATCTCGGATACGAGCCGAAATTTTTTCCTCTAAGGCACGGTTTCGATTACTGGTTTGGCCCGGTGGGTGGCTCTATTGATTATTTCCACCACTGTGAATATACCGGCCAACCAGTCCTCTATCTAAATGACAAACCCATCAAACGCGAAGGTTACCTCACAGACCTTATTTCCGATGAGGCGGTCAAATTTATACAACGCCGGCAAAATACACCCTTTTTCCTGTACGTCGCATATAACGCACCTCACACCCCCTATCAGGGACCGGACGATAAAAAAGCCGAACCTGTTCCACAAGCCGACTATAGCAAAGGCTCCCGAGCAACTTATGCTGCTATGGTCGAACAGATGGATAAAGGAATTGGGAAGATATTAAAGACTGTAGAAGATAAAAAAATAGGGGACAATACACTTGTTATCTTTATGAGCGATAACGGCGCCAACAAAACCGGCAACAATCAGCCTTTCTCCGGTTATAAAGGAAATCTTTTTGAAGGCGGCATAAGAGTTCCGTGCATTGCAAAATGGCCCGGCGTGCTCGAAGAGGGTATGGTATCAAATCAGCCCTGTATCACTATGGACATTTCTCGGTCTATTGTCAGAGCAGCAGGTACCAGACCACCGGAAAACCGTCCATTTGACGGTATAGATATTTTACAGGCGCTCCAAAGAAATCAACCCGTTCAGAAACGTACACTTTTCTGGCGTGCTCGAAGAGGTGAACGGACAAGAAAAGCCGTCCGAGATGGCTTTTTAAAATACATCAGGCTGCAGGAAGGTGATGACATAAAAGAATATCTTTTCGACCTCGAACAGGACCCTGCAGAAAAAAATAATATCCTTGGCAAGCGGAAAGAAGATGTGCGAAAATTGAAAATATTGTTAAAGAACTGGGAAGAAAAAGTAAAACATAAGCGCTGAGAGCTTACCGGCTTCTTATTTGATAATAATACAAAAGATTTTGGGAGATAACAAATGAATGAAAATCAACAAAAAACTACGAGACGCAGATTCTTAAAAAACTCTACCGTAGCGGCGGCGTCAGTAACCTTGGGACTAAATGCCATGGGCGTTCCTTTAATAAAGACCGCTCGTGGGGCCAATGAGAAAATTCGTGTGGGCTTTATCGGCGTGGGCAACCGCGGAACGCAACTCCTTAACGGCTTTCTTGAACAGGATGATGTTGAAATCGCAGCCCTTTGTGATGTTTATGAGCCTTACCTGGTCAGAGATTATTCGAAAGTTGACAAGAAGCTCCGAGATTCTTTAGGAAGCAGGGTCCCGAAGATGACAGAAAAGTTGGGCAACAACGTTGCACGATATAAGGATTTTCGTCGCCTGCTCAACCGTAAAGACATAGATGCGGTGGTTATTGCTACACCCGACCATTGGCATGCTATCCAAAGCATTATGGCCTGCCAGGCGGGAAAGGACATATATGTGGAAAAACCGCTGTCAATAACCGTACTTGAAGGCAGAAAGATGGTTGAGGCCGCGAAACGATACAATCGGGTAATACAGGTCGGGCTTCATCGACGCTCCTCCAAATCGTACATGCAAATAGCCGGGCATGTCCAGGCAGGCAAAATCGGCAAGGTAACGGTAGCAAGGGCCTACCGAATAAGTAATATGTATCCGAACGGCATAGGCAGATATCCCGATACGGCCCCACCGAAAGGTATGGATTGGGATATGTGGCTTGGTCCCCGGCCAACCCGCCATTACAAGAACAATATTTCCTTATATAAATTCCGCTGGTGGGAGAATTATTCCTCGCAGATGGCCAACTGGGGCGTGCATTATTGTGATGCGATGCGCTGGATGCTGGCAGAGCAGGCACCTGTCTCCATATCCGCGCACGGTGGAAGGTTTGCCCTCGATGACGACCGGACAATTCCGGATACGATGGAGGTGATTTTTGAGATGCCCTCAGGCGCACTGCTCATTTTCGGCCAATATGAAGCGAACGGAGGCCCAGCCTTAATAGAGGGAGAGGTTGAATTCCGAGGCACGCTTGGAAATCTTTACGCCGGCACAAGCGGAGAAGCTGGGTATAAAATCGTACCTTCAAGAGCAGGACAATTCCAGGATAGCGGCTCGAATATCGAAACGCTGGAAGGCAAACGAATAGATGGCGACCTTACCGTCCAGCACATTCGAAACTTTCTTGATTGCATCAAAACCCGACAACGCCCGAATTGTGACATGGAAACAGGCCACCGCTCAACAACCTTTGCTCTTTTGGCAAATATCGCCCTGGCCACAAAGTCTCGTATTGAATGGGATCCTAAGAAAGAACGAATTATCAATAATAGGCGTGCTAATAAACTGCTACACTACGAATACAGAAAGCCCTGGAAGCTGGGTTAAAAGCAAGTGAGTAACGAATGGAATAAGCAAGCTTAAAGCACATAAAGTTATTTGTCTTTTAACTTTAGCTCACTTTAGGCACTTTAGTTCACTTTAGGCACTTTCTTGTTCTGTTCTGCAACAACTGTCTCGATAATAGCCTTCTTGGCCTCTGCCACCGCCGGGCTGTACGGATAGTCTTTCATCATAGTCTCGTAAATCACCTTGGCTTGCTCCACGGCCTTGATACCACAGAGCGCTTTTATCTGCCGGACGAGTATCTCCGACCGATAGTAGTTACTTAATTCGAGCTTATTCAACCGCTCAGCTAAATAAAAAGCGACCAGATATTCTTTCCTTGCCAGGTGCACGTCCAGTTTTATCAGGTTCAAATACCCTGCCATTACTTCCGATAACGGCTTCGTTAAAATACTTTCTCTATCGAGCTTTACGTTATTAATGGAACACAGGGTGGCACCCTTACTACTCTGCGAAGTAGCTCGCTACGTAGCACGAGCAAACTTGTTTGGGGGTGGCTTCGACCGATACCGAATTCTTTACTTGCGTTTTTTCAACTGTTTTGTTATCATTTTTTTAATGCTCCAGACCTTTTTATGAAAATGGAATGAGGAGAAAAATATGAAATCACTAAATCGTCGAGAGTTTATGAAAGGTTCAATAGGTGCAGCTACAACGTTTACCATTTTATCTCAGGGTAAAAGTATGGCAGCCAACAACAAAGTTGTTTTGGGGATAATGGGCGTTGGCGGTCGGGGACGAGCACTTTTGACAAGTCTCGTAAAAAGGACTGACATTAAGCTCAAATACATTTGCGACGCGGATACCCGAAGCTATGGGCCTGCGGCAGAGATTGTGCTTGAGGGCCACGACTACAGACCCAAATTCGTGCAGGATTTTCGAACAATGCTTGACGACCCGGAAATCAACGCAATCGTCATCGCCACTTCCGACCGTTGGCATGCCCTGGCTACAATAATGGCCTGCCAGGCCGGAAAAGATGTCTTTGTGGAAAAACCATTATCGCTGAGCATCTGGGACGGCAGAAAAATGGTCGAGGCGGCACGCAAATATAACAGGGTTGTTCAGGTCGGCACGCAAAGCCGCAGTGCCCCCTATGCCGACAAAGCCGCTGAGTACATCCGCAGTGGCAAATTAGGGGATATTCATCTGGCTCGCGTATTCCTTATGCAGGAATCTGGTCCTATCCGGGTAGCTGACGTACAGCCGGTCCCGGAAGGCTTGAATTATGATTTGTGGTGTGGCCCTTCGCCTATGCTGCCCTATCGTCCGGGCAGGTGGTTCTGGAGACTATGGGATTTCTATGTCGGTTATATTATGGCTGATATGATTCATCAGATTGATTTGGCTCGATACCTGATTGGCAAAAAATATCCGGACACTGTTTGCAATGCGGGCGGGGTTTACCATTTCGACGATGGCAGAGAACAGCCGGACACTCAATTCACAACACTTGAGTTCGACAAAATAACTATGCTCTTTGAAGCTTCTCTCTGGTCACCTTACATGCATAGAATTGTTCACCTACAAGACAAAACAAAGTTCCCTGATTGGCCTTTCAGCGCTACTAAAGTGGAAATATGCGGAACTAAAGGGTTTATGTGCTTTGGCAGGCACGGCGGTGGATGGCAGGTCTTCGAAGGAGACCCAAGCGTTCGCCAAAGTAAAGCGGTTGTCTCAGAGGCAGCCGTGTTAAAATTTGGCAGTATAATCGACGAGCACTTTGAGGATTTCATAAGCTGCATTCGTACCCGAAAGAAACCCAAAGCAGACATCGAAGAAGCACACCTCTCAATGCTGTTGTGTCATCTGGCCAATATCTCATATCGGGTTGGAAACCGAAAACTTAAATTTAATGGTGCAACTGAAAGGTTCGTGAACGACACCGAAGCCGACAAATACTTAAAAGCCAACTATAGAAAACGCTGGGTCATACCCCAGAATGTATGAGAACAAAAAAGAATATCCAATATCGAACAAGGAATGATGAATGATGAAGGAAAATAGATTAGTTCGACATTCGATATTCCTTGTTGGATATTCATTATTCGTTTCTTTTAACTTTAGGCACTCTAAATTTTAGGCACTCTAAACTTTAGACATTTTGCTTGTTCGATATTCGTTATTCTACTAAATATCGAATGCCGAAGCAGGAGAACAAAAATGGAACGGTGGAGAACAAACCAAAAACAGTCGATTCGGGTGCTTGTGGTAGTTATTTTATGGTGTGTATTCTTATGCCATAACACCAGCGTATGGTCCAGGGACAAAGGTAATAAAGTTAGCAGGAATGCCTCATCAGGAACAAAAGCAAAAGGCATTATCAAAATAGCCACCATTGGGCCTCGACCATTAAATGTAGATGTCAATACTGAACCGCAAAAAATAGTGGACAAGATGATTGCCCACTGGAAAAGCCGATTTGCCCAGGTTTTGCCTGACCGACCTGACTTAATCGTGGTTCCGGAAGCCTGTGACCGGCCGGCTGGATTCAGCCTCGACAAGCGTCTGGAATACTATCGGGTGCGCAAGGACCAGATACAGAAATTCTTCGCCCAAATCGCCAAAAAAAATAACTGCTATATCGTTTATTCGGCAGCCAGAGAAATTGAGGACGGCACCTGGCGCAATTCCAGCATAATGCTCGACCGAACGGGTAAAGTCGCGGGCATCTATAATAAGAACCACGTCGTCATTGAAGAGACCACCAAAGCAGGTATTCTTTGCGGCAGAGATGCGCCCATCATCAATTGTGATTTTGGCAGGGTCGCGTTTGCGATATGCTTTGATTTGAACTTCGATGAGTTGC
>JABUBO010000448.1_pt1 | contig 13231 bp, 13 predicted proteins | sample 7240361 | NCBI WGS metagenome assembly JABUBO01 (sample SAMN07256346, study PRJNA390944) | subsurface metagenome | isolation source: Methane hydrate marine sediment | place: Pacific Ocean: Eastern North Pacific, ODP site
CATCAAAAACCTTATTTTCAATAACAGTAGCGCCGAATCGAGGATAAATCACAGGCATCTCCACACCGAATTCGCGGTAAATTTGTCTTAATTGAGCGAAATAAGCTATTTCGGAAGGCCCGGCTACATAAGCATAGGTGGGAAGGACATAATCCTGAGTAATGGGCCTGGTCACAGCGTTAGCACTGAAGGAAAGAGGATTTTTTTCCAAAAGATGGAGGAGTTCTTTTCGGGAGTAGGCGTGGTCCCCCGCCTGGAAATCTCCCTCGTAGACGATCCTCTTTCTTCCCACGAAAAAATTACATAAATTCGGGCTTTTGTGAATAGAGGGAGAATATCCCAGTTCTTTAAGTCTGGCCCCGGTCTCATTCAGGATTTTGCTGCACTTAGTGGGATTATCTATCATTCTTTTAAACAAAGGGATCATCATCTTCCTCAAATACTTAGGCTCTATTAAAATCAAACCATATTCTCCTAAAAGATTAAGCATTGTGCGGGAAAAAAAATCCCCCAGATTTTTAGACTGGTTGGATAAGCTCTGGATTTTCTCTAAAATAGAATCTTTAAACTCAGTATTAGGAGCAAGCTCTTTTATCCTTGATATTGTTTGCCCTATCTTTTCCTGATCCAACTCAACCTCAGAGGCGCTTCCTTCTCCTCTAAGAGGACAATCTATCCTTAAGGGCTCATTATCTTTCATCACATAAATATGATTCATTTCTCTAAGGTCATGGTCCTCTGAGGCATTCCAGAAGATAGGAACAAACTGATGCCGGCTGTTAGAAAGTCTCTTAGAAATTATGATTGTCGAAAGGGCCTTATAAATGGAAGTTTGGTAGATTCCTGTCGGGCATCGCTGGGAAGAGTTTTAAAGGAGATGGGGGCTTTAGAGGATAAACTAACCCGGAGTTTGAGAAAACAAAATTTTATTGTAGAAAGACAAGTGTACAAAGCAGCTAACAACATCTTTCCCGCAAACAACCTCCAGGAACGAAAAATTAATCTGTTGGAGTACCTCATAAAATTCGGCCCCGACTTCTTAGGCGGTGTCTATAGAGAATTTTTGAAATCTGACTATGGTGAGCACCGACTGATAAAGCTACCTTCTTGATTCTATGACCAATTTTAGAGAAGTCAAAGAGGCTGGGACATGGCCAGAGTAGATATCTTAGCCTTTGGCGCGCATTGCGATGATGTAGAGCTGGGCTGCGCAGGGCTGCTACTTAAAATGAGGGATTCAGGGAAAAAAATAGGGGTAATAGATCTTACTCGAGGGGAGATGAATTCTAAAGCTAGTCCAGAGATTATCGCTCGAGAAGCCTCAGAGTCAGCTAGAATACTGGCAGCTACCGTAAGAAAAAATCTCGATTTAGGAGACACTAGAGTTGAAGATAGCTACCAAAATAGAGTCTTGATTGCCGAGACTATCAGAGAATATCGACCTGGGGCTGTCCTCGCCCCTTACTGGGGGGATCGTCATAACGATCACCGAGCTGCAGGATGGTTAGTGAGAAACTCCAGTCTATACTGTCGCTTGAAGAAACTGAATAGCCGTTTTCCCCCTCATGATCCCCGGCTTTTTCTATTCTATTTGCTTCATGACTATGCTTCTCCTGCTCTGGTGGTTGACATTAGCACATACTATCCTCGGAAGCTAGAGGCAATTAAGGCTTATCGCTCCCAGTTTGGAAAAGAATTCTCAAAAACCACGGTTCGTCCCATAGGTATGGAGGATTATCTTTTTGACATTGAGACTCGAAATCGATTTTACGGTTCTTTAATTAATGTAAAATACGGGGAAGCCTTTTTAACTCCAGAGCCCTTGAATATAGAAGTTTTATTAGATTTATTCAAGACGAAATAATCTGGTTTGAGGTAAACCTTAGGACATTTTTCCCTTAGGGTGAAAGAAGATTAGATGGAGATATCACAACTTACCAGCAAGGCTGCGGCCTCAACAGCAGAGGAGTTTTCTAATCTAGCTAAGATCAGCGTTGACGCGTTAATTGAGGAAAGATCCAGAGGAAGGAGCGGCGAGCTAGAAATTGAGGGTGGGCTGGTGTACCTTCCCTCTCAGGGTAAGGTTATAGTAGTGGGGGATCTTCATGGTGATCTTCAAAGCCTGATCTTTATCTTAGAGGAAAGCAGGTTTATTAGAAGTTCGCCTCCGGCCAGAGAGTATATGATTTTTCTGGGGGACTACGGAGATAGGGGAGATGAGTCGGTTGAGGTCTATTATCTCATCCTTAGCCTGAAGTCAATATTTAAGGAAAAAGTTATTCTTCTAAGAGGTAATCACGAAGGACCCCAGGATTTAGGAGTTCGGCCCCATGATCTGCCATATTTTTTGAGAGCCAGATACGGAGGTGAATGGAGGAAGACTTACGAGTCTCTGCGAGAGCTATTTGACAGTCTACCTCATAGCCTCATCGCCAAAGAAAAATATTTGATGCTTCATGGAGGGCTGCCGGAAGGCATTACATCGGTTAGTGATATAGCCTACGCCCAGCAGTACCATCCCGACAAAAGATATTTAGAACAGATTCTCTGGAGTGATCCTGGGCAGACTCCGAAAAGTTATCCCTCGCCAAGAGGAGCAGGTAGGATCTTCGGTGAGAAAATAACCAGGGAGGTTCTAGACCGACTAGGAGTAAAAACTCTTATCAGAAGTCACGAGCCCTGTGAAGGGACTTCTCTGAATCATAAGGGAAAGGTGCTGACCCTTTTCTCCCGAAAAGGTGTACCTTATTTTAATTCTCAGGCAGCCTATCTGGAGATAGATCTGTCAGATAAGGCAAAAAGTGGCCAGGAATTAGTCAAAGAAGCTCGCTGTTTTTAAACAAAAAAAGGGACCAAAAAAAGGCAAAAAAAGGCAAAAAAAGGGGACGTGATTATTTTTTCTAACACAACCCGAAGGACAGAGTTCCACGGGCTTGCCCGTGGATGAATGTGTGATTGCCCAAAGGCGTCAAGCAAAGCTTGTACAAAAAATAATCACGTCCCCTTTTTCTTACTCTTGACATTCCTATGTCAGAGACTAGAATAAGGCAAAATATACCGAAGCTTTAGTGAGAGATACACGAGTGGTGATGAAAGGTCACCAGAAAAAAACTACCTAGAGGTAGGTAAAAAGGTTGATGAGGAGGTGAGGGAGATGTTGTTTGGTAAGGTTAAAGATCCGGTTTGCGGAATGAAAATTTCTAAAAGAAAAGCAGCCGGGGTGGTGGAACACCATGGTACACTTTACTATTTTTGTTCCATGGGATGCAAGGAGAAATTTGAAAAAGAACCTAAAAAATATACTGAGACTAGTTAAAAGAAATCATTTTAAAAATCTATTCTAAGGGGATATACCTAAAAAAGAATTGAGAAAGGGCTTTTCAAGGAGCAGAGTAAGAGATGATTGACCTTCGCAGTGATACGGTGACCAAACCCACACGAGGAATGCTTGAGGCTATGTTTAAAGCTGAGGTCGGAGATGATGTGTTTGGTGAAGATCCCACCACCAATCTCCTGCAAGAAAAAGTAGCTAAGCTTTTGGGAAAGGAAGACTCTCTCTTCGTTGCTTCCGGAACCATGGCTAATCAACTCAGTCTCAGGGCTCAGACTCAACCTGGAGATGAGATAATTGTGGAGAGGAATTCCCACGTCTTTAACTCTGAGAGTGGAGGGGGAGCGGCTTTATCTGGAGTGCAGTTCTATCTTCTGGAGGGCAACCGCGGGATTCTCTACCCCTCCCAGATAGAAAAAGTGATCCGTGATTCCAGTGACCATCACCGGCCGGTGACTCGCCTCATCTGGATTGAAAATACCCATAATAGAGGTGGTGGGTCCATCTATCCCCTGGAAGTGGTAAAAGAGATTTTCCAAGTAGCCAGAAAGAATAACTTACTGGTGTATATGGATGGAGCTAGATTGTTAAACGCTGCTATCGCTCTGGGGGTCGATCCTAAGGAATATACGCAATATGTGGACTCAACGATTTTATGTTTATCCAAAGGTCTAGGAGCTCCCGTTGGCTCAATGGTAGCCGGAAGCAGTGAGTTCATTAACCGGGTACATCGGTTTAGAAAAATGTTTGGTGGGGGAATGAGACAGATAGGATATCTTGCTGCAGCAGGCATCTATGCTCTGGATCATCACGTTGAAAGATTAGCAGAAGATCATGCCAATGCCAAAAGATTAGCAGAGGCCATAAGTGAATTTAAGTCTTTTAAGATAAATCCGAAGAATGTCCAGACGAATATTATTTATTTCGAGATTATTGGCCAAGGAATGGATTCAAAGGTTGTGGTAAGTAAATTAAAAGATAAGGGAGTTCTGGTTCTTCCTCGGGATGATCGTTCGATAAGGGCGGTTACTCACCTTGGCGTGGACAAAGACGACATTGAGGAAGTAATCTCCATAATGAAAAAACTTTTCTCTTGAATTACTTGAACACTTTACGAGGTAGACGATCCCCCTTTACATTAAGCCTTTTACCGCCTCCGCAATATCTTTTTCATCAGGCAAAAAAGCTTTTTCCAATACCGGTGCCGAAGGAGGAGGAGTGTTGGGTGCAGCTACTCTGATAATAGGACCGTCGAGGTAGTCAAAGGCTTTTTCCTGAAGCTGAGCCGTTACTTCTGCCCCGAACCCCATGCACCTGACAGCTTGATGAACTACCACGGCTCTATTGGTCTTTTGAACTGACTTTACCAGAGTCTTGATATCAAGAGGATAAAGTGTGCGAAGGTCAATGACCTCGGCCTCGATTCCTTCTCTAGCCAACTCCTCAGCCGCTTTCATAGCCAGAGGTACCATAAAGGACCAGGCAATGATGGTAACTCTGCTCCCATTTTTGGCGGTATCAATTTTTCTTTTGATCTTTGCCTTTCCCAGTGGGATGAGGTAATCTTCTTTGGGAACCCGACTTTTTCCTAGAGGATGGCGGTATAAATTCTGATGCTCTATGATAATCACCGGGTTATCGTCTCTAATAGCTGTTTTTAAGAGGCCCTTTGCCTCATAGGCATCCGAGGGCATAGCAATTTTGAGTCCCGGGAAATGCGGCAGCACAGCTTCCAGGCTCTGGGAGTGTTGTCCGGCATATCCTTTACCGCCACCAATGGTTGTTCTTATGGTTAAAGGTATGGTCGGCTGGCCACCGGACATATATTTCCACTTGGCTGCTTGATTTCCTACTTGATCCATGGCCAGCAAAATAAAATCGATATACATAATTTCTACCACAGGTCTTAGACCCCTCATAGCCGCTCCCAGGCCGCTACCGACAATAGCTGCTTCAGAAATAGCAGTATTGAAAATACGATCTCTTCCCATAATCTCTAGAAGCCCCCGCGTTGCTCCAAAGGCTCCACCATAGTCAGCAATATCCTCTCCCCATAGTATAACTCGCTGATCACGTTTCATTTCTTCAAAGAGAGCCTCTATTACCGCTTCTCTATAGGTAATTTCTACCTCTGGGTCTCTATCAAGAAAGTCAGGCTTCTTTAGAACAGGGGTATCTCTAAACTGAGAAGGAACCTGGCTCGAAGATGTGCTACTGAAAAGGCCAAAGTACATAGTTTTGGGATCAGGACTGGGTGCTTCAGCTGCCTTGGCTGCCATGCGCTCATTTCTTTCTCTGGCCTCTTTTTCAAGTTTTCTCAATATTTTCTCATCTAAAATTTTTTCCTTCATCAGCTTATGAGAGAAAGTCTTTAAAGGATCTATTTTTTGCCATTCTTCCAGCTCTTTCAGAGTTCGGTAGGTTTCATCCTCAGCCTTATCCAGTCGATCACTTAAAGAATGACCTTTATAGCGGGAACACCAGAATTCTAATAGGACGGGGCCCTTACCTTGTCTGGCCAGCTCTACTGCTCTTGCCGTGGCATCATGGACAGCTAATACATCCATACCATTAACAATTTCCGCATGCATTCCTTCCTTGTTATAACCAAAGCCTCTTTCAGCCAGGAATTCTATTCCCGTAACTTCACCCCGCTGTTGGCCAGTCATTCCATATTGGTTGTTGACCACGGCAAATATAGTGGGAATACCAAATTTCTTATCCATCAGTCCATTGGTAAATTGAGCCATAGTAGCCATATTCATGGCCTCATGGGCGATTCCATTGTTGAAGGCACCATCCCCGGCGAAACATATGACCACCCGGTTGTCTTCCAGAATTCTTGAGGCGAAAGCGGCACCCACAGCCATGCCCAGACTTCCTCCCACGATGGCATTGGCCCCTAGATGGCCCTTGCTAAAATCGGCGATATGCATTCCTCCTCCTCTTCCTCGGCAGTAGCCAGCTTCTTTTCCAAAAAGCTCCGCTATGGCTCGAAAAAGATGTAGCTTAAGAGCTTCCTCCATTAGCTCCTCATGGTTTTTGAGGTCGGTTTTCAGGCCCAGATAATGGCGTAATTTCTCATCCTGAGTAATGAGTTCTACCAGATCAGGGCGGTCCATAGCTTTAATGGCAAAGTAGCCCTTGGCCAGGCTATCTCCATGTCCTCTGTGGCTACTGGTGATACAGTCATCTTGCCCGATGGCTGCTACAGCTCCGGTGGAGACTGCTTCCTGGCCGATGGAAAGATGGGAAGCACCGCCATAAAGAAACTTGATGGGACCGTACTTACCCCTATTTTCTCGTAGCTCCCGTATCATCTCCTCCAGGTTTCTGATAAAGAGCATGCATTTAAGTAACTCCAGACACCTTCCCGGAGTGAGATTACCCTCATCCAGTTCTTGCCTTAAGGATCGAGAATACTGAAACTTGGGTATTCTACCACCCACTTCCACAAATCCCGGTGTAAAATCAGGCACTACGGTAATTTCTCTGACCATTTGATTTTTTCCTCCTAAACGTAAAATAACTGTCGAGGCCAAAAAGAATCGACTGAGACTTTATTACAGCTAATTATACCGCAGACGAGCAAAAAATCAAGCGATTTATTATCAGCTTCGGATTTGAAAGAATGACTTGATTGTGAAGATGGTTCTACGTAGCTACTGGGATATTAAAGACTATAGAGAATGAGGCGGAGTTGGCTAGTATTCTGGGACATGAGGTTGGTCATGTCCCAGCCAGACATGCAGTTAAAAAGATACAAGGGATATTAGCCTATACCATATTGGCGAGTCTTCTGCTCAAGGACGAGGACACTAGAAAAATCATCGATGTCGTTTTTAGCTTAATTCTTCTGGGATATAGCCGGGAGGATGAGTTTCAATCTGACCGGCTGGGAACAAGGGACGCTTACGAGGCAGATTATGATCCCCGGGGTCTCAGAGATTTTCTGGCCAAACTAAAGAAACTCGAAAAGAGAAAACCTCTGGCTATTGAAACCTTAATCAGTTCTCATCCCCCAACCTCACAGCGAATTAAGAAGATCGAGCATCAAATTCAACAGTTTTCGAATTTATCCAGAAAAAAGACTCATCAGACTGAATTCCTTGAAGCAATCAGAAAATTAAGATCCCCTTTCTAACCGAGTCCCTTATTCTTTCCTGCTTCGGAAACCTATCTCGCTTGCCCAGGCCTTGGGATCGTTTACCTTGATCTGAAGCGTGCCAAATCCTTTTTTCTCTAAAGAACTCACCTTCTTAACGTCACTTTCCACCTCCGAGAGGTTAACCTCAAGCCAGAGGATTTTGCTAAATAATCCTTTGGTGCTCACCTGCTGAACAGCTTTTAGAGGAAACTCAAAAACCCGTGCTGTTTTTCCCTCAGACTCTCTTTCCATAATTAATCTGTGGGTAGTAAGATAAACTTTCCCCTTTCCCTGGAGCGCCTCTTCAGGACTTCCTGCCCATTTAAATTCCTGGACGGTGACCTCCTCTTCTTGTCTTTTTTCCTCTCCAGATTTTAGAATCATAATTCACCTCCATTTTTGGATTTTTATCGTTTACCTCTGTGGTTCTTTGCGGCTTTCTACCTTTGACTACATCTCTTTTTTGAATCTCCAGAAATATCCCCTTCTAAAATAGGAATTTTACCTTTATTTGCTCATACAACATCTCCCCCTTGAGTTCGTCTAACTCTACTATAATATACTCCTATTTTTTTTGACGTCAAGAGTGGTGAAAAGGAGTGGTCAGGGTGGACTAACAAATGATCGAATTGACTAACCCTAAGATTTATAATATTTGACCTATCCGTTTTTTATTGTAAAATGTTGACGGAATGCAGGTTTTGCAAGAGAATGGAAAGACTTAGAATGAAAGGTGCGTGAGTTAGAGTAACAAAGATACGAAAAAGATGGTAAGTTAAGAAAGGTAGAATTTATGAGCATGGATCTATTTCATTCAGGGGAAGAAGAAGATAAGAAAAAGCAGGCTCCTCTTGCTGATCGCATCCGACCCCAAAACTTGGATGAGTTTGTGGGCCAAGAACATATTGTTGGCGAGGGTAGAATTTTGCAGAAGATGATAAAAGAGGATAAACTGGCCTCTTTTATCTTTTGGGGACCCCCTGGATCAGGAAAGACGACTTTGGCCAGGATTATTGCTCATCTTACCAAATCTTGTTTTGTTCAATTTTCTGCAGTTACTTCAGGAGTGGCCGATGTTAGGAAAGTGGTAAAAGAAGCCCAGCCCAGGCTGAAAGTCTATAATCAGAGGACCATCCTCTTTATCGATGAGATTCATCGGTTCAATAAAGCTCAGCAAGATGCATTTCTTCCATATGTAGAAAATGGAACCATCATTCTAATTGGCGCTACTACCGAAAATCCAAGTTTTGAGGTTATTGGACCGCTTCTTTCTAGAACCAGGATTTTCACCCTGGAAAGGCTCGCCTCGGAGGAGATAAAAAAAATCCTGGACCGGGCCCTAAAAGATAAAAAGAAGGGCCTCGGTGAGTATAAGATAAAGATTGATCAGGAGGCTCTAGATTTAATTATTGATGGCTCCAACGGTGATGCCAGAGTAGCCTTAAATGCGGTGGAGATAGCTACTGAGACTGGTAAACCGGAGAAGAATGGTTTTCGTCACATTCACCTGAGGGAAGCTGAGGAGGCTCTGCAGAGCAAGGCTCTTTTGTATGATAAAGCAGGAGAGGAACATTATAATGTTATTTCTGCCTTTATTAAGTCTATGCGAGGATCGGATCCAGATGCTACCCTTTACTGGCTAGCTCGCATGATTGAAGCCGGAGAGGATCCCCGCTTCATTGCCCGAAGAATGGTTATTTTTGCCTCGGAGGATGTGGGTAATGCCGATCCTCAGGCTTTGTCGGTGGCTACGGCAGCAGCTCAGGCAGTAGAATTTGTGGGGATGCCTGAGGCCCAGATTAATCTGGCTCAGGCTGCCACCTATCTGGCTTTTGCTCCCAAATCTAATGCTTCCTACACTGGACTCTTAGAAGCCAAAGAAGATGTGGCCAGAACTTTGAATTTACCGGTACCCTTGCATCTTCGTAACCCTGTCACTCCCTTGATGAAAAAAATAGGTTATGGAAAGAATTACCGGTATCCTCACGACTTTCCTGAGGCCAGGGTGGAGCAGCAATATCTACCCCCAGGCCTGGAAAAAAGGAAGTATTATCGACCTACGGGGAGAGGATTTGAGAAGAAAATATCCCAAAGATTGAAAGATAAGCCTTCCGGTTAAGTGGGTATGAGATATAGCCAATGACTCCAAAAATAGGAAGAGCCGTTATTGCCGTGGCTGGATTTGGTACTAGATTTCTTCCGGCTACTAAAGCTCAGCCTAAAGAAATGCTTGCCCTGGTTGATAAGCCCATTATTCAATATGTGGTTGAGGAAATGGTGGATGCCGGTATTGAGGAAATTATCCTGGTTACCGGTCAAGACAAACGATCCATAGAAGACCATTTTGACAGAAGTTTTGAACTTGAGTACCGGTTAAAAGAAGCACATAAGCTGGACCTGCTAGAGGAAGTAAAGAGAATATCCAATCTAGCTAAATTTGTTTATATCAGACAAAAGATGCCTCTAGGAAACGGTCATGCTCTTCTCTGTGCTAAAGTCGTGGTAGGCGATCAACCCTTCGCTTTTTCCTATGGAGACGACATAATAGAGGCAAAAATACCGGCCGTAAGTCAAATGGTCAGGGTCTTCGAAAAGTACCAGAGCTCGGTGATGGGAGTGATGGAGGTGCCCAGGGAAAAAATTTCACAATTTGGGGTAATAAAGTCCGAAGAGGTCGAAGAAGGGATATACAAGGTCTTAGACATCGTCGAGAAGCCTCACCCTGATGATGCTCCATCTAATCTGGCCAGCGTAGGACGATATGTATTTACCCCAAAAATCTTTGAAGCATTGGAGGAAACCAAGCCAGGAAAAGGGGGAGAAATCTGGGTAGCCGATGGAGTGAAGAATCTTTCCAAAAATGAGACCATCTACGCCTGTAAGATAAAAGGTACCTATTGGAACTGTGGTGACAAAAAGGAGTTTTTAAAAGCTACCATTAATTTTGCTCTTAAGAACCCGGAGTTTGAGAGGGAGCTCAGAAGATATCTGAAGGATCGGGTTTAGTCGAGCCACTAGATCTATTTGGAACCAGTCTTGTCTTGAGGGAAAGATAATGTCACAATAAAGGTCGGTACCATCTAGGAGCGATGGACTCGTCATAAAAATTTTTTGCGGTGGAGATAGGCAATGCAAACCAAAGTAAACAATACTAAGCTTAGCTTGATTCGGGGCGATATTACCCAGCAGGACACCGAAGCAATTGTTAATGCTGCCAATACCAGTCTTTTAGGAGGAGGTGGAGTAGATGGCGCCATCCATCGAGCCGGTGGTCCGGAGATCCTTGAGGAGTGTAAGAAGATTCGGGCCAGGCAGGAAGGGTGTCCTACGGGTGAGGCGGTCATCACCACGGGAGGAAAACTTAAGGCCAAATATGTCATTCATACGGTTGGTCCGGTATGGTCGGAAGGAAATCAGAATGAGAATCTGCTTTTAAGAAATGCTTACCGCAATAGTCTCACTCTGGCCAAGGATAAAGGTATTAAATCTATTTCATTTCCCTCTATCAGTACCGGTGCCTATCGTTTTCCCATATATGATGCTGCTCGCATTGCTCTCTCTTCAGTTCGAGAGTTCCTTAAGGAACATGACTTTGAAGAGGTGCGCTTTGTCCTCTTTTCTGAGAGAGACCTTAAAGCATACGAGGAGGCATGGCAAAAGGTAAGCGGGGAGTGATACGGCTCACTATATTCGCTGAGCTGATCTTATCAGCTCCCTGGTTACTGTCTCCCCCAGATAAGCGAGATCCTCAATATGCAGGTGATTTTCGGCTGAGCTGTCAAAGAGAATCGAGGCATTGGCCGGAAACTCCTCATTTTCTGTCCAGAGAATATAGACCAGAGTAAGTCTGGGGAAGGTGATAATTTTGAAAGCGAGATCGCCGTATTGAATGGGTTCTCCACCCAAGCTGCAGGCAGCCTTTTTAAATAGCTGCGGCTGACTTCCAAGCCTCTTAATGAGAGGGCTTTCTGCTCGAGCTCGAAAAACCGGATAATAGAACCCTCCACTGGGTAACTCCCGATAACTCACCCATTTGCCAGTTGGCCTTATAGTTCGGGCATCTCTAAGATAGTGTAGAATCAGTATTTCAAGGGACGGATCTATTGACTTTTTAGGATCGGTAGAATAAACGGTAAAATTTTGAGGATCTATGCGCAGAGTGTAATTAAGATAGGGCAGAAAAAAGCCTTCTTTTCGGGAATAACTCGCCTTGCTTCTCTGGCAAATATCAGCCACATCCATTTCTTTGAGCCTTTCCTTAGCATGCTTGAGGGTCAGGTTATACTTTCCTTCTAGGTCCAGCTTAAGTAGAGGTTTTGCTCCGGTATTACCCAATTTTTCGCTCATTTTTCCTCCACGCTCTTCACCAGTTTTTTTTGGTTTTACTTTCCTCTTCTACACCGGGGGTTGTCATGATAATAGTCCCATAGTTTCGGTGAGATTGACCTTCCAGGTGCGATTATCATTATTACTATTTGAGAAAGAAAGTTAACTTCTCTTAATGATTTTTCAAGCCTGTCTCTTGAGAATTATACGGTCTTTTTCAATAGACTCTACCGGATAGCCGTCAATTTTAGCTGCTTTCCTTACGCTGATGTGATAGTCTGCCTTAAATTGCTGGGCAAAACTGGCTGCTTCCCTCTTGTCTTTTGAGAAAACGTACTTTCTTCTCCAGAAACCCCTTAATCGGGGGTTAAAAAAAGAGATTTCATAAAAATTTTTATTTTTTGGATTTTCCACCTGCAAGATTATGTGGTGTTCGGTAATAGCTTTGAGCTTGAAACCGTGCATATTTGTGGCTCTTTCTACCTCGGATTTTTCTCCCTGAAGAAGATAAAACACCGGTGGGTCCTGTTTCTTCGAGGGGGCTATCTCGAATCGCCTTCTGAGTCTGCCGAAATAAGATTCAAATACCAGCATGGGCTTGTGGACCGAAACTACATAAAGTCTTGTTGTTTCTCCGGCCTTTTCCATCCTTATTTGCCAGAGCTTTGCCGGTAGATTCTCTTTCATTGGGGGTATGTTCCTCTACGTAGGACTGGAGCTATCGTTTGCTTCCTGGACGCCGGTATTTTTGATTAAGATAAGGGAAGTTTCCGTTGTCTCAGCCAGTTACAGTATCTCACTTTTTTGGCTGAGCATGGTGGCGGGAAGATTCCTATTCGGCCGCTTTTTTCATAGGACCAATCTATCTCTTTCCCTGGTCGTGGGAAGTCTTGCCGCAGCCCTATTTACTACCTTAACCTTTGTCTTGAACTACCATGGCCCATTAATCCTGTTTATAGCTTTGTCCGGATTGTCGCTCTCCTGGTTCTATCCTACTATGCTTGCTTTGGGAGCCAATACTTTTCCCAAACATATTGGGTTCTTGACTGGAACTCTCTCTGCCAGTGGAACCAGCGGTTCCATCCTTCTTCCCTGGCTAATTGGTCCTCTCTCTGAAATCTTAGGTCTTGAGAAGGGTGTCTTTATCGTTCCTCTGCTGTGTGTTGGACTGGCAGGTATCTTTTCTTCCTATGCCTTTTTACTGGCAAAGATCAAAGCAGAAGATAGAGGGTCACAATAAAGACAAGGCTCTATGCGGAAACTTGCTCTTATTGATAAAGTGAGGTATAATAGTTCTTAATCAGGGCCTTAACTCTGGGAAACCAATGGTAAGATATTAGCCAGTCGAAAGAGTGCAATGAAAGAGAATCTACCGGCAAAGCTCTGGCAAATAAGGATGGAAAAGGCCGGAGAAACAACAAGACTTT
>JABUBO010000449.1_pt1 | contig 13229 bp, 14 predicted proteins | sample 7240361 | NCBI WGS metagenome assembly JABUBO01 (sample SAMN07256346, study PRJNA390944) | subsurface metagenome | isolation source: Methane hydrate marine sediment | place: Pacific Ocean: Eastern North Pacific, ODP site
GCAGGAGGGACTTTGTGATCGTTGAAATACCCGGGCTCGTGGAAGGCGCTCATATTGGGAAAGGGTTGGGGTACGAGTTCTTGCGCCACGTAGAAAGAACCAAACTGTTAATTTACTTGTTGGATGGTACGTCATTAACCCTTGATGGCGATTTCATTAAGCTGAATGAGGAGTTATCACTATATAAGGCTAATCTATGCCAGAAACACAAAATGATAGCTGTAACCAAAGTAGACCTACCGCAGGTTAAGGACCGGTTGCATGATATCAGGCAGGCTCTTGATTTTCTGAAGCTGCCAGTTTTCTTTATTTCAGCAGTTAGTGGAGAAGGCGTGTTACAATTTACCATTAAGGCTATTGAAATGGCGGGGCAGGCAGGTCAGGAACAGAAAACTGGTTTATCGCCTGCAGTAGCAATATTTCGTCCCAGGCCTAAGAGGTGAAATGATGAAAATTGGTATTCTTGGCGGCACATTTGACCCTGTTCATCTAGGTCATCTCCTAGTGGCAGAAGAAGTCAGGATAAGGCTAGGGCTCAACGAGATTCTTTTTGTACCTGCGGGGCAGCCGTGGCTTAAAATAGACCATGCAGTTACTGCGGCGGTACATCGAGTGGAGATGGTGAGGCGGGCTATTGCTGGTAACCCTAATTTTAAATTGTGTACTCTCGAAGTAGAACGACCTGGGCTCTCTTATACTGTAGATACTATAACTGCCCTTCGAGACCGACTGGGTGCGCAGTCGTTCTTCTTCATTCTTGGTAGTGATACTCTTGCTGAACTTCACTTATGGAAAGATTCAGATAAACTGGTGCGGATGTGCCAATTGGTTGTTGTGCCCAGAGTGGGCTTAAGCTTATCCGATTTAAACTCCTTGGAAGCACATGTCCCTGGTGCGATTGACAGGGTTATTAAACTTGATGTGCCTGTTATTGATATTAGCTCTTCAAAGATCCGCCAATATGTAGCCCAAGGATTCTCTATTCGTTATCTAGTGCCTGATGACGTTGAGAGATACATAAGTGAGCAAAAGCTGTACTGCCAGGGCAAGGCACAAGGTGCTGAGGCGGGTTCTTAGATATCCAGATTCCTCACATTTTGAGCGTGTGCTTGAATAAAGTTCTTCCGGGGCAAGACCTCGTTACCCATTAGCATATGGAATGCCTGGTCGGCGGCTATGGCGTCTGCTATCTCTACTTGGAGTAAAGTTCTGGTGGCGGGGTCCATTGTTGTGCTCCATAGCTGCTCGGGGCTCATCTCACCCAACCCTTTATAGCGCTGAACTTCTAGTTTAGTCCCTTCTAGCTCCTTAATTTTTCTTTCCCTTTCTTGTTCAGAGTAGATCCAAAATTGCTGTTTACCAGACTTTATGCGATAAAGTGGTGGTTGAGCTATGAAGAGGTATCCCCCGTTAATTAGCTCTGCCATGTGGCGGTAGAAAAAGGTGAGAAGCAGGGTGCGAATATGTGAACCATCAACGTCAGCGTCAGTCATGATAATTATTCGATGGTACCTGAGCTTGGCGAGGTCAAGTTCTCCATCAACATTCGCCCTTAGTGCCGTAACAATAGCTCTTAGCTCTTCATGCTCTATAATCTTGTCTTTAGTAGCTTTCTCCACATTAAGTATTTTGCCTTTGAGTGGTAGGATAGCTTGAAAGCGACGATCCCGCCCCTGCTTGGCTGAGCCGCCGGCTGAATCTCCCTCGACCAGGTAGAGTTCGCATAATGCCGGGTCTTTCTCTGAGCAATCAGCTAGTTTTCCCGGCAGTGTTGATGCTTCGAAGCCACTTTTTTTCAGGACGAGGTCGCGAGCTTTGCGTGCTGCCTCTCTAGCTTTGGCTGTGGTGAGGCATTTCCCTATGATTGCCCTTGCTTCTTCGGGATGCTGTTCGAGGTAAAGAGATAGGTTGTCTACTACTGCAAATTCAACCTGGCTTCTTACCTCAGGATTGCCAAGCTTTGTCTTGGTTTGCCCTTCAAACTGGGGCTTGGGAAGTTTTACATTGATAATAGACACAGACCCTTCGCGTACATCGTCGCCAGTCAGGTTGGGTTCGCTATCCTTGATGAGCTTGTTCTTCCGAGCGTAATCATTGAGTGCGCGAGTTAGTGCCGAGCGGAAACCAGTCAGATGGCTGCCCCCGTCTCTGGTATTGACACAGTTAGCGAAGGAGAAAGTGGCCTCCGTGAAGCTGTTATTATATTGGAGGGCTACTTCAATCATGGTGGAATTGGCTATAGCCGAAAGGTAGATAGGGAGTGGGTGGATAACTGGCCTATTTCTATTCAGGAGGCGTACAAAAGTAGCTATGCCACCTTCGAAATAGAAGGTTTTGTCCTGTCCACTCCTCTCGTCTTCAAGGGATATTTGCACTCCTTTATTCAAGAAAGCTAGCTCTCTCAGCCGCTGGCAAGTTGTATTAAAGTCGTAATTGAGGTCTTCGAAGATTTCTGCATCAGCGAGGAAGGTGATTGCAGTGCCGGTATCGGTTGTATCACCCACGGCTTGTACCGGTCCTGTGGGAATCCCACGGCGGTATTCTTGAAGATAAATTTTCCTTTGGCGTCTAATCTCCACTCGAAGCCATGAGGATAGAGCATTCACTGCTGAAGCCCCAACGCCATGCAAACCACTGGATATGTTGTAGGCAGATCCTCCGAATTTGGCTCCAGCATGCAGGCGGGTCATTACCGCCTCCAGTGCAGTGATATCTGCTGTCGGGATAGTATCTATAGGGATACCTCTTCCATTATCAATCACAGTAACGCGGTTGTCCTTATGGATTGTTATTTCAATTTGGTCGCAGTAGCCAGCCATTGCCTCGTCTATACTGTTGTATACTATTTCGTAGAGAAGATGCTGCAATCCTTCATGGCCAGTGCCTCCGATGTACATTCCGGGTCGCAGGCGGATGGCCTCTATCTCATCTAAGATTTGAATGTCTTCAGCCGTATAATTATTCGCCGAAGCTGAACCATTGGTTATCTCATTTTGGGACATAGTCAATCATCTCCACGTAGTTTTGAATTTTAAGAGGGAATAGTAATTGCCGGGTAATAGCAGAAAAGGATTTCAGCTTGCTCTCGGTGTTAATGATGGCTACAATCACTGCATATCTATTATACCATATCTGGTGGTGCAGGGTGTATTTTGGGCGCTATCTTGATTTTTTGTTACTGATTGAGCTCTGCGGCTATTTCAGACAAAGGGACAATTTTTTGCTCGTTGTTCATCATGTCTCGCAATATAGCGCTCTGGGTTCTAACTTCTCTTTCACCAATGATAATGGCATAGTTAGTGCCCAGCGAGTTAGCCTGCCTTAACTGTCCTTTTAGACTTTTATCGCCAGTAGTCTTAATAACGGCAATCCCAGCCTGGCGTAACTCCGAGGCAAGTTTTATTGCTTCATTTTTCGCTTCTTCTCCCAAGTAGACGATGCATGCGACAGGCTTAGGAAGAGGGGGTGTATTTGTTTTTTCTCTTTTTAAATTTAAGATAAGTCTTTCTATGCCGCTGGCGAAACCTACTGCTGGCGTGTGTTTCCCACCCAATTGTTCAATAAGGTTATCATAGCGGCCGCCGCCTACGAGTGCACTTTGTGCGCCTTCCTTCTGAGGTCCAACCTCGAATACTGTCCTGGTATAATAATCTAGCCCGCGTACCAATCGGTAATTTAATTTGAAAGGTATATCCAGGGCTCTTAAATATTGCTGAACGCTTTGGAAATGTGACTGACATTCAGGGCACAGGTAATCCGGGATTTTCGGTGCCGTCTCGGCCGCCTTCCGGCACGCTGCTTTTTTACAATCAAGTAGACGTAAAGGATTTTTAAGCAACCTAATTTGACAATCTGGGCATAAATGAGCCGTGTAGCCAGAGTAGTGCTGCTTTAGCGCTCCTATATACTTAGGCTGGCAGAGGCTACAGCCGATGCTGTTAAGCTGGATGTAGAATCTGGAGAGGCCCAGATAAAGCAAGAATCGCTGTGCCAACTCTATTACTTCAGCATCTAGAGCGGGGTCAGCAGAGCCTATAGCTTCGACGCCAAATTGGTGATGTTGACGGTAGCGACCAGCCTGTGGACGCTCGTATCTGAAAGCAGGACCTATATAGTAAAGCTTTACCGGTTGAGGTAAGTTGAATAATCCATGTTCCAAGTAGGCTCGGCAAACCGGTGCCGTTCCTTCTGCCCTTAAAGCCAATTTCTGACCACTTCTATCCTCAAAAATATACATTTCCTTGTCCACAATGTCTGTTCCTCCAGCTCTGGTGCGGGCGAAGAGCTGAGAATCCTCGAATATTGGTGTGGCCAGGGGCTGAAAGCCATAGAGCTGGCATAAGTAAGCAGCTTTTTCCTCTATATATTTCCAGTACGCTTGCTCTTGCGGTAATATGTCTGATGTGCCTCTGGGCGCTTTATACAACTATCTCTCCTTCTTAAAATATACGGGCTAGCGATGTGCCCAATTAGTTTACCATAAATCTTGCTTGATAGAGTGATATTGCTAAGGCCATCTTGCTTTCTTGAAACAATCCATCGTAATTATCTTAAGTGGGCGACTGAAATCTTGAGAACCTCAGAAGTTGTAGCCCTTTTGCTCACTCATCATTTGCCTAAATTAAACGAGCTGGCATCTACCATTAACGCCGAAACACCGGATGACGGTAGCAGCCAGGTATGCGCAAGGGGATGATATCGACGAAAACCTGCTGGTCGACCATCATGCCATCGAAGCCGACGACCGGGGCTAGTTCCAGGTATTTCCAGCTGGTGGGAATTACGTCCGCTGAGGCTTTCTGCAGCGCCTGGCGCTCTTCTTCGGGCAAGCTCGCAGCTTCCTGGATGCTGCTAACATCCCCGGCACCGAGCACATTCTTCGCCTTCCCCCAGTTGCAGAACCAGAAGTCCTGTTCCTCCATGAAGGAGAGGGGAACCAGTTCGAGCATCCCGGTAAAATTGGTGTCGGCCTGGGCCAGGTCCCCGGTGGGAGCCGGGTTGTCAGCCGGAGTCGGGCTGACTGTATTCGGGGACGAACAGGCAGTAAGGACTGGTGAGAGGAGAAAAACGATAAATAGTCCTGATAATACCTTATACATTTTCCTTCTCCTTTTCTTTGCCGTTATAAATATCTTGAGTCTGCCCTGATAACTAGCTATTTACCGAGTATTTCCGGTGGAATCAGCAGGCTGCCGAGGTTTATCCCCTGGTTCTGAAGCTTGGGGGCATATTCTTTTAACGATTGCTCGTCCAGGGGATTACCGCTGAGATAGCAGTCACGGAGATTTTTCAGAGCCATGATAGGCGATATATCGGTAACCTGGTTGTCCCTCAGAGCCAGGAAAGTAAGTTTGTCCAGGGAAGCCAGCGCCGATAGGTCGCTTATCTCGTTTCCGTCAAGAGATAGCTTTTCAAGATTGGTTAGTGAAAAAAGCGGCGAGATGTCATCAATTCTATTGTTCGTCAAATCAATGTCAGTCAGGTTATTCAGCCCGGCCAGCGGTAAAAGGTCAACGACTTGGTTGTTTCGCAACGATAGTCGGGCGAGCTTATCCATAGATGATAAAGCTGAGATCTTGCCTATTAAATTGTTGTTGAGCCAGAGATCAGTGAGATTCACCAGGGACGCCAGTGGCCGGATATCTTCTATCCGGTTGCCAGCCAGGTTTAAGAAGGTAAGACCGGTCAAGGAATGAAGAGAAGAAACATCGCTTACCCGGTTATTGCTGATATCCAGTCGCTCCAGTTTGGATAGAGTCGCCAGGGAAATAATATCGCTTACACGGCTATTAACAATATACAGTTCGGTCAGGCTGGTTAAAGAGCCTAACGCTGCTATGTCGCTTAACTCATTCTCTCCCAGGCTAAGAGATATTAAGTCCGTCAACGAAGCCAAGGGTGAGACATCGGTAATCGGGTTTCCTCCGAGGAAGAGGGTTTCAAGTCGCGTCAGGCTTGCCAGCGGCGAGACATCGGTAATCCGGTTCCCTCCCAGGTCGAGGGTGGTGAGTTGCGTCAGTGCTGCCAGAGGCGACAGGTCGCTGATATTGTTGCTCGAAAGACGGAGGCTGACGAGGCTGGTCAGGTTGGACAAGGCGGAGATGTCTTCGACATTATTGCCGATAAGGCTGAGCTCGGCCAGATTGTCCAGAGAGCCGAGCGGGGATATATCGCTTATCCAGTTCTTGTCAAGCTCCAGCTTCCTCATGACGGTAAGGTGAGATATCGGCGAGATATCGGCTATCCGGTTGAACTTGAGGTCAAGCTCGGTGAGGTTTACGCAGTATTCCAAACCCGAGAGATCATAGATGTAATTCAACGTCTGAAACTGTGTGGACCGTTGTGGAACGACTGAAAGCTCGGTCAGTTTTTCCAGGTCCGAAGTATAGAGAGAGCCGAAGGACTTACCAAGAACTTTCATTATCGCCGACTTAAGCTCAGGGTCAGGGATGTCAACCTTCTCACCGGAACCATTATCGCAACCGATAAATCCCGTCAGCATTCCCATCAATATTAGCGATACTAAGAGTAGCCATCCGTATTTACGAATCATTTTTCTTTCCTTCTTTTCAGTTTAGCACACCAGAATGAATTTAACATTAAATGAAGCTGAATTTTAAGTTAATACGCCGGATATTATAATTCATCTGCCGTTAAGAGTTGTTTCATATCGGGTTAATGTTGATATGCTAAACTTAAATGAATGCAGTTATAGACTGTGAGAGTGAACTATGAGAATTCTGGTCGTCGAGGATAACCGGCATCTGGCGGAGCTTATCAAGCGCGGGCTTTCCGAGGCGGGCTACGCCGTAGACATCGCCCTCAGCGGAGAAGAAGGAGAAATCCTCATCGATAACGTCCCTTATGACCTTATTATCCTGGACATCATTTTACCCGGAAAAGATGGTATCGCCGTTTGCCGCGGATTACGACAAAAAAGGGTGAAAACCCCGATTATCATGCTTACCGCTAAAAGCAGCCTTGGCGATAAGGTTGAAGGGTTGGACAGCGGTGCCGACGATTACTTGGTAAAACCTTTCGAATTTGAGGAGCTATACGCCCGCGTCCGCGCCCTGCTCCGGCGGGAGGAAAACCTGCTTCCTCAGAAGCTCAAGGCTGGCGACCTGGTCCTCGATATGTCTACGCGGCAGTTGTGGCGGGGTGAGAGACCAATCGAGCTTACGGCGAAAGAGTACGCCATACTGGAATACCTGATGCGCAGCCCCAATCTGGTAATCACCCGGATAATGTTGGAGCAGCACATCTGGAACCTGGAGCTCGACAGTACCTCCAACCTGATAGACGTCTATATCAGCAGGCTCCGCCGTAAGATAGATGAAAGGGAGAAGACCGGGCTGATTCAGACAGTAAAGGGAGTCGGCTACCGGCTGGCGACAGAATGAAATTGCGTTTGAATATCAAGTTCAGGTTGACTCTCTGGTACCTGTTTATCCTGGCGGTAGTTCTGGCATTCTTCAGCACCGTCACCTACTTCATGTTGTCCGAGAGTCTGTATGAAATAGCCCTGAGCCCTTCGAGGTTGAACGTTATACAGCCTGAAGATATCCTGAACGAGAATCCCAGTCCACTAGAGCAACCTGAGCCTCTTATATCCTATACTATCAGCGAGGAATGGCTGGAGAGGCTGCAATCGGATACCACCAGCACCCTATCAGTACACACCCCGCAGGGGCAGATGGTCATCGACCAGAAAAATTATATCACCCCGGATATGAGAGGAGAACAGCAGGTGCAGCTTTTTTTACGTCCATCTCCGGACGACCCTGCCTCGTACGAGGTGCTGGCCGTCATCCAGCCGGTATCCGGGGTTAATGACACGCTGGCCGCGTTCAGAAGAGTCATTGCCTGTGTCACACCGATAACGGCTTTCTTAGCGGCGGGCCTCGGGTTCCTGCTGGTCCGGCGCATGCTGAGACGTAAACGCGATAACCAGGACGGCGCGTGAAATCAAGGAGAGGGATTTGAGCCGCCGGATAGAGGTATCGGACAATAACGATGAGCTGGGGAAGCTGGCCTCGACCCTCAACCAGACCTTCGAACGCCTGCAAAAAGCCTTCAGCCGCGAGCGCCAGTTTACCTCCGATGCCTCTCACGAGCTGCGTACGCTGCTGTCCATCATGCGGGGCGAGGCTTCACTCGCTCTGACAAGGGAAAGAAGCCAGGAAGAATACCGTAAATCGCTGGAGGTCATTTCCGGAGAAATCGACCATATGTCTTCAACCATCGACAAGCTGCTGGCTTTGACTCGGACGGACAGCGGCAGGCAGTACCTGAGCTTGAACTCAATTGGTCTGGCCGAGTTCCTCAATGATTTAGCTTCGGATGTCGAGGTCTTGTGTGAAGAGAAGTCTCTAAATTTCAAGCTGGATATTATCGACCAAACAACAGTAGAAGGAGACAAGGTGAAGCTCAGGGAGCTGTTCCTGAACCTCCTGGATAACGCCGCCCGGTATACGCCTTCGGAAGGCAGCATCACGGTCTCTCTTATCAGGAAAGGAAACAGTGCCTGCGTCGCCGTAAAAGATACGGGCATCGGTATTCCGCAGGAGCATTTGCCCTATATCTTCGAGCGGTTCTACCGCGTGGACAAAGCAAGCTCACAGAGCCCGGGCGGCGCTGGCCTAGGCCTGGCTATCTGTCAAAGCATCGCCGAGCTTCATGGCGGTAAGATAGAGGTGGATAGTAAGGTGGGAGCAGGGAGCACATTCAGAGTTATATTACCGCTGGCGAGGAATGATTGAAGCTTTAGCAAAGCTCACTTGATTACTAATAACTAAGTCATCGCCTCGATACTTCGATCACATCCATATAATTGACGCCAGCGATGTAGACATAATTGCCGATGACCTGTGGACGTGCCCACATATAGGCGAGAGATGCTCCCCCGAAACCGAACATAGACTCGGTTGCTATAGAGTCTATCATCTTCGGGTTGTCTGGCTCCGAGACATCCACGACGACCAATTGCAGTAATTGAGTATCCACATCCGACTTGGTTACATAAAGGTAATCGCCTTCGAGGGTAAGCGCGATGGCGAATCCGCCGGGGTCTACTTCAGCGACTTCTTCGGGCGCTGAGGGGTCGGACACATCGACAATCCGTACCTTGCCCGCCCCGAATGTCACGTAGACGTAATCGCCGGAGGCCTGGCGGTCGAGGATATTTACCCAGTTACCCCAGTGTATTTTCCCAGGCTCGGGGAACGGGAGATCCGTCACAAGACCTTCGGTTACTTCCAGTTTACAGGTTCCGTCCTGCTTCGGGAACGACGGGGCTGAGCCGACCACGGCCGAGTCAAAAGAAGATGCCACGGTGGGAGAGCCAGGGCAACAACTTCGTAGGTTCTGAAAAATCCGGTCGGGGGAGTAGAATGTTTATATTGTTAGTATTCAATTTGCTTTGGTTTTCCTGTTGCGGTATTATGGAATTGGTAATATGGATATAAGTTCGCTCGTGTCGAAGGCAGGTGAATATTTACCTGATGACAAGGTAAATCTGGTTAAAGCAGCGTGTGAGTTTGCTTCGCAAGCACATCAAGGGCAGGTACGCAAGTCCGGGGAGCCTTATCTGGAACACCCTTTGCAAGTGGCTGTAACATTAGCTGATATTCACCTCGACGCTGATACTTTAGCTGCTGCCTTACTGCATGATGTTCCTGAAAACTGCGGTGTATCGCTGAGTGAAATTGAGGCTAACTTCGGCCCTGAGGTAGCTAATCTGGTTGATGGTGTTACGAAACTGAAAAAGCTTACAAGCCAGGCAGAGGAAGGGGAGATTAAGTCGAAGCTTCAAGCGGAAAACTTACGCAAAATGTTTATAGCTACGGCAGAAGACCTGCGGGTGGTTTTTATTAAATTGGCTGATAGACTGCATAATATGCGCACGCTGGGCGCTTTGCCACCCCAGAAGCGTCGTGCGATTGCCCAGGAGACTTTGGAGATATACGCTCCCCTGGCTCATCGCTTAGGTATGTGGAATGTGAAATGGCAATTGGAGGATCTGGCATTTCGTTACATGGAGCCCCAGAAGTATCGTCAACTTTCTCGCTTGGTGGCTGGGAAACGAGCGGAGCGGGAGGATTTTATAAATGAGGTTAGCCAGGCGCTGAGCCAGGAATTAAGTAAAGCTGGCGTGGAAGCTGAAGTCCTTGGCAGGCCCAAGCATATATACAGCGTCTACCAGAAGATAGACCGATATGCTGAGAGAGGTAAGGATTTTGGTGATATTCATGATCTTTTTGCCTTACGTGTGTTGGTGAATACAGTCTCAGATTGTTACAGGGCCCTGGGGGCGATTCACAATTTCTGGCATCCTGTAACTGAAGAATTTAACGATTTTATTGCCAATCCTAAGCAGAATGGTTATCAATCCTTGCATACTACAGTAATGTGCCGGCGTATGACCCCGCTGGAGATACAAATCCGGACCTATGATATGCATCAAGTCGCTGAGCATGGAGTGGCTGCCCACTGGCTTTATAAAGAAGGCGGGAAAATAAGCGCGCCATTTGAGCATAAAATATCTTGGCTGCAGGAGATTAGCAAGTTGCGGGAAGAACTTGATAGTGAAGAGTTTATGGAGTCTGTTAAAACAGATGTACTTACGGACCGCGTATTTGTCTATACGCCCAAAGGGGAGATAAAAGACCTGCCTAAGGGGGCAACTCCTCTGGACTTTGCCTTCCGAATTCATACGGATCTGGGATACCGTTGTGTTGGGGCAAAAGTAAACAGACGGCTGGTACCATTAAATCATACGCTTAATAATGGAGAAGTGGTGGAAATTATTGCTGCCAAAGCCAAAAAAGGCCCAAGTTTGGATTGGCTTAACCCTGTGCTTGGCTATATTAAAACGACTCACGCTCGAGGGAAAGTTCGGCAGTGGTTTAACAAGCAGGAGCGAAGCCAGAGTATAGAGGCGGGCAAGCAGCTTTTGGAAAAGGAGTTAAAGCGTTTAGGCACCGGTCTGCCAAGTGTTGACGAGATAGCGCAGCAGTTTAACTATAGCAATATAGATGATTTTTTGGTAGCTCTGGGCCGAGGGGGTATTAGCTCTTCCCAGGTAGCGCTTAAATTAAGCACGGATTTGGGGCCATCTGCAGAAGCGGTTGAAATTTCGCCGAGGCGGAGTGTTAGCCCTTCAAGTATCAAAGTATTGGGTGTTGGTGACCTGTTCACTCGCTTGGCCAGTTGTTGCCATCCCTTGCCTGGTGATGAGATTATTGGTTATATTACTCAAGGGCGGGGTATCACTGTGCATCGCAAGGATTGCCTTAATATAATCAATGAGACGGAAAAGGAGAGGCTAATCAATGTGAGCTGGGGCGATGTGGCGCAGGTGTACCCTGTAGCTATCCGGGTTGAAGCCTGGGATAGAGTTGGCTTAGTTCGGGATATTAGTGCTATTATAGCGGAGGAGGAGGTAAGTATTACCGATGTTAATATGTCTAATCACCGTGGGGATAATGTTACCTCTTTTGACTTTACCCTTGAAATTAAGGACGCGGCTCAGTTAAGTACATTAATGTCTAGAATTCGATCGCTATGGAATGTTATAAATGTAGTAAGGAAAGGAGAAGCGAGTGTCAAGTAATAAGTCAGTTGATAAGCTGGTTCGAGTAGCGGAACGAAAGCGGCTGCGAAATCGCCTGGTGCGAAGCAGTACCAGGACCCATATAAGTAAAGTAACTAGTCTTATTAGTGCAGGAGAATTAACATTAGCGCAGCAGGAAGCAGTCGTAGCTATAAGCAGTATAGATAAAGCTGTAGCCAAAGGAGTTATTCATAAGAATAAGGGTGCCAGCCTTAAATCCCAATTAGCAAGGAAGTTAAACGCTGCTGTAGTGGGGCAGAGTCCTGAGCGTGGTGAGGAGGAAACGGGGCAAACTGAAGAAAGTGGAGGTTAATATTCCCTTGGTTGATAAAACACTTTCTGCAAAACAGAGGCGCATTATAAGCTTTATCTATGAGCATTTGCGGGATAAGGGTTATCCTCCCAGCATTAGGGATATTGCTAGAGGATGCCAGATAAGTTCTACTTCAGTGGTGGCCTATAACCTGGATAGATTGAAAGAGGCAGGATACATCCGACGTCACAGCGATATATCGCGAGGGATTGAACTTTTAAATGGGCCTCAAAGTAGTCGAAAGCTTGTTTATGTTCCTATAGTGGGGACTATAGCTGCCGGGGAACCTATCCCAGTACCTGCTTCAGATACAGGAAATATTATTCCTAACGATGGGTTGGAGGTAAGCGAGGAGTTAACGCGGGGCATGCGGGATATTTACGCACTTCGTGTGAAAGGTGACTCTATGGTAGATGCGTTAATAAAAGATGGCGACATTGTTTTGATGGATTATGTGAACAGTGCTGAGGAGGGGGAAATGGTGGCGGTTTGGCTTAGGAAGGAGCAAGAGGTTACACTCAAGAAATTTTTTGCTGAGCCAGACCGTATTCGCTTGGAGCCGGCAAATAGTCAGATGAGGCCTATCTATACCAGCCCCGATAATGTTGAGATTCAGGGTAGGGTTGTCGCTGTTATTAGAAGTGCGCCATAGGATGCCAGAAGATGCTGTGTCAATTTCAGTCGGTAGGGCGATCCCTTTTTACTCAAGGGCTTGTTTCTTACTATAGTGGCAACCTTAGTAGAAGGCTTGGGGGGCATATACTTATTACGCGTCGAGGCAGCGCCTTAGGCTCTATAAGGGAAGCAGATTTAGTGGAAACTGGCATCATGAAGGATGACAGGACTACGCCTTTGGCTTCAAGCGAGTTGGCAGTGCATCGTTCTATTTATAAACACACGTCAGCGCTGGCTGTGGTTCACGCTCATCCAACTCATGCTGTTGCCTTATCTTTTACAGAAAGTGAGATTAGACCTTGTGATATAGAAGGTCGGGCTGTGTTGCCCAAAGTGCCAATCATAGGCAAGGGATTAGCAGTAAAAGCCGGAAACTTTACTGAAGAAATAGCCGAGGCGATAAAGGAATACAAGGTTGTTTTGGTATGGGGGCATGGGAGCTTTGCTGCTAGCCAGCTGTTGGAGGAGGCTTACTATTATACTGCTGCCCTGGAGCAGAGCTGTCATCTTCTCTATTTACTGAAAACTTTAGGTATAAATCCTGGCGACGACAGCTAGCCTCCAGGGCAGCAGTATAATAGTAAGCCTCCTCCAACAGCTGGCTAGCAGCAAAGCTCCCATGCCCCC
>JABUBO010000450.1_pt1 | contig 13186 bp, 15 predicted proteins | sample 7240361 | NCBI WGS metagenome assembly JABUBO01 (sample SAMN07256346, study PRJNA390944) | subsurface metagenome | isolation source: Methane hydrate marine sediment | place: Pacific Ocean: Eastern North Pacific, ODP site
TAGTAAGTCACCAGTATGATTATATATTAAATAAATCCTATTACTGAAAAAATTATAGCATATATTTTAAGAATTGATAAAAACTTAGGAATAGTGTGATCAAAAATAAAATTTAGACAATTTTCTCAAGTTTTGTAACTATATTAATAAACTATTTAACAAAGAATATAATAGAACATCCATTGACAATATCTACAACATTGTCTTAGATCTATGTCGTAACAACAGCATCGATTTAAACTTGCTAAATTACTTGAATGAAGCCTACTTTTTCAGACAAAATGATGCATTTCATATCGATTTTTATAGGTTGAGAAATAAATATCTTTTTTATGCTCATAGTCTTGTTATGAAGGGAAAATTAGACCGAAAGATGAATTTTGCAGAATTCTCTAAATTTCTAATGGAAAGTTTTAATAATCTTAATTCATTAGCGAAGAAAATAAGCAATATTAAAATCAAATTTTTCAAGAATTCATTTCCTTTTTATGCAATTATTGATGATCTAATTTATCCTTTTTTCAATTTTTTTATATTCATCATAATTTTTCATTAATCTTTTTTTGAGAGTTTGTAAACTCACTCCAAATTTTTTAGCTATAATAAGATCATTCATATTTTTTAAATGGATCTTTTCATAAAATTCAAGAAATTGTTTTTCACTCATCTTTCTCCAAGAAATTTCTCTATTGATCTCATTTAATTTCAATGTTCCATATCTTCTTTCAAATGCATTTTTTAATTCTTCAAGAGTGAATTGAAAAAAATCGCTTCTCCACTCACCTCCCCATTGAACCATTATTTTAGTATTATCGGGTAAGTTGTTATATAAAAGATTTGTGAGTTTTTTCTCCAACAAAACATGAACTTCTTCTTCTTTAACTTCAAATACTAAGAAAGGATAAAATTTTCTCTCATCTGAAGTGAAAACATCACTTTTTTCCCATAGATCTTTTAAATCAGTTCTACCAATTGTTATTATTTTACCATGTTCTACTCTCACTTTTTTTGTCTATTTCATTCTTCATTAAAGTTTAAAATATGAAAATAACAATATTTTGTAATTCCCATTAAAAATCTCCAAATTTTTAATAATTACAAAAAAAATTATCTATCAAAAATTATAAGTTTAATAATAGATAAAATTTATGAGAAAAGTGAGTATAAATAAAGAAATTAGTGAAAAAGAAAAATTTAGATTTAAATCTAAAAAAGGCTGACCATCAGAACAAATAGTAATAAATGTCTAAAAATTATAAAATAATTAAGGTGATAAAGTGAAGATTGTTAATATAGAAGTAAAACCTTTTCCAAATTCCTTAGTACCAGAATTAAATGTTAAAATAGATATGGTAATTCGGAAAGGAATTGAAATTCCAATTGAAATTATTGGATCTTTATATTCAGAAGATAACTTAAAATTAGGTAATATGCAGAAATCTATTTTAAAACTAAATAAAACTCTTGAGTTATCTGCATATAATACACAAGAAAGTAAAGATGTAAATATCTCAACTGAAGTTCTTGTTCCTTTAAGCCAGAAAGCTTTAGAACATATCTCAAATTTACGGGAGAAAAATCTAAAGGGAGATGTAATCTTAAATCTTAATATATATGTAAAATTACTAATTTCAAGAACTAGTCTTTCTAATATGTATTTCACTGAGGATAAAGAAGATCCATTTTCAAATAAAGCTAAACCTATATTTTACAAGTATACACGGGGTTTTTCTACAACATATTCAAATATGTGGATTCTTTCAGGGGATTCAGGTCCAACTTTTATAGAATTGCAAAAAAGATTTTTCAAAGAACAAAAAATCATATCTTCAAGTGATTGGATTCATGATTTTTGCCCCGAATTTCAAATTGGTAAATTCTTTGTATTTGAATATCCATTACTAGATTATTTAAAAGGCTTGGATAGTATAGAAGAAAGATTAAATAATTCAATAAACTCTTTAAAAAAAATGGAAAAAAGTATAATTGATGGAGATTGGAATAAAGTTATTGAAGATTCAAGAGGTATTTCAGAATTATTAAAAAATTACGATGAAATTAAGGACTTATTTATAAGAGATGGATATACTGAAGAAGCATTTGAGAATTTAAATGAAAGTATTAAAAATTTATTTAATTTCTCTTCAAAATTTCATCATAAATTAGATCAGTCAAAAAAGAAAATAACTGGCGAAATTAAAGCTTCAAAAGAAGAGGCTTATTTGATATTTGCTATATCAGCTACTTTAGTAAACCTTATTTCAAAAAAGATACAAAGATTATCATAAAGGAAGTTTTACATATAAATTATTTAATCAAAATGACTTACAAGACCTTCTTTTTATTGAAGAAATTCTGAAAATAATCAAATTACTCAAATTTTATTTTTTTTATATTTTTCTTTTTTATTTACGTGGACTACGAAGTTTATCATAAAATTTTTTTGCTTTTTTTTTTCCAAGTAAAAAAATACTTTACACAGAGTTATTAATTTTTTTTATATTAACAAATTTTTCTAATCTGAATCTCCCCATATAATATTGTTATTTCTATTTTCTTTTAAATTTATATAGTATTTCGAATATATCGTCAGAGTGTAATCACAATTACATGAGTCTCTTGATAAAAGCGATAAGGAACTCGAAAAAAAATTTTTTACTAACAAAAATCGACGCTATTGAAGTTAAAAAAATAAAATTTGAAAACGAGGAGTTAAGACATACGATTTAAATTCTTAAAAATGTTATCAAACAGCATGAAGTTAAAAATTTTACCTTAGATGTATATGAAATGTAGAACGAACGATATTATGATTCTTATCTTCCTCTCTTTCTTTTAAACCCAATTAAAATTAGAAGTTATAATCCGTGTAAATGTCTAGGATTTTCAAAACTGGAATTTTATGAAATGGGTTAACGAAAATTCCATTTTTTAGCTCAAAACAATGGCCTCCCGTTCCTGTGGGTGACTTTTTTACATTAAGTTTAATTTCCTTTACGCATTCAAACAAACTTTTCAGAGTAAAATTGTTAGTATTAATGTTTTTTTTATGTAATTCAACCTGAATATCGTTTCTATAAGCTTCACTTTTTTCTTTAATTTTTTCGAGGTACTCTTGCGTATTTTTACAACCTGTTCTCGAACCCAATCGATCAGCAGACTCGAAAATTAAATACAAATTATATTTAAAATCTCGATCGTATCCATTATTTAATGTCGTTATTGCGTCAGTGAAGTTTATAGCAATTTCTTCTGGAGAATGCCTCCTATTTTTTTTAGAATCTGTGTTTAAGTTCGACTTTACATTGTAAAGAGAGATTATTGAACTTCCAGGTTTTATTCCAACTATATCGATATCTTTCCACGAGGAATCTTTTAAAAACCAATAACCAATTCTGGTAATTTCACGATTTATAACATTAGCCCATAGGCTTACGATTATTTCTCTCACGTCTTCCATATTTAAAACCTTTTTACATATTTATTTTTTCTGTATATTTTAATTAAATTATTATATTTAAAGACTTAGTTATTACTTAATAATTATTAACCAATAATTCCCAATAAAGTAATTTTTTATACAATATCATTTAAGATTTTTTTCTTTTAATCGTTTCTTCAATTTAATAAAATTTCAATTTTCGGATTATTATATCAGATCTGGTAAAAAGTAATTTATTATAGATAAAAATAGAGCGATTCCTAAGCTTAAATATAATATGATTGGTTTTGTATGGTGATAGTATAATTTTATTAACAAAAACTTAAATCATAAAATTCGAGTGGTTAATAAATTTAAAAAAAAACTTGAATATTTACTTTTTAATAATTTTATTTATTTTTCCTGAAATGTTAAATTTATTAAATTGAGAGGATTATTAATAGACATTCTCTACTTTCTTAAAGATGAGACCTGATAATGTGTTAAAAGAAAGAAATTTAAAATATAAGTGTCGTGATCTTTTAAAATTTAAAGATTGGTTAAAAAAAGAAGAATATTTAGATAAAGATTGGGTTTTATTGGGTCGCTACTCTAATAAAAAATATGAACTTTTGTTTACAAATTCAGTTTTAGTCAATTTTCAATATGTGTATCATAAAGATTTAAGCATTGACCAAGAACCTATAGAAATAACTTTAAATAAAAAATTACCAAAACGTATCAAGTATAGGTCAAATTTTAAAAAGATTAAAGAATTTTTATTCAGAGACTTCTATCCAGAAAGTTCTGTGGTAAATTCACCTTTTTCCCATCCAGAATCATATTTATATAATAAAAATGGAGATCTATTTAGTTTTAATGATAATCTAATAACTCAAAGTGGAGTAGAATATCGACCTTTAGTACATATGGAAGATCTTGAAGATAAGGGAATCAGATTAAAATTAGATCAAAAATTTGAGCAATTTTATAAAATCAATCTTATTGGTAATGAATATAAAAAAAGGGATAGTTCAAGCGATTGGGAAGTAGTTGCAACAATAAATCAGCAAGATGCAAAGAATGTGGAATTATATGTTAAAACACGTTATTTGAGGGATTTTATAACGTTATCAAATTACTTAGTTATGAGATATCATTCTCATCAGCGTTGGATTGACTGTGATCAAGAAAAAGAGGAATACGAATGGAAAAGGGAAAATGCATATTATAGGATCTTTTATGGAAAAGATTCATTAATTACGGCTTTCTCATCTTTAGCATATAATAAAAATAATCATTCACTTTTACGAGGAATTGATATTATCCCTCCTTATAAAAAACCATATCATGGATTACTTGAGTTAGAAAACAAGTATGAATCATTTGTTATTGGGATAAATGAACATGGAAAGGATATCGAGATACTGTGTAATCAAACTCATGGACAACCAAATCTTTTTCTCACACACATCTACTTTAAAAAAGAATTGCTCTTAGAATATTATAGAAGACCTGAAAAGTATATAATTAATGAGGGAGAATATATCAGTTGTGGTTGCAGGTGGGGCATCCCTTATTGTGAAATAAATGGTTTAATTCAAGTTTATTTAGGTGATTTAGGTAGAATTCCATATAAAGAGCAAAAATTATGGAAAAGATATGAATTTGTGATGCATAAACAAATCATGACAAAAGATCGATATGAAAGGGATAAATTAGCTAAATTTGCTAGCCCTAATCACCCAGTATATCAATTAAAGACTATCTATCGAGAAATTAATGAATCTTTCTTGAATAAATACTCTCAAAAGCTTTTCTATGCAAAAAATAAGTTAGACTCATATAATATAAAGAAAATTCATTTATTAATCACTGATCAAACAAGTGAATATGACGAGATTATCAACTCGCTTACTAAATCATTTATAGAACAAATTAATGTTGATTTAATTAAAAATATTGTTCCAAGAAAGTTTCATCCGAAAGAAACGAAAAGAACATTAAAATGGTTAGAATCTTTAGGAGTTTTCTTGAAAATTGAAGATTGGAGTAATAGAATGAATGTTTTGTATGCTCTATGGGACATTCGAAGTTATTGTGTAGAACATGGTCGAGGGGAAAATTGCTTAAAGCTTTTAAAACGTCATAAATTGGATACGATGAATCATTCAGAAATTATAGAATATTTTATTACAAACATTTGGAAATTGTGTACTATTCTCAAAACCAAATTGTAAAAAATAAGTAAAGAAGATTGTAAATACTAAGTATTCCAGCAACTGCAAAAACTGATCCAAAAATTTTAGATTTTTATTTACAGGAAATTGTGAAATATAAAAAATAGATGAATATTAATGTTTTTTAAATTTTTATTTAGTAATGATTAAGAGATTATATCTTCTTAATTCTATGAAAAAATAGAACTTTTTTTTGTGTTAAATTCTATTTAATTTAATATTTCATGCACAAAACTCTGAATTTTAAAGAAAAATTAATTAAATTATAAATTATTATATCCCATAAAGATCTTGGTATTTGGTAAATAAAATACCAAAGATTTATATATAATATTTTCCTAGATTTATTTAAGAAAAGTTCAAAAAAATTACAAAGGTTTAAAAATTGAAAAATCAAAAAACGAAAAATCAAATACTTCAAGTTCTTTTAAAAAATCCTTTGGAATTTTGGGAAGTAATCAATAAGATTGATTATATTTCTCTTGAAGATTTTTCTAATAAAGAGTTAATAGATAAAATTAAAGATTCCACTTTTAACGATTTATTTCAAGGTTTATCTAATGATGATATTAATGATATCAATGAAATATTTGAAAAAGAAGTCAAAACCATCAAGGATTGGATTTTAAATTCAAAAATTCGCATAAAAACTTTTTATTATATTGGAAAACTTGGTCCGATTACTGCAAGTGAAATTGCGGTAAAAATTGACAAGCATCCAAAAAGTGTGAGTACCTATATTAATGAATTATGTAATGTAAAAGGTTGGATAGAATTATGTCCTCCAGATAAAGATCGTCGAGCTAAACGCTATAATTTAAAAGAAATTGGGAGTTCATACTATAATCTAGGTGATACAAAAGGTTGGTTTAATTTTATTAGAGCAGAAGAACTTTCGATAGAAAGTACGATTCTCAAGATTTATTATATCGATTGGGGAATAATTGATTTAGATGATGAGACTGGAAGACCTACAGAAAAGATTGAAGAAGTTCCTTATAAATCTTTTCCAGAAATAGATGCATTGATAATGAATATTGAAGAAATAGCTGATAAAATAATTAAAAAATTAAAAGTAAATATTACTTTACCAAATTTAGGAGAATTTGAATATCAAGGTGTTATATATAGACACAATTTAATTTCAATTGATTCCGTAGATGAAGATGAATTAGCAATAATTTTTGCTTCAATTAATTATTTAAAAGATAATCCTTTTTATGCTCCAGCATGGAATAAAAAAGTATCAGATGGAGACTCCTATTTTATTCCTGAAATCTCTAATATAAAGTTAATCACGACTAATTCATTTTTTGATGAAAATTTTCCATATGGTGAGGATGAGGGTTTTCTGTCTGAGGAAGAAACAAAAAAGTTTATCTCTAAAACTTTAAGTAATTTTAGGAAAAAATATGAGGTGGTTTAATATTACAGTACTTATCCATAATATAGAAAATGGAATAATTTGTGAAAAATTTGTCATTGATGGAGCTAATATCGCATATGATGTAAAGACCTCCATTAATCAACCAAAAATTTCAAATATTTTGTTATTGAAGGAAAATTTAGATACAATTGGAATCAATAATTATAAAATAATTTGTGATCGGTCTTTATTTTACCATATCGATGATCAAGCATATTATTCACAACTTATCGAAAATAAAGAAATTATCGAAATTACGGGGGGTACTAAGGCGGATATCTTTATTTTGCAATATGCTTTTAGAAATAATGCCTTTATTATATCAAATGACCAATATAAAGAATACATTGACTTATTCGGAAAATCATGGATTGAAGAACATCGAATCTCCTTTAGAATTATTGATGATGATATATATTTTGATAAATTAATTCTATAATACGAGGATTAAGATAAATGGGAAAAAGAAAAATGGATTTTAAAGCAGTAAGAGTAATTCAATCTGATATAGATAAGACTGGAAGAGTTAAAATCTTAATCCTATTGCAAAACCTTGAACCAAAATTTTAGATTTTAAAATTAAAATTTCCTTTATTTCTCCACTAATTCTATATTTTCAGGTTTTAAGCTATATTCTTAATTTAGTTTAAAACTTAAATCAAGAAGATTTAAATGCCAAAATAATCAAATTCCCTCTCCTTTTCTAACCTAACTCTTCTCTTCTTAAAATTCGGAATTATTACAATTTGGATGATCCTGAAATAAAATTCATGATTTAAGCAAATAATTCAGGAATAAATATAGATTTCGATATAATGCGACTGATGAGATAATGACGACTTTAAAGCCTTTGAACAGCCAAATGCACGATTATAATGTTGAAACTCATGGATGGTTTAAAGTAAGTCCTAATGTTAGAAAAATTTTTGGGTTAGTATTTGCTTCCTACATAGGGGAAAAAAAAATACTCAAGAAAAGAAAAATTTTTATCAAAGAATTCTAAAGGCTGCCAAAGAGAATTTAAATAATTTAAGTGTTCTAGATAATATGTTCGAAGATATTTATGATGATATTGAAGTTAAACTTATAGATAAAACCTTTTTTGTCACTTTAAAAGCAGGGTTATGGGAGAAATTTTAACATTAATCATTATATATCACGTCAAATAAACACTGATAATATCTCTGGAAAAGAAAAAATACAACCTATAAAACATTATTTGGATCATTAAATAATAAGTGAAGCAATGGGGAATTATATCTATAATATATAATAAAGACAGAAAAAGTTTTAATCTAAATCTAAATAGTAGTTAAAGCTATAATTTATTTATTTAAGTTTTCCTTTAAGATCTTAATATATCACTTGACCCGCAATAAGGACAATATTTAGAATCCATTTTATCAGATAATGGTGTCTTACAATTGTTACATATAAATTCATCAATGTTAATAGATTCTTTTATAAGTCTTAGTGATGAAGATGATACATCTTTCGGAACCCTAGATAGCTCACTAATCATGTTATTATCAATTAAATATTTTCCGACCATCCTTGCCGTCTCAATATCATATTCTTCTTATGATTGGATTATTAATATCAATGTTCTGTATATTAACAAGAAATCTATAGGCATATTCAAGGAAGAGTTGAAATTTTTGCACAGTATCTGGATTTGAAATGTGTTTTGACAAAAATTTTATTATTTTTCCAGTGTAATTTATTCTAGTTCCAAATGGAACATTTTTTCTTTGCTCTTCTGGAATAACTTCTAACGGTATATCATGTGCTCCTCTAGGAACATATAACTCAGTTATTTTATTTCCGTATATATCTACATTATCATCATATACATCAAAAGACTCTTTTGTTTCATTTTCGTAATAGCTAATAAAGATATTTTTGCTATGATATTTATTCCATTCTTTCCAATATGGAAAAGAATTAAACAAATTTTCTATTAGCCGCCAAAATTCAATTTTTGGGTCAAAACTATGATTAGTCGAATGTGAATAAGTCATTTTTTAAATTGAAATACTGAAATTCCATCGGGGAGAATATCTAAACCTTTAGGTAAAGGATTAGTAATAATAGCATCTATTCCTTGATCTTTTATTTTTGGATTTGAGGATAAGGTTAATCCAGAGATCTCTAATGAATTATTAGTAAATTCATAACGAAATAATTTATCAAGCAAATCTGTTGATTCATATTCATTTAAACCTTTAATATCATCAACTTTTATATGAATTAAGTCTAAAATTTTCATTTTAAAAACAATTTCTTAATTATTTTCATTTCAATATCAAAAATATAATAATTATGATTATAAATTTTTATACAATTATAGTGAAAAAGATATATTTCTGTTGTGTTTATTATAGGGTAAGACAAAAATTAATAAATAATATAAATAAGAACACCACCCATTAAGGAGAAATTCAAATGGACACAAAAGAGTTGGAAAAAATTATTGAAGATGATATTGAATTATTAATTCAAGGAATAAGAGATAAGTTTCCAAGAATTTTGAATGATATCAAAGAGAATATTGATCGAAAAGGTGAATTTACCATAGATTTTGATTCATTTATAATATTAATAAATGAATTTTGCTTCCACACTGATCACTTTGATTATCACCTGATTAAAGGTTATTTACCCGAAAATAGAATGAAGCTCTTTGAGAAATTTATTTTATCTGCGATAAAAATTGAGCCAATCCATCGTAAACCTTTTCCTCGTGGTAGTGAATTAGTATATTCTAAAGAAAAATTATATTATAAAATGTTTTATTCAATTTTTACTCAACATATTACTACTGATGAATCAGTATCAAAGATTTTTCAAGATAATTTAAACTTATGGAGGAAGGCTCTAAATTCTTATGAGTTCCCTATAATTTTCCAAATTAATTTAGCAGATATTAATTTTGATGGGGGTGAATTGTGCATTTGTTCTAATATTTCTTTTAAAAAAATACCGTTTTATTCACACATTTTCTTAGACTTCACAGAGACTTCTGGTCTGAAAAATTTATTGATTTTCAGGACAAAGTTAAAGTTTCAGTTAGAATTTATTGAAGATCATGAATTAAATAATCAATTTGATTTCATAATTGATAAGGAGGATTGGGAGGATAAACTAAATGCAATCAAAGAAATAATTTTTTGTTTACGAATTATGGGTTATAGCTTTGTATATAACGGAGATTATGATATTTCTTATCCTTGGTGGTTTAGGGAAAGAAGAAAGTTATTCAGACATCCCTTCAAGAGTTTTGGTAAATTAGAAATTAGTAGTGATAGAATTAAAGAATTTAGGGAATTATTTAATCTTATAAAAAATACAAGTTTTATAAAAGATCAAGAATCCAAAATTTGTATAAAAAGATATTCTCAGTTATTTGAAAGGGAAGAATGGCAAGACACAATATTAGATGAGTTTATAATTTTAGAATCTATTTTTACCTATAGGAGCAGGTCAGAAATTACATTTAGATTATCCATGAATATTGGTTTATTCCTGGAGAAATCAATCGGAGATTTCAAAAATACTTTTAATTGCATAAAAGATCTGTATAAATTAAGGAGCAGTGTAGTCCATGGTGAGGAATGGGAAAAAGATTTACGAAGTAAAGAAATAATTAGAAACCTAACTGTTAAGGATCCCAATCAAAAAATATACGATATTATATTTGAAGTTTTTAGCATTTTAAAAACTTATATAGATCGTACATTTAAGAAATTATTACTCCTTAAAAATAAGTTAATCCAAAAAAAGATAAATAAAAGTATATTTCAAGAAATTAAGACCTACTATTTCCTTGAAAACAGTTATTTTGTAAAAAAAGCTAGGAAATATGATCAATTGAATATAAAAGATAAAGAATAGTTAAATAATAATGCATTATATCACTTCTTTTTTAAGAAGGGGGAATACGAGGGATACTAGAAAGCAAAATTAAGATATGATTTCATATATTCTCTCTGCAATAGGTTCAATGGTTTCTTCTTCTAAACCTTTAGGAAGAGGAATTTCCATAGTTAAATCTATTAATTCCACTCCTGGAAAAGATCTCTTAACATTTTTGCGATAGGAATCATCTCATCCTTTTTTATTAATTAAGATAATTTTTTTAAATCCTCCCAACAATTGTGCTTTTTTAAAAATATATTTTAAATGAAGATCTGCTTCTGGAAATGAATATCCAATAAATACCAAGTTTTCCACTTCTTTAAGATGATTTTCCAAATTTATTAATACATTTCGTATTATTTTATTATGTAATTCTTTAAAGAATGAAGGAGGTACAATAAGAGGTGATAAAATGGTCTTGCAGAAATCACATTGATTATTAGGATTGGAATTAGTTGAAATTGGTTTATAATAACTCATTGCAATTTTTCTCTCGCCCCCAAATATAATTTTACCACAAGATTTACACAGTAACCAATTTAATGACCCGTGAGGTTTAAACAATCTTATTTTTTTTGTCTGAGGGTAAGGATTATGAATTTCCTCGCAATAATCTACACCCTTTCCAAACTTCTCTACAAGTTTATACAGTGCACTATCGAGAAGTATGTCATAATTTACATTAAGAAAGAGATTTTGGTTTATGAATCCATTTATAACTTCATTATAATCAATACTATTTTGTTTTCTTTTAAAGGATTCATATAGATGCATTATAAACTTTTTATTTATTCCAGGAGCTTTTTTTAATTTTTTATCTAAAATAATAGCAATAAGGGTAATTAATGAATCTAAATATCCTCTTAAATTTTTATAAGAAAAACCCATAAAACTCTCGTCTCTTATAATTGCAAAATGAATCAATCCCATAACTTCTTCAAAGGTAGGATAAATAATATTATTTTTAGGTTCTTCGTTAATCGGATATAATTTATATAAGAAATCCTTTAGTTCTTGAATGAAAGCTTGATTCAATTGAATATTTTGATAATACTTAACTCCTTCTAATAATTTAAATATTTCAGAAAATAGTTCATTTTGTAAGGGTGCTTTATCAGCCTTAGAAGCTCCAGCTCCAAATATAAATAAAGTTTTTTGTTTCATACTAAATATATTAATTATCTATGTATATTACATTTTGGATTAAGTGAAATTGAGAGAAAATCAGTTTATTAAAATATAATTTTTCCCCAAATTAATTTGGAGGGCACCATAGGTGGAGATACCAGAGAGAGAATAATAATTAATTTTGGATCAGATCTTTTTTTTCAATTAAGGTCTTCTTCATAAACATAAAATATAGAAGGAGTATATCAACTAATTGATTAAAAATTTCTTTAGACACTTGAACTTTCTTACCAATATCTTGCTTATGATTTCCAATAGTTTCAGTAAATTTCTTATCTATTACTCCTAAATTATGCACAATAATATATCCACTAGAATAATCCGGGTGTTTTTCGATTACTTTAAGAAAGCATAATTCGGCATATTTATATAATTGATTATGTAGCAAACCATATCCCAATAGTGTCCATATTTCTTTAGAAATTGAGATATTTAATAATTTTTTGAATGATTCTACAGAAATTTTTCCTTTTTTAATGGATTCAACAATATAATTGGTTGCATGATTATACATTTTGAAGTTTTTTACTTTCGCTTTTTCATAGACAGTAAGAAATTTCAGATGATATGTTAGGGCTTTTAAAAATTCTTTCTGTTCAATTTTAATTACTCCCAAAGTGAAGTATGATAACCAGAAATTGGGATCTATTTTCGTTGCTTCTAGATAACAAACTTCAGAATTGTCCAATAAACTCAGATCTTTAGTTGATGATTGCAGAACATAGGAATGATGGTAAGCTCGGCCTAAATTAGAGAGTGTTAATATATCTTGAGGATCAATTTCTAATGCTTTTTTATAATAGACTATTGCTTCTTGGAAATTTCCTTGTTCAAGAAATTTATTACCTAATAAATAATATCTTTTTACTTTTTCATTTTCCGATATATTCCATTTATTATTTTTTTTCTCTCGATTGATTTTACTCATAATAAATTCCGATTTTTATAGAAAATTAATGGTTATACTTTTCTTAAAATAAATCTATTTAAAGA
>JABUBO010000451.1_pt1 | contig 13184 bp, 24 predicted proteins | sample 7240361 | NCBI WGS metagenome assembly JABUBO01 (sample SAMN07256346, study PRJNA390944) | subsurface metagenome | isolation source: Methane hydrate marine sediment | place: Pacific Ocean: Eastern North Pacific, ODP site
AAGCCCATCGCTTGAGGCAAGAGCTTAAAAAAGGCAAAAAGCTGGAGTGGAAGGATGTCAGGGGGCTTTTAAAAGCCCTTGGGGCCCTCGCTGAGGATAAAGAGATCCAGGCGGAGGCGGAAAAGAAGAGCAAGTGGTATGTGTTTGGGCTCAACACCTTTGCTGCGTTTACGAGGAGCTTATAAGGAGGTAAGCTAAATGGCAAAGCTAACTTTGGATTTGGTGGAGGGAGGAAAAATCTCCTTGGAGCCTAAAGAGGGTATGATTGAATTGAGGCATATTGATACAAGTGGAGCGGAGAAGATATTAGGCTATGTGCATAGGAGCGACATTCCTCATATCCACAGTTTCTTTAACAATGAGTTAATGTCGCTTACTGTTCAAGCTGCACCGATGCCTTCACCTATTTCACTTGAGGAGGATCTCTCTGAGACGATGAAAAAAATTATTCCAGATATAGCCAGAGAGGTCAAAAAGATAATGGAAGGTGAAGATGAATTGGAGGAAGATTAAATTTAAGGAGGTGAGCTAAATGTGCAAAAAAAGCATTCGCTATAACTGGGCAGGCGATATAATCGTCAGGGGCACACTCGTTGATAACAAGAGGATGGTCATCGGCTACAAGGACAGATTCATCCCCACTGACATACGGGAATGGGTCAAGGAGCCCCCGAACAACAAACTCTCCGAGGCCCTCTCGGAGATTGAAGAGCTTCCAAAAACCAAAGAAGCAGGCTCCTTCGATAAGCGGGCGATGTTGATCTGGGATTATGTGGCAAGGAAGATAACTTATGTCTATGACAAGGAGGCTCATGGTCTTCCAGATTTTTGGATGTTACCGGAGGAGGTTTTGACCCTAAGGAAGGGGGACTGCGAGGATTCGACTTTTTTACTCTGTTCGCTCCTCTTGTCCTCGGGAATCAGTCCCTTCTGTGTGAGGGCAGAATTGGGGGTGGTCTATGATAAGAAGGGGAATCCCTTAGGCGGACACGCATTTCCCTGCTATCTCGACGAGTGGGGAAATTGGCGGCTCCTCGAATCCACCTTGGATAAGGTCCCGAATAGGATGCCCTTGGCCGACAGCCTAGCCAAGGAGGGGAAAGAGTTCCGATATGAGCCGATGCTTTGCTTCAATAGGCAACACTTGTGGTTGGTAAAGCCTTCGACTATGGATATAAGTAAATATTTGAAATTGGCCAAAGTAAAGGCTGATAAGAGGAGGTGATATTATGGCAAAGCCAGTGATATGTGATAGGTGCGGTAAGGTTGTGCCTGAGGAGAAGATCCTTCCAAAACCTAAGTTTCTTCCTGATACCGGTGATTATCATTTCGCTATTGAGTTCAACGTAGTTAATGCTGCCAATAAAGAACCTGTGGATATATGCGGAAAGTGTGCAGCGGAGCTAATTATTGAAACGGGTAAGAAAATTAGGGAATATGCGAAGGAGGCACAAGAGAACAAAAGAGAGTTTAGTTTATGAAGGAGGTGAGAAACTATGTTAAAGAAAATTGTCTTGATGGTAGTGATTTTGGGACTGGTCTTGGGATTCTCCGGTATAGCGCTTGCGGAGGAGAAGATCGAATTTGAGGAGCTGAGGCTGACTGCGGTGAGGGAGGAGCCGGTAGATGCTCTCGCTTGGACTGGCTTTGGGCTGGACTTTCTCGCGGAGGCGCTGGCACGCTTGATGAAGACTGGAAAGCCGTCGGTTGCTTTCGGCGAGGAAATAACTGGCGCTCTCGAAGTGACCTTTGTGGATGGATTCCTGGGCAGGAATGTAGACCTGATGGGCGGTGCGACCTTTGCTAATGAGGAACCGGCGGCGTTCATGTGGGGTCTCCAATATACAGGCTTGAAGGAAAAAGCTGAGTCTGGCGGTATCTGGCTTATCTTTTCCAAGCTCAATCCATCGGTCTACAATGTGAGAGGTATGTGGTACTTGGGTGCTGGATATGAATTTCGTGCAGGAGAATAAGAAGAAGCTAAGGAGGTAATGTTCGATGCCTAACAACAACCTGCGGGCAAGGGTGAGGGAACGTCTCGCCTATTGCTTCACTGCTGGCCTTCTCGGAGAGACTGCGGCGATCATCATCGGAAAATTCGTGGGGGTTGAGGTCGCTTCAACGGAGGTGCTCATGCTCGGAGGCTTCATGGGGATGATCCTCGTGTTCTACTTCGGAGGTGAGCAAAGTAGGGAAAAGCCGGAAGGGTAGTAATGACCTGCCTTCTCTGTATATGGAAAGAGGATATATGGGGAGGGCAGGCGTGCATGAGGTGAGGAGAAATAGGATGTTTGGAATGGGAATTACAGATATTTTAATTCACTGTGCTAGAGTGATTGTAATAATAATTATCTGGGAGCTGGTAAAAAAATTGCTCAAATTTTAGAAAAGGAGCTTAATCATGGATAGAGATTTTCAAGATTTCCAAGCAAGGTTTGGAAGGAAGGGGTTAGGCCCAGGTGGTGAATGTTATTGCCCCAAGTGTGGTTATTCGGAGAGGCACACCACGGCCCAACCTTGTTTCCAGAAAAAATGCCCTAAGTGCGGGGAGATGATGGACAGAAGAGGATGAGGAACCTCAGGCGATTCTTCAGGATGCTGGAGTGGTATCTGACGGTCGGCCTGCTCGGTTTTCTCCTTGATGGCTACGAGGCTTGGGCTTCAATTATAGGGGATATAAAAGAGAAAATAAGGGATCGAGGGAAGAGTTAATTTTAGCCTCCCCGGGCTTTATTTTTTAGATACTACTGCCACCAGCCCAAGCCCTAAGCCCATCACACCTAACCAAGGAAGCATTTTCATAATTTCTGCCCGAGTCGGCAGTGGCGGGAAAAGAGTTTGTTCATCGGGAGCAGTAATAGGCGGGATATTGCCAAAAGTTTCGTCAACCTCAAACAAGCCATAAGCACTTACATCTTTTACTTCTCTGCTCATTACTGGCTGTGCGGTGGGATCTACGCAATACCAGCCATCAGGCAAAAGTGCTAGAGTGTACATGTGCGAAAAGCGCTCTTCCTTCCAAAAGGCAGTCTGCTTTCCCCAGCACTTAATCCCAGCTATTCCTAAAAGCGAACAAGCCAGGGGAGTGAATGATGAGCAATCGGCAGGTGCACCGTGGACCATGTCCCATGGCGGAGCCTCCTTATTTAGCTGATACTCGCAATTCCTGTATATCCATTCGGCAATTGCCCTTGCCTTATCCCTCTGTTCAGTCAATCCCTGGGTAATATAGCCTACTAGCTCTATCAGATCCAAGTGCGCCCTTCCCGGCACTACCCACATCTCGGTTAAAGTCGTCCAAAGCGCCGGAGAGAAGCCTAACTTTTGTATCTCATAATCGTTAGCCCCTATCAGAATCCAGTCATGGCCTGCGGAGGTTCCCCGCTTTTCAAGATAGCTAGGTAAAGCTATTCGTTCGAGGCCCTTCAGGTATTCTATTAGCTCTACCGGAGTTTGCGTAATTTGGGTATTCATCTCCAGTCCTCAATCCAAGGATGTTTTTCAAATACTTCCTCATCTACCGCTCTATCCTCAGGGTGATAATACTTGTCCACCATCGCCGTAGGGTCATTTCTGCTCCGATGTTGTGTTATTCCCGCCGTATTCTTCCATCTCATAAAATTTGCTACCTCTTCCCTTTTCACGCCTCTAGTAATAAGCTCCGTAATTAGTCGCCTTCTTGGTGAATGCCAAGACTCTCTTTTCTTTCTTCTCACTCCGGCCAGGCTGCAAATCCTTTTAAACATCATATTTATCTCGGAGGCGGAGCAATACTCAATAGGACTTCGAGTGCCAACACGCTGGGTTTTAATGGTAAAGGCTGTAATTATAGCAAAGACTGGATCCGGAATAAGGTGTCGTCTCACCCTTCCCCCCTTTTCGGTATGGACCAGGATGGTTCTATTGTTTATGTCTATATCCTCCCTTCTCGCTATGACCATCTCTCCGGCTCGGAGGCCATATATGGTTGAAAGAGCAAGGTAGAACCTCTGCTCACTTGTGCCATCGGATCTAACAGCCTCAATGAGTTTCCTCACATCCTCCGTAGCCATCGCAGGTTGTTCTGTTTCTTCCACTTTGGGAAGAATGTCCCGGGAGCTTATTAAAAGAGCTTGCTTTTTTGCCCTGAGGAGCATCTTTATGGCGGAGAAGGCGGAGTTGATGTAGCTGCGAGACTTTCCCTCCTTTTCCAGCTGGGCACAGAATTTCCTTATATCAAACTCATCATAGCTATCTTTAAGGCCGGCAAAGCGGAGGAACCTCTCGATGAAAAATAAATATGCCTTCCTGGTATCGGAGCTTCTGTTTTGCAGGAGCAGTCCCAAGTTTTCGGCTACTTCCTCGTTCATCTTCTCCAGTCCTCCTTCTTCCAGCCCTTGGCAATTATAGCAGCAAGGGTGAGCATTCCGAGGCCGGCAAAGATCACCAGAGGGAGCCTCGAAGGCACCTCCTCACTTATATAGGCGATGGGTATTTTTTTCTCCAAAGCCACGGTAATGGCCGTCACCTCAAAGTAGCTTATCCAAGTATAATCGCAAGTTCCATCCCAATAAACATCAAGAGTGCCAAAACACTGACAAATTAGATTCCCTGCCAATTTTATAGCATCATATATAAATATATCTTTAGCTAGCTCAATTTCAAGAGTCAACCTTTCCTTGGATGGGTCATAAGAGGCATAGAGCACATATAAATTATATACCTCAATAGCGGTGTCGAGAAACGTCTGCAAGGTCATCCGTGCATCTTCCTTTGCTAGAGGTTGCTCAAGCTCCACATCAAATTCTACTCTTACCACCGCTGGGTATTGAAGACGAATATTTTCCAGAACGGTGACCTTGTAAATCCAATTAAGGGTGCGGAGGAACCAGTAGTCCGCTGGGATCCCTGCTTCCACTTTCCACGGCATATCACACCTCCTTTAGATATTAACTCGCTTTACCAGTGCCAATATTACTTTAGAGATTTAGTTCTCTTTTTCCGCATTTTTCGGAGTGAATTTGTTAAGTTTAAAATGCCATCAATATCAGCAAAAAACGCTAGATAAAAAATGTAAACGGCTGCTAGACTCATAAAAATTGCAAGTATAATCAAAAGTATAGTCATTCTTTCCTCCTTAAAGTAGCCTTATTCAGTCTTTAACTATTTTCTCTCCTTTCAGATAGCGCTCAAGAATTTTAGCATTTGCTACAATTTCCTCTGCATTTATATTCTGGCAATTTGTATTGCCTCCCAACATACATCTTAATACAAAAGACCGCCTATTCTCTGCTCTCTCACACTCCTTACATCTCTCTTTAGGAGTTACTTTCCTCACTCTTAAAGGAACTGTATCCATTTTTTCTCCTCTCTAATTTTTAGTCATATACATAATCTTTGCATCTGCATTTCCATGATCTTCCATCATCTGCCGCACTCCAACAATTAGGTGGGAAGCAGCCGTAATATCTTTCAAATGTGCCACAATAGTCATCCAAAAGATAATATGCTAGACCCGGATCAACGCATCCTATATATCCTTGAAGTTTGCACCAATTATCACAACAGTTATCGCCTGGAATATCCCCCGGATCGTCCCAGTTTAAGCATGGACCCCAAAAATCGTAGGTAGGTGCTGTGCAATTTCCATCCCCATCACATCTATAATGGGTAGCGGTGCAATTATGAACAGTATCTTTTCCACCAGCTGGTATGTTTACACACTTACCCCCTGATATTTTTGTGCACATATTTGGGCAAGTAAATAAATCCTCTGAACTATGAAATGAAATCCAATTCGCTCTCATATAAATGAAACCTGAGCCCTCTTAAAATATTCTATTCTCATATCTTTCAAGACTGGAACGGCACCAGCCTCATCAGAAGACATATTAACCCTAACTTTGATATATTTTGCATCAGGAACTTCCGCTATATTAGCATACGGACCTTTCCAATCAGCTGCATCATCGCTTGACCAAAACTGGTAAGTTATACTTGTAGCCATTATGCCCCCGTGTCAAAAATATATTCTGCATAACCTGAGCTATTCGGTTCTGCAAGCCTTAATTCATTATCTATAGCTACAACACCAACTAAAGTTCCATCCTCAAAGTCCGCTGTAGTTGTCCATTCTTTTATTAGCATACCACAGTCACCAAAAGGTCGTCTCCCCCAGGGGTCGTGCTTCCAACTTGGTCAACGTCTATAGTGACTCTACCCCCCTCACTAAAATCCCTGTGGTCTAAGTCGCTGTTACTACCTGAGTTAGCCCCATCGGAGATTATGAGCCTGTCTGCATCGTCCCAGAGAGAGGCCCCGTTTATCTTGATGTTTATTTTCAGATCCGCCCCCACTGGGGCATTATCGGCATAGGCTATCACTTTAGGGACGCTGAAGGTTCCGGGGATTAGTGCCTGAGCCAGCTTTGTCCCTACGGTGGCTAGACCCAAATTAAAGACAATTCCGTGAACTAGCTGATTACCTAGGTTATAGCCTTTTGCGCCAAAGTTGGTTATATTCTTCCCCGCCCAGTTTTTGTCAGCGTCTATGGTTAGCTGGCTTAATTTGGTAACAACACTTACCTCATCTCCCCCACCTTCTTCGTGTCTTTTATGATGGTTAAATACCACTCCTTGCAGGGTGCTAACCCCTTTTAGTATCTTCTTTAACTGCTTTATTATCTCTACCATCTTCTTATATCCATAAGCTGGATTAGCTTCTTAATCAAGTTAACCAGATTAACCTTAGCTACTTTGACTTTATCTACTAAGTTTATCTTTTCTGTGAAGGTGCGGTAGATTGTCCAAACTCTGGAAAAGGTATCCTGTAAGTGCAAAGTTTCAGTGAATATTTTGCTTACCTTCTTGCTGATAGTATCAGTCAAGGTTATACTCTCGGTAAAAGTGCGATAAATATGCCAAATGCGAGAGAACGTATCGGTAAGGGTTATCTGCTCGGTAAAAATCTTTCCTATCTTTTTCTTAATAGTGTCGGTGAGGGTTATGACTTCTGAGAAAGTCTTGCCTATCTTTTTACTGACAGTATCCGTTAAGTGTAAGGTTTCGGTAAAGGTGCGGTAGATATTCCAGCGTCGAGAAAAGCTGTCTGAAAGGACCATCTGTTCAGTAAAAGTCTTAGACCACCAGTTCGCAAATATATTGTCCAGATAGAATATATTGTCACTGTCAGCATTGACAATAGTGACAACAATCCTATCAATGGCGTCCTTGTTGGGATTGGACACGCCCGATATGTCCCACTCCACCGTCTGCCAGGTATTAGCCGAGGTGATATTAGGGGTGATTTCTGCAACTTGGCCTCCTGAGTCTCTGATTCCAACCTTGATGTTGCTTCCTGTCCTAGAAGCATAAATACCAGGTTTAATTTTTGTGATGTCAGCCAGATTTATCGTCGGGCTGACTATCCGAGTAAGATAATCATTGAGAGCATCCGTGCCCTTCGCAAAGCCTTTCAACGAATAAGTACCCTCTTGAACGATTGTACTTTCAGAATATGCCTCCAGCCTTGAGCCATCAATGGTCGAGGTTGCCTCGTCTGCTCCATCAAAATGCAGAAGTAATTTTGTGTATTGGTCAGTCTGATATGGTGCTGTGGATGGGGTAAAATTAGAAGTAGACCTTGCTATGCCCTGGGAGAGTCTAAATTCATCCAGCCAGCCATTCATGAGTGAGCTAGCTTCAGTATTGCTGCCGATGTATAAACTTCCAGAATAATCTGGAATTGTGCAATCATAAGCACCCGTTTCCAAACTTACGGTCTGACTTATACCATCAATGAACATATACCAAGTATCACCGCTTTTAACCAATCTTACGTGATACCAAGTGTTAGTTGAAGGAGTCCAATCAGCCCTAATAAGAATAAGCCAACTTCCAGCACTCAGAGCACCAAAGGTAAGACGATTAGAAGAATCCCACCAAAATCCCCAATAGCTTGTGCCAGCTCCTTGACCTGCAAATTGCCTATGAGCAGCCAAAGCATTGAACCTCACCTGTAAATCTATAGTAAAATCTCCTGATAAAGTCCAGTCGGGACTATCAGCTAGAGTTAAATAGTCGCTATCTCCGTCTACTAGAAGGGCACTCAGCCCGAATACCTTTTGGGCAGTATCTAATTGGGCTGTTCCGTGAAAAGCGATAGCATGATGCCCGTTGCTCTTGTAAACCTCCTGAATCGTGGGATCGTCGGGATATTCCATCATATCGAGGGTTACTGGCATAGTATTTCTTTTAAGTCACCTGAATTTTAACAGTAGTTTCTATCGAATCCCCCTTGTCCCAATCCACATTGAGAACCGAGAAAGTCTGCCTCATTATCATGTCTCCAGCAGCGGCAAGATTAAACATTCCTATTTCGGTGACAGCTTCAGTACCAGCAAAACCTGAGAAGGTGACTACCAGTTGGGCGGTATCGTCGGTCACGGTGATAGTGACTCGTGTTCCTGTTCCTGCTACCCGGTGGGTCTCCGTCTCCAAGGTTGTATTGCCGGCAACCGGCCCGGTAGTCCCTGTTCCGATAGCCAGATAGTCAAAATCGTTTACGGATACGCCCGTAAGGATAAGACCAGCCACAGCCGCTTTACCAGCACTCACCACGAGATCTTGCTCTATAACTTTCTTCTGGATTCTTTTGATAAGACGGGCAAAGAAACCGTCCCGAATCTTCCGCTTCACTCCGTCCTTTATATCTCCGTAGTGCCGCTCTTCTTTGATACTGCCGTCTTTTCTATGAACTACTAAATCTACTCCGTGTCTCAATCCTATTTTTTCTTTAAACTGCATAAATTTAGCCTCCTCTATACTTTGCGAGTAAATTATGGAAGACCATAGAACTTGCTCCGTTGTTCTTTACCGATATAACTATGGACTCTTTAAAGACCAAGTTCTTAATGTGAACCACATACTTACCAAGAGGATTCCCATTCTCGTCTAGTTCTTCAAAGGCGCTAATATAGTCTAGTGGCTGAGTTATGTTGCAGTATTCGGTATAGGTCTTATTGAGAAATATCTTATCATCTATGGTTACTATTATTGAAAAGCTGGTGGTAGAACCTATAACCAGAGCCTCATCAAGATAGCCTGGATAGCCGTGGGATAAAAACTCGTATGTTGCCCCTGCTGCTACTGATATATTGCTAAGGTCAATGCAACCTACCGCTGCCTTTTCCTGTGCCAGTCCTCCTATGTCTTCAGCCATATAAGCTCCTAAGTTATTTTTTGAATTAGTATCCCATCACAGAGGACTCTGAATGTCTGAGTACTACGGCTATTATTGTAAGCGGTGAATTTGATTAGATTCTCCACCTTATAAGGGGGATCAAACACTTTTGGTCTTTTGAATTCCCCGATGTTGTGCTCTATCTGCTCTATCATATGATTGTCTATTTCCCAGCCCAAATATGTCTTGGGATACCAAGAAAGGGCTATATCGTAGATAAAGCCAACATATTCAGAAGGCATTTTATATTCATAGACAACCGCTGATTTCCCTGTCTCTACTTTTCTATATTGATAGGGTGAACCATGAACTGAAAAGGGGATGCTCATTTTTTCACCGCCACGATTGCTACAATACTAAGGGCTATTAAGCCCGTTACTGCTATAACTCCGATTAAGCCCCAGGGGATTGCCTTCTCAGCATTCTCAACACCAACAGGGATATACTGAACCAGAGGCTTCTCCTCAGGCGGTAGCTCGGCTCCATAGATATATTCCCGTTGTAGCCTCTCATAGGCAAGCTGCTTATCCAGATACTCCTCCTGGGTGGAGGTATCGGTAACCTTTCTTCTTTCGTATTCCTCAGGATAGAGGCGTTCAATCATTTCTTACTCTCTGCTCACGTATTTTTTCCTTAATCTTGGTGACGCTCTGAGGTTTATAATAGGGATTTATAATTACCTTGCCACCATAGCTTTCTACATATTCCCGGGATTTCCTGAAAATATCAGGATGATCGCTTGATTCCATCAACACATCGGGCTTAATTTTCTTCAAGTTTCTCAAAGGTGAATAGGTATCCTGGGGCACTGTCTCATCAACACACTTTATATTAGCCACTATCTGGATTCTCTCCTTAAAAGGTATAACTGATTCAGGCATACTGAATATTTTAGCTTTTTCCTTTACTGCCTCATCGGTGCAAACTCCGACTATTAAGTAGTCTCCCTTTCTTTTAGCATTTTTTAGGGCTCTCAAGTGCCCGATGTGGAATATCTCACAGACCACAAAGGTATAAACAATTTTTTTTTTCTTGACCAGAACCAGTCATAAAAGTAATAAAAGGCTATCTTTGACTGAATATAGGTCAAAGTAATGAGCGTCATTTTCTGAATACTGCCAGTGACTATATAGCTAATGAGAGCCAGTATTCCATTGCCCAAGATAACTTCATAGGTGAGGGCCTTCACGAGGTATTTGAGCTTGGGCTTTATCTTGCTTTTCAGCCAAGCCCTCTCGTGTAGATAGAAGACTAATATAAAAATAGCGTGGTGGAATAAAGTGATTAAAGAAACCTGTATCCAGCTTCGAGTAAATATCCAAGTAAGGGCCGCCAGCCAGAATATCCCTATTACTCTCCAGACGATAGCTTTTTCTATTGATTTTAAGTGACTATCTTTTCTCATCTTTCCTCTTTTAAATATGTGATAACCACTTATGATATTCATTCAACGGTATCCCTTTAAAAGGTGGTCTCCAACCTTTCTTTATGGGAGTTTTCCAATTTTTGCCAAACACTCGGTCCAAATATTCCTCTGGTGGATTGGGAACTCTGAATTGTTTGCCTAGAAAGTCAATGAAGTAGTCTCCTTGATAGAATTTTGCCGGAGTTACTGTTCTGATATAGCAAGGGCTCGGAATGCAGGTAAGGTAAAAATCTCCCGGAGAATAGTAGTACTCCAAAGCTAATTCAATCTTAACATCTCGCTTAATTAGATTGACTGCCGGTAATTTGTTTTGATATTTTGCCCATCCTTCGGATCTAAAACCTTCTACTCTAAAATTTTCAGATAGTGATGGATTCCAGTCCTTAGCGAGCATTTTAAGGTCTATGTGCGTATCCCAGGGGATAAAGCCTTTGTCTCTTACTGCTCCCAATAGTGTCCCCCATGTCAGCCAGAATTTTATCTTTAGCTCATTCAAGACTTCTTTGACTTCCAGAAGGCTTTCTTTAGCGGCTTTGTCGTTCATTTTATAGCCCTCAGCTCAACATAAAAATGGGCGGCTCTTTTAACTTTTCTTATCACCTTGAAATTGCATTTGAAATCATAGGAAAAATAAGGAGATGACCTGTCAAAGTAATCAAAAGTATGAGGACAAAGAGGTCTCTTATGAGTAGGATCTCCTATCCCCTCCTCTGTTAGTCCATGAGGAGCATGTATTTTTATTTTAATATTGGGCTTACATACTCTGTATATTTCTTCCATAAAGGGAATAAAGTTCTCAATATGTTCCAGAAGGTGCGAGGTATATATCTCATCTACGCTGCTGGTATCAAAAGGAAGCTTGGCTAGTTCAAAATCAACTACAAGGTCAGGCTTTACCCATTCTTTCTTGTCAATATTGATGTAGCCTTCTTTCTGTTTTTTCTTGGGGCCACAGCCTAGATTTAAGCGTATAGGCATTTTTCACCCTTTAAGTATGGCGTATAGCAGGAAATTTGCCCTTCCATTTTTCTCTTAATCGTCTCATCACGTTTGCTCGGTCAATCATCCATTTAGGGCTTTTATGAATGCTAGTGCCTCCCTTAGCATGGTCAGACATTCCTGCTAAGATATACACTCCCAATCCCTTATTATGGCACTGATAACAAAAATCAATCCCATAGCAGTGCCAGGTGTCAGGGAGCATTTTCTCATCGAACAAGAGGCCATTTTTTTTACTGACAATTAGGCAGCACTCATCAAGACTGTCAACTGAATAGGGGGAAGTATAATTTGCTCCCCAAACAATTGCTTGTTTTCCTTGAGGATTGATTCCAGTCCCTACAATTCCCAGACATCCCCAGTTTTTTAACCTGCACTCTTGATTGATAAAATCTTGAAACCAATTTTTAGCTAAGATTAGATCTACATGGGCGCAGATAACTACATCATTCTTAGCCTTCTTTATTCCATAGTTAAGAGCCTTTGCTCCTGAATTCCAGTTCTTGTTATCCAAGTTCTCCAGCTCTATAAACTCCACCTCTTTAGGGAGAGATGGCAAAAGACATTTTTTCAAAATTTCAGGGTAGGCATTGATGGTTACAACCGTTATTTCCGATAAAGTCATCGGCTTATGGACAGGTTCTCCTAATTTGTTGATAGGTATAGGAATGGGGAAGAAATTCTTAGGGTAAGCCCTTAGCAATTTCCAGCCCCTCGATTGGTTTACCTGGATCACATTATCATTATAAGCCCTTACATCCTCGGCAAGATAACTAGACATATCAGGAGTAGCTCGAAATAATAGCTTCATGGCGGAAATCCTATTAACGTTCGCTTCAAGAAAAGGTCAGCTCCTTCTCTCATAGTTTTCTGTCCCTGTTTCCATAGGTTATCTCGGGGACATTTGTCCACAATTATAAATTTAGGAGTCCAGTAGAATCTGTTCAGTCGCCTAGCGATTGCTCCCAGTTCAGTATCACAGTGATAGTGCCTATACCCCGGGTAAAAGAGCTGTCGGCTCAAGGCTTTTTCAATAAATTTTCTTGATACTAGAGCATGGAAGGGGGAATTTTTCACAGCACTAATTACTCCCATACCATCGGGAAAGACACCTTGAACAGCTTTTACTGCTTGGGTGAGCCAGTTTTTGCCTACCTCGGTATCATTGCCGAGGTAAACGATATAGTCCCCCTTAGAGATCTTAAATCCGTAGTTTGCCTTCCCTACAAACATTTGCCTAGTCGGGGAAGGGTCAATCACTACCTTTATCCTCTTATCCTTGGGAATGTCTTTTACTGAGTTCATATCATTCCTGTCGCAAATCAGGATTATCTCATAGTTAGGGTAAGAGGTATTTGCCAGGATTAGCTCAAGGCACCTTTTAATCTGGGCGGGTCTTCCCCTCTGGGGTATGAGAATGCTTACCAAGGGGGTGGAATTAAGTTTATCGAGGGGCCTGCCTTGCTTTTGAAGCGGTGGACAGGGATTTTTATAGAGGGAAGGTAATTTTTTGAAATTATGAGGATAGCTTTTTAATAAG
>JABUBO010000452.1_pt1 | contig 13182 bp, 10 predicted proteins | sample 7240361 | NCBI WGS metagenome assembly JABUBO01 (sample SAMN07256346, study PRJNA390944) | subsurface metagenome | isolation source: Methane hydrate marine sediment | place: Pacific Ocean: Eastern North Pacific, ODP site
CGAATATGCGAAAAGCCTGAGATATCCCCAGACCAAGTTTATTCAATTATTGTTAGATCATCTTTTAAAAGAAAAGATTGTTCATGCGACTTCGGGTAAGAAATTTAGTGAGGATTTTAACATGAATGAAGTCAAAGCAATTGATACCTTAGACGACCTGTTTTTAGAGCAAGATTTGATCCAAGAAAATGATCTGAAAGAATATTTTTCCAATGCTGAGCAGGAGAAAAATAATAATCTTAATAACCTTGATGATCCTATGATTGAAGTAAGAGCCGAAATAAAAAAGTCTACGGATAAAGCAGTACTGCTTGCTTTAAAAAATGGTTCCGAAGCCTGGTTTCCTAAATCATCAATTTGCTCGGAGTTTAATGAGGATTCTCAGACCTTTTTGGTTAAGAAATGGATTTTAGAAAAGAATAATATCTGCAATGCCAGTTAAAGATGAATAGAGATGAAGCAAAATTATGATCTTCAAGAAGAATTTTCTATTTAAAAATTTTTCTCTTTAAATATGTTTGGTTCACAAAGTTCATAATGAATTTAAAAAAGTTATATGATTGATAGATGAGTGAAGGACTAATAGACACAGGATCGAGTAAGGAAATGGAGGAAAGGTCGGGTAAAGAAGGTATACTTGGTAAGGATTTTTTTAATGGTCTCGAAGAAAAATTTAACTTACGTGATAGAAAAGAGACTGAAAGAACAAAAAAAATTATTAACGCAATACCCGGAATAGAGATAAGCACAATAGTAAGGCAGGAAGAAACTGAAAATCGATCGCAGAAAGAGTTATCAAAAGAGAAAGAGACGACAACTAAAGAAGAGATGGAAAAAATGAAAATCGTGCCTGTTTGCAAGAATGACAAGAAAGATGAATTTATGGAAGGAAGGAAAATGTCTTCACCCAGAGAATCAACGAATAATATAAGTAACGAAAACAATAATTCAGAAAATAGTAAAGCTGTGGAAACCGCTTTAAAGATGACAAAAAGCAAATTAAGAGAAAATAATTATAATACAGAGGAGCAAGAGACCGAAGGTATTAATCAATTACAAAGAGTAGCCGATACAACTATTGAAAAAACGGAACAAAATTCTAATAAAAAAGAAAATAAGAAACAATGGGCTTTTTTAAACTGGAGCGAGAATGGAATTCCTCGTACTAATGAAGAGGCAAAAAAAAATGCCGCAAATTACGTTTTAAAGATTATATTAACTGAAGATCACAGAAGAAAATATAACCTAAGCAGGAATGAAGCTCCGATAAGACAGAGGATTAAAGAAAAGCATTATAACTTTGAAATTGCTACAAGTAAAAGAAAACTCAAGTATGAAGATATTGTTAAAGCCGCGGGTTTAGAAATAAAAAAATTCAGTAAATGGATGAAATTTATATGGAGCGAAGACGGAGTTCCTAGAACTCGTGATAAAGCTGTTAAAAATGCTGCTGATTACCTCCTTAACAATATTATGACGCAAAAATTTAAACAAAAATTTAATCTTAAAGGGAATGAGGCTCCATCTATACCTCAACTACGCATTGATCATATGGACTTTACTCGGGCATTCGATAGTTATAAAATTTCCTATTATGATATTCTCAAACAAGCTAGTTTAATACCAAAAATTATGCTTCATAGGTGGGATTTTCTAGATTGGAGTGAAGATGGAAATCCGAGAACATATGAAGATGTTGTTAAAAACGCTGCTGATTATTTAAAGAATAATATAATGACAAATGGATTTCTAAAAGAATACAATCTTAAACAAGATGAGGGTCCTAAAAGAGAGTATATAAAGAAAGCAGGACGTTATGATTTTATTCGTGCTTTGCAAGAAAGACATATACCGTACAATAAAGTTTTAATAAAAGCAGGGCTAACTATAAACAGAAGAATAGGAGTATGGAATTTTTTAAATTGGAGTGAAGATGGAAATCCTCGTACTTACGATGAAGCAGTAGAAAATGCTGCAAATTATTTACTAAACAATATAGTATCTAAAAATTTTAAAAAGAAATATAACATTGAAGAAGGAATTGCACCTCCCATACCTCTTTTGGAAAAAACTTATAATGACTTCATCAGTGCGTTTTATTATAGAAAAATTAGTTATAATGATATAAAATATAAAGCTGGTTTAAAAAGATCTCCTATTTATCCAAAGGATTATTATAGAGACTTTCCTATAATAGCAAATTTGAAAAAATTAAAAAAATTTCCCAAACTATTAGATCACTTAAAATACGTTGAAGAATGGGGAACTTTTCCAGATAGAATTATAAATAACTATAAAAATTGTACAAGAATTTCGGATTTTGGGGGAAAAATTTCAAATATCGAACCAAAAGAGGCAAAATACAATTTCGCTAGATATTTAGTAAATGTCAACAAAATTAAAATAATACTTCCTAAAGATTGTCAAGAATATGAATTTATTTGTAAGTTATTAGAATTATCTAAAAATAAGTATTACAAAAAAGAAGCTTTTATTAATCCACAAACTAGAGCACAATATACTCATGGCAGTGCGGGACATGATTATGTTTTATCTAAAATAATGAATCAAGACGAAAATAGTGTAGGAGTTGAAGTTCCTATATGGAAGAAATATAGTAATTCATATTTAACTGGACATATTGATTTAATACAAGTAATTGATGATACTGTGTTTGTCGTAGATTACAAACCTGATGAAACACCAATCGTTTCATCTTCCAAAATGTATGAATCTTTTATAAATTCAATAACCCAAGTAGGCTCTTACGGACTATTAGTAAAAAGCAAGTTTAAAATTGAAAAATTATTATGTATTACATATAATAAAGAGGGGGCGTGGTTGTATGAACCAGAAATTATATTAAAGGAAGTAAGCGAATTTTTGAAAAAAAATAAAATAATTAATGTTGAAGACAGACCTTGGGAAACATATTTCTAATTTATGATAAAATTGTGTTTAGTATTGTTAATTTTTTTAAAATTATTTTCACCGTAAATTATGTAAAATTTCCAAAATTAAGGAGATTAATCTGTAAAATATAAGTGTTCATCGAATCCTGTTTCAGACGTAAGGTCTTGACCAAGTTTTTGAATTCTCTCCTTAGTTGGATTAGCAAGAATTCTTTTTGCAATATTAATAACCTTTTCTAGCTTTTTTTCTGAAAAATCTACTACAATACGATCATAACGAGCAAATGGAATTCCCGCAGTATACACTCCTGCTTGGGATCTGGTAGCCCTACTTGAGACCTGCCAATGCTCAACTTTACATTCAATATTTTCTAGATAATGGGATAATTTAAACCATTCTAGTAATAAATTGAATTTTTTACTTTTTCTATTAAATTTTTTTAAAATATTATTAATACGATTTAATCTATCTGGGTGTATTTCGAGAAATATTGCTTCTTGATCTTCGGTAAGTGAATCTTTAGTCTTTTCTTTAATTAATTTCATTATTTCCTCAACTTTTTTTGCTCGCTCTGCAGAAATTTCGGGAACTTGCCTTCGTAGATCTTGAGGGGAAAATTCTGATGCGTCTCCATTCTCTACAGTTTCAGATAGACCTTGTCCTATTGTTTCAGTTTGAGGTGTTCTTTGAGATTGTTGAGGATGAGTATAAATGGTTTTTTCTGGTAATGAAAATAATGCATCCAATTTTTTTGTATCTTCTCCTGCTTCTTTAATTCTTTGTTCTATTTCTTCATGAGGGTATCCCATTTCTCTAAAATAAAATCGAATATTTTGTAATGTATTATCAAAAGAAATCTGTTGCTGATTAAGAGAACCTGCAAATTCTTTCTCTAATAATTCATCTGCAATTTGATTTATTTTTTCAGAAACAATATCCTCCATTTTTAAATCTTCAATTTTTTCAAGAATGTATTTGATTTGTTCTTCAGTTAAATATGATAATTCACCTAATGGACCTACAAGATAAGAAATTTTGTTTAGTTTATTTAAAAAATTAGTAAAATCTTGGTTAGATATCCCTTTTAATTTATGAAAAAAGAATTCTAAAAATTTTTTATCAAAACCTGCAATATGTTCTAATGTATCAAGGGGAAGTGCGGTCAAATATTTTTCAAGATTCTCCCTTTGTAGGTGATCTGGTAATTGAATACCTAGAACCAATACATTGTCTTTTATCATATAAATATAATCGGATTTTTCCATATTAAACAAAAAAATTAATTTACGATTGGTTTAGTTACAATAGTAATTTGTTTTTAAAATTAAAATTTTCACTACTCAATTCCCATTTATAAATTCTTCAGATATAAAAGAATAGCAAGAGTGAAAAATATTATGAGAAAGAGAAAGAAATTAACAGCATATGATACACGGAAATATCCAGTTAGACCCCACATTGGAGTGGGAATACTTTTAGTTAGAAACGAGAGTTTATTAATAATTGAAAGAGAATACGATCCAGATGCTGGATATTGGAGCATTCCTGGAGGTCATTTAGAGTTAGGAGAAAGAACTCAACAAGCGGCTGAAAGAGAAGGCTTCGAAGAAACAGGTTATAAAGTAAAAGTGACAAAATTAGCAGGTATAATAGATAAAATAATGTATGATAAGAATAACAGAATAAAATACCATTATGTACTAATCAATTATTTTGTCGAACAAGTTGAGGGGGATTTTTCTCAACCTCCAAAAGCATCTTCTGACGCTTTAGAAGCTAAATTTGTTCCATTTGAGGAATTGAATAAATATCAATTGACTGATTCTTTAATCGAACTTTTAAAACAGTTAAAAATTGGGTTCAACCAAGTAAGTTATGTGGAAAAAAAAGATTAAATATACTATTTTTGAAATAGAGAATACTTCTTTTTTGGAAAATCTTTTCTGATTTTTATTTGAAAGCTATAATTTTTTTTATAAATATGTAAAAATTTAAATACGAAAATATCGAATTATCGATCTGATAGAATCTAAATTATTAAAAAAAATTATTAAATGAGGTTAAATAAAATGCCAATTGTTATTACAACTCTTGCATATCCGAGTCACAAACTAAATGAGGTTTGGAAAAGATATCTTCAAGTAAGGGAAAAATTTACCTTTGATGAATCTCTCGGAGAACTCATTGCACAGCCTGTAAAATTAACTACAGATGGAATAAGATTTTTAAACATTGTAACTGTAAAAGAGGGGAAACTTGAAGAAGTTTTAAAAATTTTACAAAAGGATCACCTTCAGTACATAGACATAGAGGGATATGAATTTTCATTTGAAGTTTGGAATACATTCGAAGAAGGCTTAGGAATAGCAGGATTAGAAATACCCGAGTAGTTAAAAAACAACAAAAATCTTTCAAATTCTTTTTTTTTTTGTCTGGTTTAATTTGATTTTTTTTGCAACTATTCTTATACAATTCTTCAAAAGAAGATTAAGAACTTTATAGATGGATGAGTTGAATTTCTGCTTTAACTGCAACTTATTGTATTAATTTTAAAATAAAATTCCAATTATTAAAAATTTTAAATATTCTCAAATAGAGATTATTTTTTTTTATGAAAATTAAAAAAGGAATTGCATTTTAATAAAAAATAAGAATAATAATCAAATATCCTTATTTATATTTATATTCTTAAGAATTGTTTAATTTATTACATTATAATAGCACTCTTTAAAGATTTTTTATGACAACACAAGTAGATATAGCAAAGCAAGGAAAAATTTCCGAAGAAATGAAAATAGTCGCTCAGAAAGAAGGAGTAGATGTTGAATTTGTCAGAAAAGGATTAGAAACCGGTCGGATTATCATACCAAAATCTAATATACGTGATTATGAGCCAATTGGGATTGGAAAGGGTTTATTGGTTAAAATAAATGCAAATATTGGTTCAAGTAAAACTGTTTGTAATGTAGATAATGAATTAGATAAGGCAAAAATAGCTGTGAAATATGGCGCAGATACTGTAATGGATTTGAGTACTGGCGTTATTGAGCAAGATTTAAAAATAATTAGAAGAAATATTTTGAGGATAATAAAAGTCCCTATCGGAACAGTTCCAATATACCAAGCAGCGTTAAGAAGTTTGGAAAGAGATGGAGCAATTATAGATATGACAGAAGATGATATGTTTAATGTGGTGGAAGAACAAGCAAAAGAAGGTGTAGATTTCTTTACAATTCATGCTGGCGTAACTAAAGAAATTGTGGAGTATCTAAAAGAGAATCCGAGAATGATGGGCATTGTTTCAAGAGGAGGCACCTTTTTAGCTGCTTGGATAATTCATCATAATTTAGAAAACCCATATTATAAAAATTTCGATTATTTGCTTGAGATGGCAAAAGAATTTGATTTTTCATTATCTTTAGGAGATGGTTGCAGACCTGGAAGTATTTTTGATTCGACTGACTATTCCCAAATACAAGAATTATTAATTATTTCAAAATTGGTTAAAAGATGCTGGGATAATAATGTGCAAGTTATGGTTGAAGGTCCTGGTCATATTCCGGCTCATGAGATTGAACGGAATGTAAAACTCCAAAAATCAATATGTAATGAAGCCCCTTTTTATGTTTTAGGACCTTTAGTTACCGATATTGCTCCAGGATATGATGATATTGTAAGTGCAATTGGTGGAACCATTGCTGGATTAGCCGGAGCTGATTATTTATGTTATGTTACTCCATCAGAACATTTAGGCCTTCCAAATATTGATGAGGTTAAGCGAGGTGTTATATCATCAAAAATTGCAGCACATGCTGTAAATATTGCGAGATATGGAAAACGAGCTAGCTGGTGGGATGAAAAAATGGATAAAGCCCGGAAAGATTTGAATTGGAAGGAAATGATAAAATTAGCAATCGATCCCGAAACTGCTAAAAATATACATTATAGAGCAGGAACTGAAATTGATAATGAACCTTGTTCAATGTGTGGAGAATTTTGTTCTATAAAAATATTAGAGGAAGCTTTAAGCAAATCTAAAAAGAAAAAGGATTAGTCTTTATTTTTGAAAATTGGTACAATACAAATAAAAATTAGATCATCTTGTCCTAAGTTTTTTATTCCATGTTTTTCATTGGGAGGTATATACAACACATCTCCTTCATTTACTAATTCCTCTTGTCCAGCGTCATTATAAAAGCTTGCATTACCTTTTAAAATATAAATTTCATGATCTTCGGGGTGTTCATGAAGCGGAATACTACCTTTTAGTTTTACTTCAAATCGCCTCATAGCATAATATTTAGCTCCATCACTTTCATCAATCAGCCACCTTACATAAGCATCTTTAGTATTTTCTAAAGCTACGGGAATATTATCTACGTCTTTGTAATTTTTTTTTAACATAATAATTTAAAATAATTCTTTCACATTAAATAATTTTAATTTGATTTAAATTGAAATCCTAATGATTTTTTTTAGCCATAAATGAATTTTATTGCAAATATAAACAAGGCATATCTATATTTTATAAATTTATAAATAGTAAATGAAGAAAATAAATTATAGAAATTTAATCAATTAGAAAAAAGGTGGGAATTCTATTTCAAGCACAGTTATTTTGAACACAATTATCATCTATACTTTAACCATTTTGGTGTTAATCCATTCTTATAAATTTCGAGGTGTTTATAAAACTTTAATTTTTTTATTTGGAGCCATAGTTGTAAGTGGTTTTGTAGAAAATTTTGCATCTATTTTTGGAGGTTATTATTATCCAGCTACAGAACTCATATTATTTTATTATAAATGTCCCTTCGATGTTTGTTTGGGTTGGTTTATTATTACATATTGTTGTGGGTATTTTTCACATATTCTTATTGGTAATGGACAAGGTTCTTTTCCGGCATGGGGAATAGGGAGTAATTTAGAGAGAGGAATAGATAAAAAATTTTTCAAAATAACATTTTTTAGAAGTGCTTTTGCTGCATATATTGCAGTAAATTTTGACTTTTTTATGGATCCAGTAGCGGTTGAAAATGGATGGTGGATATGGGAAACATATAGTTTTTATATCTTAGGAGTTCCTCTTATAAATTATTTTGGATGGTTTTTTCTTGTCTTCTGGTTTCTTTTTTTTTATGATCTTGTAATTACTCATTTTAAAGATTCGAAAAATATAATTATTTCCGGGTTTTGGGTGTTGGCTATACTTGCTTCTACACAATTAACTGGTTTCATCCTTGGGATTTTTAGTGAAATTTTAAGCAGTCCAATGATAAGAAATGGAGGAACTGTTTATCTTGATATGCAGATTACACCAGAAAGAACAATTGGATTACTTATAACTCTCCTATTAACGACTATTTTAATAGGCTTAATAATGATTTCATCAAAAGCTCCAAATAAATTTCCAGAACAAAAACATTCAAATGTAATCTGGAAAATTCTACCCTCAATTATTATGTTAATTTTTTGGGCGGATGTGTTAATAGTAGCATTTTTAACAAGTCCTTTAATGGTTTTTATTGGATTTACATTCGATATATTCTTTTTGGGCATCTGTGTTTACATTATTATCAACAAAAATTTAAACAATTCTAATTATATAGAGATCATATTAGATAAACAAAAATAAAATTAAGATAAGAGGTGAAAACCGATAAAAATAATAAATACTAATAATGTATCAATATCTGATACACCCCATAAGGTAGCAGTTAAAAAATTATTTTCATTCGATCACGCTACTATTGTAAATATTGAATTAAAGCCAGGAGAAGCTCTTAAAAAGCATATAACTCCAGTGGATGTTTGTTTTTATATTCTTGATGGTTAAGGGGTTGTCGAAATTGGTAATGAAACTGAAAAAGTAAAGAAAGATGAATTAATTTTTAGCCCTGCTAAAATTCCACATCGTTTATTAAACGAATCTAAAAATAATTTTCGTTTTTTAGTAATAAAAACACCCACAGCTAAAAGTGAAACAAAAATTCTATAATTTTTTGTATTTTTTTTCTAATTGTTAACCAATTATATTGTAAAAAACATTTAGATAATATAGAACTCTAAAATAAAAATTTATATCTAAAACATTTTAGAATTATCAGAAATAGTTTTATAATAATGTTAGAAAATTTATCTATAGATTTGATAGAGAAAATTATAGATACCTTACCTGTTGAAATATCTTTTATTGACGCTGAAGATACGGTAAGATATTATAGTAAGGGGGATAACAGAATATTCAAACGTAGTCCTGCTGTTATTGGAAGAAAAGTTCAAAAATGCCATCCACCTAAAAGTGTTGATAAAGTAGTTGCTATATTAAATGATTTTAAACAAAATAAGAGGGATGTTGCAGAATTTTGGATCCATTTAGGAGATTTATTTGTGTTTATTCGATATTTTGCGGTACGTGATAAAGAGGGAAATTATTTAGGAACTTTAGAAGTATCTCAAGAAATTACTGAAATACAAAATCTAAAAGGAGAAAAAAGGCTTTTAGATTAGAAAAAAATCTTAAAAAGTAAATTCTCACTTATAATTCAACAGAGATTTTCCTACAACGCTCCAATGCGGTTTAATACCTAACAAATCTAATAAGGTTGGAACAATATCCGTAGTTTTGCAATAAGGAATCTCGAAAGATGGAATTTCAAGAGAACCTCCTATAATCAACGGGACTGTCATTGATTTTTTAAGAGCAATGTCGTGAGAATATGGATAAGTGGCAACTGTCTTACCATGCTCATATCCAAAACCATATTCACCAATTGTAGAGATCATAATATCACATGCCCGTGGATTTTTAAAATACCGTGGAAGTTGGTCAATGAAGATTGGATAATCAATTTGATTGGTTGCTGCTAACCATTCGTCAATTGTATGTGCTTTATTATCCAAAAGTTCTTTCACATCCTTGTGATTCTCATATCCAAATAAATCCTGACTATCAAAAGTGTATTTTGTCTTTTGATTTTTTCCATGTCCATCATATTCAATTCTACCTTTCATAATTTTTCCAGTCTTTTTATCCCGTTGCTCAAGATGAATTATTCCTCGATCTGGCGTATTATTATCATCACGATAATACAATAATTTTACACCTGGAACTTCCCATAAGGTTTCGAATAAATCCAATTTTTTACTCCCTATTCCACTTGGTTCAAAATTTCGCATTTGTTTAATAGTAGGATGATGATGCCAAGTATCTCCTCGGAAATTGAAAAATCCGATAGAACCGAATGTTGCGTCAAAATCACCAACTTCTTTTTTTGGAACATAAGGTATTAATCCTTTTTTTTGGAAAAAAGGTTCGAGATCATACATATTTTGTGCTTTATAATTGCCATGATCAGAGATAAGACAAATTGCCGTATCCTCATAATATCCCGTATCTTTAAGTGTGTTAATTAAAGACCCAATATATTTGTCGCAACTTAAGACTTCATTAATATAATCTGGATGGTCAAAACCTGCATGGTGCATAAGATCATCTGTTTTTGGTATATATCCTACAGTAATTTTTGGAACTTCCTTAACAGAAAAGAATTTCTCTGGTTTTTGGTAAGCCTCCTCAATAATTTTTAATGTTGTTTCTGTTTCAAATTTTTTAGGAGTTTGAAAAATCGAACCACGAAATATTACATTTAATGCGCTTAGAAAGTTTCCTTCACCAGCTTGTTCGAAAATTGTTTGAACATTAGGTCCCAAGTCTTTACTAATTTTCCATACTTGCCGTCCATTCCCGTAATTGCGAATAAAAGGAAGCTTTTTACCTTCTGATGTGGGGGGGTCTGTTCGATTAACCCAATGATAAGTCGGAATACCACTTCCTTCTTTAGAATAATAACCAGAATAAGCGCCAGTTATAATATTCGAATAACAAGGATAAGTAATGCTCGGAAAAGTTGTAATACAATTCTGACACGAGATTCCATTTTTAGCAAGTTGAGCCATGTTTGGAAGTTTTCCTTGGTTAATCCATCCATAAAGATGCGAAGCCCTAACATCATCAATAACAATTAAAATTATTTGATTGACTTTAGCAGTTCGACTCATAATTAATTTTATATTTTATAAGTTATCAATTTAAATTTAAAATAAAAAAAACGATTATGATTGAATATAAAAATTTATCTAAGTATTATAAATTAATTATTGGTAGCATAAACTAAAATAAAATATCATTTAAACGATAACGTAAGAAAGTTTAAATCCCTCATCTTCCTTAAGATTTAATACTCTTCTAACGGCATTTCTAACTAATATACCACCTATATGAAGGATTGTATCCTTTAATATATTATCTTGATCCATAGAGGCATTACAAGGATATGAGTGATGGGCTTTACTAATACGTTCATTTAGGGAAAGCTCTTTATCATTGATTTCTTTTGATTTTAATTGTTGGACAATATAATAAGTAGAACCGCATGGAGCGGATTGTATTACGCATGCATCTTCAATTGTTTTTCCATCTTTACTTATTAAAAAAGTTACTATCGGCTCTCCAATCTTAAAATAATCAATAAATTCATCAATATTAGAACTTTCTTGGGTTACATTAAAGCCGGGTCTATTTAGTTCATTTAATTCTTTACTCAAGGAACAAAATGGTTTTGGAAATGCTGCTTGAATTCCGAATTTTTCAAATTCTTCTAATACTTGTTTTTGAAGTCCTGGAGATACCCATTTTAGATCTTCGATTGGAATGATAACTGCCTTTATATTTTGATCTTTTAAATATTCCGGAAGTCCAGTTAATAGGTCTGGATGAATTCCCACAACTAAAAGGAAATCCACTTCAGGAAGATTTTTAGGAAAAAAATCCAGCGGTTCTTCAACAAATTCAGGAAGATTTTCGCCAATTTGCTCATAAAAATAAATTGAATCAGCGTAACTTTTTAAGTGTTCTCGACAATGATCACATTTTATTTTAACTTCCATTTCCTCGCAAGCTTCACAAAATTTGTCATCGTTAATCAAATTACCTACAAATTTTTGAGTTAACATCTCTGTGTCTGAATCGGTTCCATAGAATATTCCCAGTTTATATACCAAAGATTATCCCTAACAATTATTTATTTAATTCTTAAAATAAATCTATATTGTTCATATTATTAAGATTGAACCGCAAATTTCAAAATTTTGATTATTTTTTATAAAAAAATACAATTTAAAACGATTAACGAACATGTTCAATTAGATATTTCTAAATAATTTAACATTTTTTCAATTTTCATAATCATTTCATCTGGGTTTTTTGCAAAAACTCTCATGATTGGCTCTTTACCAGTTGCACCTTTATCCCATATAATATCTGGAATTGTTCCATGTTGTTCAAAAACTTTTTTTATTATCCACTGCATTGTTAATTCCTCTTTTAAACCTATAATTTCAGGTTGTTTACTTCTATCTATTTCCGCAATCTTAAAAAATGAGTCGTTTTCTAATTTTTGTATTAAATCCGGAACATATTTCATATTAATTACAACGTTTAGTGAATTGTCAAATTTTTTAGTGGTTAATATTAATCTTGCAGTATGATCAGATACACCAAATTTTATTTTTCCTATGGCTTTAGGATAGCCATTAATGATACTAATTCGCCCTTCAATCGCAGCAACGTCAATTTTCGATTGTGCATTAGGTAAAGATACAGAGATATTAGTTCTAACTTCTGGAATTAATCTTGAGAATTTTTTTGAACTTGAAATAAAATTATAAATTTCTTTTACTTGATTTAAAACTGCTTTTTTTTCTGGTGAATAATTCAATGTAAAAATATATGCTCTATCGTTAATTTTCGTGATATTTTCAAAATTCTCATCAAAAAATTCTTCTGCATTTTGGATTGCAAAATATAAATCCTTTTTAATGGCTAATGCAGCTGTTAAAGCAGCTGAAAAAACACATCCAGTGCCATGAACATTTTGTTTAATTGGTTTCTGATCTTTTAAGAATTTTAAGAAATATTGTTTTTTTTTCTTGTTTTCAAAATCAGATATTAATGCTATGTCAGCTATTTTGTTTTTTTCAGGATGACCCCCTTTAATAATAACTGCCTTTGATTTATGCTCAATTTTTTCATTAGTCATAAAAGATAAAATTTCTAAGGCTGCTTTTCTCATTAATTCAAGATCATCAAATTTTTGTGTTTTAATATTAATACCGGAGAAATACTCTGCTTCTTTAAGATTAGGAGAAATTATTTGGGCACTTGGGAAGAGAGTTTTTTTAATCTCTGATTCAACACCTTCTTCTGCT
>JABUBO010000453.1_pt1 | contig 13155 bp, 8 predicted proteins | sample 7240361 | NCBI WGS metagenome assembly JABUBO01 (sample SAMN07256346, study PRJNA390944) | subsurface metagenome | isolation source: Methane hydrate marine sediment | place: Pacific Ocean: Eastern North Pacific, ODP site
TTAAAGCTGGGAATTATGTTGTTTTTGAACGCAAACAACATTGCTTACACGCCGGAATTGCTTGATGAATTCGCTTTTACAATTGCTGATAGTGCCATAGAAAGTGCGGTTGATTTGTTGGTAAGCCAAAATGAAGATAAGCGAATCGGAACGCGGATGCAAGTGGCCGCTAAATTGAGAAGTCCGTTCGTCCCAATGCTATTAAGCAGAGCATACGCAAAGGATTTCGCCGGAGAGGCTGGGATAATAGTTGAAGAAGCAATCCTAATAATCGTTGAAATTGAAAAAACATTCAAAGAGTATATGGAACTTTACGGCGAAATATTAGCACAGGAAAACGCAATAGATTTGATGGCTGAACAAGGCGCACAATTGGCTGAACTAATGTTGGAAGGGCAGTATGGAATTACAGTTGAAGTGCCGTCTGAATTAATGAAGACCGGCTTACTTGCAGCTATTGATGTGGTTAAAGACGATTACTCCGAAGAACTGGCAGCAACACTTGGTTACGTAGAAGGGCAACTTGAGAGTTATGGAGTAGGAAGATGACTCCTGGGGGATTTAAATTGAAGTAAAGTAGGGTATGCACCGCACACCACCAAAGAGAAGGTGGGCGGTGCCCACCCTACGAAACTGAGAAGGTGTTTTTGGGGGCTATCCTCACTTACAAGGCTGGATTATACAGCTTTTTCAAATACCAATTAAGAAAATTTCCAGCGAATCTTTGTCTTTTGAACGATTATGTGATAGGATAAAAGATTATGGAAAAGGCCGAGGTTAAACACCTCGGCGAGTTTTGTTAGGGATAGTTAAAACGATGGATGGAAAAATGAGGCGATGCAGCAAATGCAAAAAGCAGAAAGACGAAAGTGAGTTTGGCAAGAATCGCACCAATACGGACGGGCTGAGGATTTGGTGCAAGGAGTGTGAGGCTGAATATGCGCGGGAATGTTACGAGAAAAATAAAAGGGGCGTGAAAAAATACAATAGCTATAAGGACCTTCATAGGGTCGTTGATGGCGTGAGGCAGAAGCGATGTGGTAGATGCAAAAAGTGGAAGGACGAGAGCCAATATTACAAGCATCTGAGACATAAAGACAGATTGGCTGTGTGGTGCAAGGAATGTGCAAATAAAGCTACCAATAACTGTCGAAGACGGCGTTTAGCCGTGGGGAATTGACAGACTACAAATTTCCATTTCATTATTCCGTTTGTAAGTACTTATTTAAGGTATTTCTACCTGATGAAAATGGGGACGAAATTCAAGTCGGGGCGTTTAACACCTCACGCTAAACACCCCGACTTTTTTAGTGAATCAATTCTTGAGAAAGCATCATACTTGACGCAAGCCTCAAGGCCCTATAACCCTAAGGCATTACACTCCAGCCAGTGTTCTACCAATATGACTATGTCCAGTTCATTGACTATGCAATCCTCATTGATATCCCCGGGCAACAGCTCGAAATCGGGTAGTGACTTTGCGGCTTCACAGCTATCGTCATACACATTGATAGTTACGGTATCCGAACCGGAGTATTCACCATCAAAGGCCATTAACTGCAAGACATACTCGCCCGGGGCTGTTAAGGTGATATTCGTATCCTCGGCAGTTGTTGTCTCTATAACGGCAGCCCCTTCATTGGGCTCGCTCACAACAGTCCACTGCACGACATAGGGCATTATCGCACCATCATCAGTGACGGTCGCGTCCAGATTTATGGTACTGGTACCCTCTTCCAGCCAGGTCGCTATATCCGCGCCGGCGTCCACTTTGGGAGACATATTATCAGCAAAAAAACTAAAGATAGGACCATAGACCGGATCATTATCGCTGCCGATATAGGAATCGATAGTCCAATAGTACAGTGTCTTTGGTTTGGTTTGCACAACAACGGAAGTTACGTTCTGCGTGTTAACAACCTGGATGGCTGCCGGGTCGGTAAACTGTTTCAGCAATTCCAGGTCGTCGGTAAAGTAAACGTCAACAGATACCGCCTGACCGGGCACACACGGGTCGGGCAAAGTCCAGCTCAGCTCCACCTCGCCGGGTGATACTGAACTACCGTCGATGGGATTCGGATTAAACAGTGAGATAGCCGTCAACGTAGTTTTGTCTTCATTCGTGACGTTATAATCCAGGCGCAGCGTGCCTTTACCGTCATAGGCGGTAATCCAGCCGTCGTCGATGTAGGTTTGAATTGTTGTAGTATCATCGCCGGCAAGAATCAGTGTGCCTATGGTAATATCCATTGAGCCGGAGTCGGAGGTTAAACGGAGATCGGATGCATTGATAGTGCCGCCGTGGAGGCTCACCGAGCCGGTGCCGGTCTGGCCGGGTATCACCAGGTTGCCACTTAGCTCGATAGTACCGCCTGTCATATTGAGCGTACCGGTGCCACCCCAGCCGATCTGCAATCCCCCGGTGGAAAATAAGCCGCCGCTCATATTCAGGATGCCGTGGCCGGCGGAACTATCCACACCGATGTAGGCCCCATCTGCCGAAAGTGACCCGCCGCTAATATCCAGGTTTGTGGTGGCGTTGGAATTGCCGACCCTCAGTGTAGAGCATTGGGCGGTAATACCAGCCTGGATTTCGCAATGTGTGTTATCCGGCTGATCGATTGAAACGGGATCGGCAATGGTCGGGACGGTATCTGGGCTCCAGTTGGCTGTTGTGCTCCAGAGATGGTCGCCCCCGCCGTCGTCCCAGTATATCATCGCCGAGGCACTGTCGAACAAAATCAGCGGCAGGACAATAGAAATCAAACATATCATTTTCTTAAACATTGTACTTCTCCTTCAAAATCGTTGTTTCGTTTTCGTAACGAGGGAAATAACAGTTTTTTGGCATAATAGCCCTCCTTCATAAAAGAGAGTTAAAATAAAAACGACTAATAACGCTTTTTGTCTTTACTACATTATCTGATACGCCTGCGCGGGGCATTTCTTATCCTGTGATTTGGTCATACCTCCTTCCATCAAAAGTCCAAAAAAAACGTGCCCGTCCCCCAGTAACAAGCCTCACTAATCTTATCTTATACGAAATTAGCCTTGTTTCGTCAAGGGAAATCCTTGGTGTTTCGGACAATTTCCTGATTATGATTGAGCGAAGACGCGGAGCTTGTTTACCTGCACCTCTACCAGCAGGACAGCGCTACCGGCCTGATACAGCCGGATATCTACAATGGCAAAATAGCGAACCGCTGGATTCAGGTGTATGACAATTTCCGAATAAAAAAAATTTGCACGCGAAAGACAATTAAACGGTAGAAATTCAGTGAATGCTGCTTTTACAAGCGAAAACGAATTAAAAGATAATCTTCAAGTGACGTGGAAATATTTCGATACGACCCTTCAATAATTTAAAGCCGGCAGTCTTAATATGGACAAGGAGTTTTACGTCCAATATAATGTTTCATGAAATCGCTGATGATATCATCTTTGGTAATTTCTGCTATATCGGCTTGTGTATCGTCCTTCATTATAATCCCCCCACCTTGTTCTTCGCTGCCGTTTTGATATCTTGCAATATAGCCGGCCTGTACCGTGGTCGGAGTAGTTCCAACATGTACGTTGATAATGTATCTGAATTCTGCACTGTCTTGAAAGCGGACCTCAAGCTCCCTGGAGATTTCACTGCCTCCAAAAATATAAGCTTTTCTTTCTTGTTTGAAGAGCTCTTTTGTCAAGTCGCGAAATGCCGAATCAACTACGGTACATAGAAATTCATTAGATTCTTTCTTTTTTGCTGTTATTGCGGCAGCATCTCCTTGTTTTGCCTTTTGATTTTGCTCTTCTTTGTGTTGCTCATACAGATCGGGCAGCTCTTTTTTCCTGCCTGTCATTTTACACCTTACTTTCTTTTGCTTTTCGGATTTTTATGTTTATTAAGCACATATCTTCGAATAGAAAATTGGGCCTCGTAACAGACCGATAAAACAACGTATTTCACAATTTAGGCTTATTGCTCATACGTCTTCTATTTACATCGGCTAAGAGGCCTTTCTTTTTTATATCTTAACCACAGAATTTTTCACAATTATAAAAAAACTTTAGGTTGGGCATACTCCAGATTTGCAGATGATTGATATGGAAAAGGATTTTTGGGGCAAAAAAAAATCGTTTTACTATATTTCTAAGCAAGCATCTTTGGCTCAAAGGCAAATTTTCGGACATAGCTATACAAAGGCGAATTGTCCGCGTTTTTGGCAAGAAAATGGAGATAGAGATAATGTTGGTATAGTCCCGTTGGCCGACCGAGAAGCGTTCGAAAAAAGCAAAGTCAGTATTGTTATCGAATCTTGGTCGTGCCGACGCATTTTGGTAATAATGATTCGGCTTTTTTCCATTGTTCGTTTGTTAGTTCCCATCGTTCCTCGGCCATCGAAAAATCTCCTTTCGATAGCCAAGTTTACATAAGTCCGATAATGGCGATAAATAAAAAATTAAGCTGTGAAATGGCTTTAAATGACTTTGAAAGCATCTTGTTTTTGCATTCTTCAATTCATTTCTTAAGATTTAAATAGATGATTATGACTATTACTCGGACAGTGTTGATTCTTATACTGACTATGATAGCTGTAAGTACAATTGTTGTTCTTAGGGTAGTTAGCGGGTCATAATGAGTGGAATTCTAACAAGGTATGGAAAAGACTAACATCAATAACCATGAAGAATTAGCACAGGCAGTCGAATCATTGGAGCAGATTGCCGATAGTATGGAGGAGTGGACCGGGCAACAAAGGGGGAGATTTGCACGCACCACCTCCGCTTTCCGTAAAAAGTGGGTCTCAGATTGGTTCTCAGATTTTTACATTTTGAAGTTTTTCAAGGACCAGAAGAACGGAAGACGGTTTGATGATATTGTAGATACGTTCCACTTATATATTCCCAATATCGCTGAGACACTCGAGAAGATATGGAACGACTTTTTGCGTTCCGTCAAATTTTTACAGCAAATTGAAAGGGACAAGGACAGAGCAGAAAAAAGTCATGACCTTGGCTTTTGGTGTGTTAATTTTATCGATACTACAGCTATCCCGACAGTGGAACGTCTTCGAAATATAGTGAAAATGACAACGGAATGTTTAACAACTCAAACCCTGGCAGAAACAGTGAAGAAGCGCCCTGAGGGGCTGCTGAATAAGCAAGTCGGCGAGCTCTTGAGGTCTTGTTCCCCAGATACATCGGCATCCGAAATAGCGGGAATATTAAACAAAAATTCTGTTGCAGAATATGAACCCACCAGCCCCTGCGCAGTGGGGAAAACAAAAAATTGGAAAAAGCATTTAGATGAGAAGAAAATAAGTCTTAAGAAAAAATGATTCTTGAAAAGATTTTCTCAGCAATTTTCAACCTTCGTATTAATATCCGGTTGTTTCTCAGGACAAAAATGTCACCCCCTACACCATCACCTCGATAACACTCTTGCGTACGAAACGTGTATCGCCAACAACCCGGCAATTACAAAATATATTTTGAAAAAAACTGAGGAAAGCTTACGATTGTGTAATAATTACCTTTGAAGTAATATATGATGTTATCCTCTCTGAATTATGTTGAGAAAATGAGGTAAGAAATGGATAATACAAAAAACCAATGTAAAGACTGCAAATTTTTTGCCAAGAGCGGCTCAAAAAGTTATTGCCACCGTTACCCGCCACAAGCTTGCGTGGTGGATGAACAGGGGAAAGTAGCAACTTTATACCGCATTCCTGAAGTCCACGAAAACGGTTATTGCGGAGAATGGCAGGATGGAGGGCAGTAAACGTCGGCAGCAAGGACGGGTAAGGTCTGTAGGCTATACAAAGACTGACTGTTTATTGCTCGGCTTGGGTGCGGTGAGGGTGAGAAGAAAAGGCAGGTTAAATCTGTTTGTGGATTCTCACATAACGCCCGTAAAGCCGTTTTTTTCGTTCTAATTTGTGTTAAAATCCCACTTCCAAAGCTCAAGAACAGCATAAAAAATCACGTGCTCAGATTCAAACAGGGAGTATCCAAAGAGCGTTGAGCGGCAGGGGCTAATTGGTACAAATGGTAACGAAACCAGGGCTGATTTGGCAAGATACTTTGGCGTATCCAGAGCCAGATTAACTCAGGCTCTTAAAAGATTGGTCAACAAATAAAGTAAATTACGACCGTCCGCTTCAAGTTGCTGCGCCGGCAACAACTGAACCCAGCGAGCTATGGTCTGGATGTTTTTGTGAATCCACCAAATCTTCTGGAGTGAGATGCTCTAACTTCTTGCTTAGTTGACTGCCGGTTTTCTCTACCCAGTTGACCGCCCCTTTAACAACCTTAGGGTCGAATTCGTAACCGGCTGAATCAAGTAGAATACTAATTGCCTCCGCCACAGGCCTTGATTTATGGTAGGAACGATTTGAGGTAATGGCATCGAGTGTATCAGCTACAGCCATAATGCGGGCACCGAGCGGTATTGAAGCAGCAGATAAACCATCCGGATAACCTTGGCCATTCCATTTCTCATGATGGTGCCGAACGATGGTCATTTCTCGCTCCAGAAACTCCATCTGACTCAAGATTCGGACGGCGATAAGTGGATGCTGCTCAACAACGCTGTGTTCACGGCGTGTTAACATGCCCGGTTTGGACAAAATGGCGTCTGGTATGCCAATCTTGCCTATGTCATGAATCATGGCTGCTCGTCTGATTACTTCAATCTGTTTCGGAGCAATCTTCATAGCTTCGGCAATACCGACCGAATAGTACATTACATTTTCGGAATGTCTTTTTGCAAAAGCATCTTTAGCCTCAAGGGCCTGGACTAATCCCCAGATGCTTTGAAGGAACATCTTTTCTGATTGCTCTGAAAGGCCGGCAATGCGTATCTTGAGCTTTTTAATCTCCTCCTCTTCAATCTCACCTGCCTTCAGATGCTTTGACATGGTTTCATCACAGACCCTAACGCAGTTTCGTCCAGAGCTTTTGGCTTCGTACAAAGCAAGGTCTGCTCTGCGTATCAGCTCGCTGGCGGAATCAGTGCGGTCTGGTTGCCATTCGGCTATCCCACAACTGATTGTCATTGGTATGTCTTTTGCTATCTTAATTTCCTGGACTTTAGCTCGAAGCCTATCCAGTAATGTGAAAGCATCCTTGCTTTTAGTTTCCGGCATGAGGACCACGAATTCATCACCACCGTAGCGTGCGAGCACGTCAGTTGCTCTCTCGTTGTTTTTCATACATTTAGCAAGTTTTCTAAGGGTATCGTCACCGGCGGCATGGCCCAGTATATCATTGATTGTTTTAAAATTGTCCAGGTCTATGATTCCTACGCAGAACGGACGCTCGTAGCGTATTGCTCGGGCACATTCGGCCTCTAATTTATCCTCAAGAAGTTTTCTTGACCCTACTTCGGTCAGGGCGTCGGTCAGCGAAGTTAGTCTTGCTTCCTGATACAACCTTGCGTTGGTCAGATGTGAATTCAGCACTTCCCTCACTAACCGAGCCTTATAGGATATCAGCTCCTTCTTCGCGGCGACAGAAGGGTCCAAATCACACATGCATAACCGCCCGGACAGCACTTTGCTTTTGTTAGATGGACGACCTTGTGAACCAGAAATAGTAAGTGGGATTACAACTCGTGGAGATTGGGGCCCCCTGTTCTTCAAAAACCTGGGGCATACCGGCATTGCTGAACCGGCAGTCATTGCAAAATGGACAAGCATCTTCAAGACACTTCAGGTCCTCTTCAGAGCACACGCAACCGTTGAAGCTTACAAGTGGGGGGTCATGGGCCGAATTACTGTTTCTCTGAAGAAAAAGCAGACATTTCTTGGCTTGGAAGAGTTTGGGCACCTCGAGGGTGATTATTTTGATGACTTCATTTATATCTATGCTTTTGAGACAATTCGGCAGCGCTGCGACCTGTTCAGCCGCCGCCCGGTCTTCAACCATCTGCTGTTCCAAAACGTCGCGTATCGAGAGCATTCCCACCACGACTTGGTCCTTGACGACAGGCAAATGACGAATTTGATTTGCAGCAATGATCTCTCGGGCTTTGCTGGTCTCAATACCAGGTTGACATGAAATCACTTGCGGTGTCATGATTTCGCCTACGGTAGTTTGCTCAACGTTTACCAGAGAGGCAACCGCTCGATTAACAATGTCTCGTTCTGTAACGATTCCTGCAAACTTGCTTCGGTCATCGGTTACAATAAGACAGGCCACTTTATTAGTTCGCATCTTCATAGCCGCTGTAGCAACAGTCTCACTCGAGTTGATAGTCACTATCTCCTTCTGACACTCGACGGTCTCGAGCATTTTATAGGCCTTTCGAATGATTTACATGGATTCCGGTTACTAAAACTAAACTCTAATCCTCCTCTTTTCTGCCAAGCTTATCGACATGAGTAGCCTCTAACTTTAACCGAGGACTTGGTCCGATAGGCAGTAGAGATTCTGGAAAGCGCCGCAGTACGCCCTATAAGAAAGCGCGCAAGGTTCGCCATATTGCCCCATCTGACTGTAGGAAAAGATTTTTATAGTTCTGGGATTGTTCGGCGGTCTTACGACCTTATTTAGCACGATATATTCATCGGTGTAGCTCTATTTGCATAAAAAAGCCTTTTTTACAAGCAGGCTTAAAAGGCGTCCAAAAGCTACTGCCACGGAAAACGTACTATTAGGCATGGACACGCATGATTTGGATGGTTCAGCCAAAGGATTAAACGCATCTTGTAACAGGATTGCTAACAACGGCAGGAGCGAAAAACTGCAAAATGAACAGTCGTAGACGAGCAAACAAACAAATGAACCTTGCATCCCGTTATCATGCTCGAGAAGCTGGCTTATTCACTAAGAAAAAATGTGTGTTGCTCCTGTTGGTTACAGCAACAATACTCGCGATACCTTCTTGGCAAGCTTGGCGCTCATATGCGGACATCAGGACCACTAAAACTCAACTCGAGCAGTTGTTCAGAATAGAGGGTTCTACTATGTACCGTGACGAGGTGCTCGCTATGTCAGCGAAGATGGCCGCGGCCACCCGAAATCAGAAGTGGGCAAATCGGCACAAAGAATTTGGCCCACGAGTAGAAGCTACTGTCGAGGAGATTTGGCATGTTTTTGAAAATGATTCTGTGGATGCTTTGAATGCAGAGGCAGCCTTATCGGTCTTTGTCGATGACAAGCTTGACATAATGGAGAATGAGGCTTTTTCTCTGGTGCATCAGGGAAAACATGAGCTCGCTGAGGCTTTGCTCCAAAGCCCGGAGTATGAAGAGCAAAGGCAAGCCTATAATGAAGGAATGAAAACGTTCGTCGGCAATGCGCGTAGAGCTTTGGAAGAGAGGCGTGACATACATTGGCAGAAGGTTCGGGCGGTTTTTATAGCGGTCAGCATCGTTTTGCCGGTGATTGCACTTGCCTGGTTCGTTGAACACAAAATACGAAAGCGCTTTCGTGAACGCACAGAGACAAAGCAAAAGCTTAATGCTTTTGCCCGAGAATGGCAAGAGACTTTCAATGCCATTACCGACGGCGTTTGTATCGTTGATAAGAATGGAGGCAAAATACTCCAATGTAACAAAGCCATGACACGGTTCTTGAAGAGACCGTATAACGATATCCTTGGTCGAAGCTGCTGCGAGCTCCTCCACGGTTCATCAGAGCCGGTAAAAAGGTGTCCGCTCGTGCGCATGTATGAAACTCGCCGCAGTCAGACAAAAGATTTTCAAATAGGCGACAGATGGCTAAATATTAAGGTAGACCCTCTGATAAACAATGATGGGTATCTCGTCGGAGCTGTCCATATCACATCTGATATTACTGAGCAAAGGAAAGCGAACAGGGCGTTACAGGAGAGTGAAAACAAGTTCAGGCTTGCATTTTCCAATGCGCAGGATGCTATTGTGTGGATAGACCTCGAGAGTGGTGCTATTACAAACTGCAACAAGGCATCTGAGGAGCTCTTTGGAAAAAAGAGAAAGGAAATCGTAGGGCAGCATCATACCACGCTTTACCCCGCGGACAAGGCAGAACATTATCATAGTTTATTAGGTGAATCCGGTAAGGACCTGAACAGCAATATTGAAACAAAGATATTGACGACAAGAGGACAAACAAGAACGGTGACTATTGCCGTTTCAACAATGATGGTGGACGGGAAAGAGATTGTACAAGGAATAATCCGAGACATAACTGAGAGTAAGAGAGCAATTGAAGAAATCAAAAATTTAGCTAAATTTCCGAGCGAAGACCCCAATCCTGTTCTTAGGATAACGCAAGATTGTAAAATTCTTTATGCGAATGATGCCGCCTCACCTGTGCTCAAGACATGGCAAGTCCGGGAAGGTCAGCTTCTGCCCAAGCTTTGGTGCAAGAGGATAAAGGAGGTTTACGGTTTGGGCAGTAGTGCTACATATGAGCTGAGCTGCGATAATGGCCATACGTTTTTCATAACTTTGCAACCCATAGTTGGAGCAGGCTATGTAAATGCCTATGGCCTTGATAATACCCAGCGTAAGAAGGCTGAAAAGGAAAAGATGGAGATGGAACTTCAGCTCAGCCAGAAACAGAAGATGGAAGCTGTTGGTACATTAGCGGGAGGTATTGCGCACGATTTCAACAATATTCTGGGGGCAATGCAAGGTTATTTGGAATTGTCACTTGATGACCTCCCGAAGAAAAGTGCCGTGCGGGATAATCTGAAGCAAATACTGTCCTGTGTTAACCGCGCGGCAAAGCTGGTGAAGCAAATCTTAACCTTCAGCCGAAAGGACCAGCAGGAACAGGAAAAAGAGCCGGTACAGATTAGCTCTATTATCAAGGAAGTTCTTGGAATGCTTCGGTCATCTTTGCCTGCAACAATCAAGATCAGTCGAAAGATTCACGCGGATTCCAGTATGGTTCTGGCTGATTCAACTCAGATTCATCAGGTGCTTGTGAATCTGTGTACAAATGCCTCGCACGCAATGCAAGGTGCAGACGGTCTGCTGGAAGTCAGCCTTGAGGATGTTAATCTTGAATCGGAGACCAGAATTGGGGATGAACATCTTGGGCCGGGCAACTACGTGAAGCTCAGCGTTAGTGATACCGGTTGTGGAATGGAGAAAGAAGTTGTAGAAAGAATTTTTGAGCCGTTCTTCACCACAAAAAAGGTGGACGAGGGGACCGGATTGGGGCTCTCTGTAGTTCATGGAATCATTAAAAGCTATGATGGGGCAATCACTGTTAGTAGTACACCAGGCCAAGGCACTACCTTTGATATATTTCTTCCCAAGATTGAAAGCGGCGATATTAAGAAGCCTCAATTGTCCAAGTCAACTACTAAGGAGAGGGAGGTGATACTCTTGGTGGATGATGAAGAAATGATGGTTGATGTTACAAGGCAGATATTGGAACGGCTTGGATTTGACGTAGTTGCCAAGACCAGCAGTACCGATGCCCTGGAAGCATTTCAAGAGGAACCTGATAAGTTCGCTCTTGTCATCACTGACCAGGCTATGCCAAATATGACCGGCACACAGCTGGCCCGAGAGCTCATCTCGGTTAGGCCCGACATTTCAATAATTCTATGCTCGGGATTTCCTGAGAACGTCTGTCCTGAGGAGCTCAAGAGCATAGGCATAAAAGAGTTTATCGCCAAGCCCATCAGCAGGAAGGAGATAGCCAAAATTATTCGGAAGGTATTGGACAAAAGCAGCGTAACGGCGTGATTTTGGCGGACCTCCCTACCCTTCCAAATCCAATCTACTAACTATTTCTTGCTGCGTAAAACGAAAATCGACGATGTCACCCTTGTCGAAACCTGTCCTGAGCGAAGTCGGGGGCTGTATGATACCCACCTTAAGACGAACTCATCGTTTAAATGACCTCTCGGGCGCTTTAAATTGAAAGCTGATGGGCATTCTGTTAGATTCTACAAATAGACTTAACTGCATTTTCTTAAACATATCTACGTCAAAAATCAAAAGATTTTACTTGACGCGAAAGTGGCTGATTTGGTATAAACAAGATTGATTATACTTAGGCTCGTGTTAGCTTGTGCTTGTGTGCCTTGAACTTCTGATGGATGAAATTATGTGGCTTATCGGGCTCTTGAAGGAAGGAGGCGTTGTCAAGTCGTAAAACTTATCCTGGGCAAACCCCGACAAGTCGGGGTAGCGAGTGTAAGAATTGTTATCGGTCGTTTTGTATTTCTACTGTTTTGTAGGAGGATAGCCATGTGTGAAAAACTAATTCCTTGTCTATATAAAAGGAGAAAACCAAATGTTTCACCAATCATCTAAACAAATTTCGCTCGGTATTTTTGTCGTATTGTTGTTAATAACAATGCCGGTCTATGCTGTAAAAAACTATAACTACAAAATCTCCAACTACGGAGATGCCCACCAGATCTGGTTTGAAGCCGAGGATTACGATGAGCGCAATCCCGACACGGACCAGTATTACCCGGTTGTTGATGTGGCTGATGCGTTCGGTCAGGCAATTACCCGGGCAGGCGGCGCCGGCGGCATGATTCGCTGGACGTTCGATATCGGTGCAGCCGACGGCAAGAAAGGTACATGGTATTTCTGGGCACGTGTTTTGAATCCGGACAATCGGTCGGATTATATGCTCGTTGAGGGAGACCCGGATGACGCAGAGATTCCCACCGGCCCCTCCTTCCCGGGAGATGACGGGACACCACCATTCGATAATGATGATGACCGAATCTTTGAGCGAACGGATGATACTTGGGGCTGGTGGGGAATTGACGAAGGAAGCACCAAAGAACTTCAAGATGGCGAGAACACGATGTACATCTTTAACAGGCAAGGGGACAATACCGTGTTCTGGGATGTCTTCATGTGGACGGACAGCCTTGACTATGTGCCCACCGACGAGGATTATCAAAATGCCACGATAGCTCCTCTTGGCAGAGCCTTTAATCCAAGTCCGGCTAATGGTGCCATATATGAGGATACGTGGGTGAGCCTTAGCTGGAGGTCGGGAGATTACGCGGTCTCGCACGATATATATTTCGGTGAGAATTTTGCCGATGTAAACGATGACGCCGAGAGCACATTCCAGGGCAACCAGCCCTCGACATATTTTGTTGTTGGCTTTCCCGGATTTCCTTATCCGGATGGCCTTGTTCCGGGCACGACATATTACTGGCGAATCGATGAGGTCAATGATGCCGAGCCGGACAGT
>JABUBO010000454.1_pt1 | contig 13139 bp, 11 predicted proteins | sample 7240361 | NCBI WGS metagenome assembly JABUBO01 (sample SAMN07256346, study PRJNA390944) | subsurface metagenome | isolation source: Methane hydrate marine sediment | place: Pacific Ocean: Eastern North Pacific, ODP site
AAAGTGAGCTAAAGTGAGTTTCAAACTTTAGGCACTTTAAACTTTAGGCACTTCGAGATGTCAGGATTTTAGACGAATCGATAGATTTTCTAACAGGCGCCGGCCAGTTAGAACCTTATCAGGGAGCTGCTACCGGCTGGGATAAGGATGATGCTGAAACTTCATTTCGCTCTTGTTTAACAGGGCCGTTTGCGATATACGAATCCTTTTCGATATTGTACTGCTTGACCTTGGCATATAGAGTTGCTCTGGTTATGCCAAGAAGAGCAGCAGCACGTGTCTTTTGCCAGCCTGTTTTCTGCAAAGCCCGAGCAATCAGCTTACGTTCGGCATTTGCCAATGAGAAATCTTTGATGAGACCGGGTGTTAGGCTGTCTGATACCTCACTCCATTGAGTCGGGTCTATATAGATGGCGTTTAGTCCGATCTTGTCTGTTGTCTCCAGCAAAATCGCCCTTTCGATAACGTTACACAACTCACGGACGTTTCCCGGCCAATCGTGCCTCTCCAGGGCCTCAATAGCTAATTCAGTCAGAGATGTAATCTTGCCGCTCTTCTGGGGACAGATGTTTGAGGTCTTGAGAAAGTACTTAGCGAGGAGCCGGATATCTTCTCTTCGCTCTTGTGACCTAAGAGGAGCAAGAGTAATAGGACTAATATTCAGGCGGTAATAAAGGTCGCGTCGGAAGCGATTGGCCTTAACCTCATTTTTGAGATCGCGATTGCTCGAGGCTATTATCGTAGCGCTGCAGGTGATATTTTTTATACCTCCGACCTTTCGGAAGCTTTTTTCCTGCAGGACACGGAGCAATTTAGCCTGCAGGTCTATCGGCATCTCACTTATTTCATCAAGCAAGAGCGTGCCGGACTGTGCCAATTCCATAAGACCTGTTTTCTCACGGTCAGCACCTGTAAAAGAGCCTTTCACATGGCCAAAAAGCTCGCTTTCCAGCAGATTTGCTGTGAGAGCTGCACAATTTACGGGCACAAATTGCTCGTTCGGATGCCTTAGAATATGTATCGCCTTAGCGGCCAGCTCTTTACCTGTGCCTGTTTCACCAACGATCAAAATCGGATTGCATCGGCTGGCAGCCACAAGTTTAATCATTTTGAGAGTATTGAGAATGGCTTTACTGCAGCCGACCATAGAGACAGAGCCGGCTAAGTCTTCAGCAAAAAAACGACTTGTGCTTTGTTCAGAGTGAGAAGTTTCGGATTTAATTTTTATCCTGTTTATGATTTGCTCCAACTGGGCATAATCCTGCCTTGACTTCAGATAGTCATAGGCCCCGGTCTGTATAAACTCTGTGGACAAGTCGGTGTTGTTATCATCGCCACCAACCACCACGATGGGAACATCGATTGAATTATTATCGGCCCTATCACGGAGTTCATGGATGTGGCGCGTGCCAAACCGATGGTCGAAAAGCACTAAATCCGGATTGACTGTTTGAACGACATCCAGAGCATCGGTTAGGTTATCGGCCCCAAATACCTCCTGGCCATACTCCTGAGCCAGCTGCTGAACTTCGGGGTCCTTACTTACTACAACAATTCTTCGTAAACTCATCCTTGTCCAAAACTATAAGAGTTGTTCGGCGCTAAGTAAGCTGTTTTCACGTTATGTAGGTATTTACACTTCATCGAATGTGGATAATACAAACCCATAAATCGACATACATCCAAAGACAACTTTAACTTTTTTATGGGACCGGCCAATAATGTCACTGATTCCGTCAGCCCCAAAAACACATCGGCATTATGTAAAAAATGTTATAGGACATCCCACATCTATTTGGCGTGAGGCCGTTCTCAATTGGTGCGGGTTAAGAAAGCAACGCCAACAGCGAGAAGACATTCTTTTTATGGGACGTTTTAGTGTCACCGAGTGAACTAACACAAAACAAAAAAATTGTCAGCATGACCATCAGGTCCAAGCCGGAAGAATTTTCCGGGATACAGGAAAATTTATCATCTCAGAGAATTTTTAAACAGAGGTGATTTCTACCTTTATTCAACTTTTTAGTTTCCGTAATGTCTGTTGTGACAGGAAGTTGTGTATCACAAAAGCGGCGGGGATTGTAATGTGGCACAACAATTGCTTACTTTTGCCTGTCGCTCGTACCAGTATAGTGCTGAGCTGTGACCGACAACATCGGGATTTGAAAAGAAATTTAGTTTTTTGTCTTTTGAAAAAGGTTGAAAAGTTATGGACCCAATATCAGCAACAAACACAGCAAGTAACATCCAGCTGGATTATATGAATCTTCTGATAACCCAACTACAAAACCAGAACCCGCTGGAACCGTTAGACAATAATGAGATGGCTTCCCAACTGGCCCAGTTCTCACAACTACAGCAGCTCGAATCAATGAACCAAAGCTTTGCAAAGGTGCTTGCCACTACTGAGCTTACCTATGCCAATTCGTTGATAGGCAAAGAAGTTTCATTCATGCTGGAAACCGAGACAGGTGCAACAGATATCACAAGCGGCATAGTCGAGCAAGTTTATAATAACGTTGACGCGGAAATATTCTTGAGAGTAGGAGATTATATGTTTGGTTTGGAAAATGTAATGTCTGTCAAAAACTAAATTCAGTTTTAAGGTATCGATATTAAGGAGATATAAAAATGAGTTTTGCATTGTCAGCCGGAGTTACCGGGCTGCAAGCCCACCAGAAAATGATTGATGTAGCCGGCAATAACCTGGCCAACGTCAATACTACCGCCTTTAAGGCCAGCAGAATAACCTTCTCGGAACTGCTGAGTGAGACGATAAAAAAGGCCTCACAGCCAACAAGTACCATCGGCGGCACTAATCCCCAACAGATGGGCAGCGGTGTTGGAGTAGCCGGTATAACCCCAAACACAATACAGGGCAGCATTATAAATACAGGTAATCCTCTGGACCTGGCGTTAGAAGGGGAAGGCTATTTTGTGGTCAGTGACGGTCAACAGAACATCTACACTCGTGCAGGAGCCTTTGCCGTTGATGCGGACTCAATTATGGTTGACCCCTCTACAGGGTATCGCGTCCAGCGTATCGGCTCATTGGGTGAAAATGACGGCTTCCAGATTGCCGGTGACAGTGACCTCCATGTACCTTACGATGTCCCGATGCCGGCAAGGCTTACTTCACAAATAGTAGTGTCCGGTAATTTAAGCACCGATGAGACGTTTGAGACACCACAAACACAACTGCTGGCCTCGAATGTAACTTACACCACCAGCGGCACTGCGGGTGTTGGGACCACATTAATCAATGACCTCGACCAGACTACCAGCGGGACATATAGCTCGGCCACAATTGAAGTCACCGGTTTTGCACACGATGGTACTGCTTTAACCGACGCCACTCCTCTTACTGTCGATGGAACTACTACTCTGGATGACCTTGTTAGCCATATAAATACTGTTCTCGGCGCTACCAACGCGACGGCGTCCTTAGACAGCGGCCAAATACGTATAGCTGATGTCAGCAGCGGCTACAGCAGGTCTGATGTGAAGCTGGCGTTCACGAACAGCGGCACCGCCGACTGGACGGAGCCGGCGTATTTCGAGATGTTGACCGTTGGCGGCGATGAGGTCAGAAGCGTTAATATTAAGACCTACGACTCTCAGGGGGGGAAACACGTTTTCTCGGGCGCATTTGTCCGGACAGACACCCCCAATACGTGGGATATGGTGCTGACCTCAATCACCGGCAATATCAATGAGATATCTATAGCAAATCGGCGTATCGAAGATATAACCTTTGACGCTACGAACGGCTATTACACCGGTTTGGGCGGCAGCGACCCAGCCGAGTTTGTAATAAGCTCTGCACATGACCCCTCGAATCCACAAACCATCAGCTTAGACTTTGGCACCATAGGCACACTAAACGGCTTGACACAATTCGCTGGAAACTCTACAGCAGTAGCAAAAGAACAGGATGGCTACGAAGCAGGTAATCTGTCCACGGTATCGGTCAATAAGGAAGGCATAGTTATAGGTGCTTTCTCTAATGGCATCAAGAAGGACATTGCAGCGGTACAGTTAGCATTGTTCCAGAATACATCGGGCCTGGAAAGTGTCGGCGGCGGGTACTTTACTAGTTCGGCTAACTCAGGAGCGCCGGTATCTACACAGGCGATGACCAGCGGCGCCGGCTCCATTCATGGTGGAGCATTGGAAAAATCCAACGCAGACGTAGCGACTCAGTTTGTTTCTATGATTCAAGCACAAAACGGCTTCCAGGCCAATGCAAGGACCATCAGAGTCGCCAACGACATACTGCGAGAGCTGAGCAACCTTATCAGATAGTAACTTTGGAAATTTAAGATGCCTACGGCACATGTTATGACAGCAGGATTTAATATCATTGTTTCGGCACTTACACCGGTGGAGCGGTGGAAGGCCGCGGGGCGGTTTGGCAGCAGCATGACTGAACCATGGTTTATTCTAACAGGAGTGGCTGTCATAATCGTATTAGCTGGGCTGCTGTTGATGATTAGCTTACGTCGAATAGCACGGGAACGAAAGGTTAGTGGGCAGCTATTTTTTGATTATGCCGAACAACGGGGACTAAGCGGACGGGAGCGACATATTTTGCTTGAGATAGCATATAGGGCAGGACTTAAGAGAAGCCAGTCTATTTTTACCATGGTCCGCGCCTTTGAACACGGAGCAGGTAAGATGATAGAAGAAAGCCTTGCCCGGCAGGGAGCAGAAGAAAGCCAACGGTTAAGAACCGAGCTGTCCTTTCTGCGAGAAAAGCTTGGCTTCCAGAAAAAATCCTCCGTCTCAATAGGCTCATCAACGAAATTGAAGAGACCGAGCAGCAGACAAATTCCCGAAGGTAAAATACTTTATATAAACCGGCGTAAAATTCCTGACTTAGGTGATATTGAATCTACCATTATTAAAAACGACAATATGGAACTTACTATCAGATTGACAACATCGGTGGAAAGTCAGCTTGGCGAGTTCTGGCGTGCGCAATATTATTTTGGCACCTCGGTCTGGGAGTTTGATACTTCTGTAGTTCGTTGTTATGGCGACATTCTGGTTTTGAATCATAGCGATGATATGCGGTTCATTAGTCGCCGTCGTTTTTTGCGTATTCGAGTAAACAAGCCGGCCTTTATTGCACGCTTTCCATTCTCAAGAATGTTGCGGCCAAACAGCATCAGCAGCATAGTAGAGGTTCCTGGAGCAATGCAAGGAGCGGAAAATGCCTCCGTCAACACCTGGGGACCTCCGGAATTTATACCTGCGACTGTTACAGAGCTGGGAGGCCCTGGTCTGCGTATAGAGGCCCCTTTGGAAGTAAAAGCAGGCGACAGAGTATTGGTAATAGTTAATCTGAGTGAAGAAAAGAATCAGGACTTAATCCCGCAACAAAAAAACAATTCGTCACCTTCGGTTCTGGAGCAGGGCAGTAGAACAACACCGTCAAAAATAATAGAAGATATTGGCGATGTCAAGCACGTCGGAGCTATAGAAGATGGTTTTTCAATAGCAGTGGAATTGACGGGCTTAAGCGACTCAGACGTCAATGAGCTAATTCGCGCTGCCAACGCAGCCTCAATAAGCACCAATAGCAACCGTCAAGATAGTCCGAGTTCCGTAAACACAGAAGAAAACGTTTCGGAGGCGGCGGCTTTGCAAGGAATCTGAAATGTCAGATCTCACAGACCAAGTTAGTTCAAGCATTGATGCCTTAACAAAGGAATTTGAAATAATAGCGCACAATCTTGCCAACGTAAGCACGGCCGGATTCAAGCGTAGAAGCAACGCATTCTCACAATATATTGAGGCGCCAGAGGCGGGGACAGAGACATATTTACCCGGAAGCATTGAACTGAACTCGGTATTTGATTTTTCCCAGGGCAATATTGTCGAGACAGGCCGGCCTTTGGATATTGCTCTGTACGGCAAGGGATTTTTTGTCATAGAGACACCTAATGGGCCGCTTTACAGGCGCAACGGTATGTTCTGCACAAACCAAAATGGTCAAATGATGGATTCTCTGGGGCGAATTATAGCAGGCGAGGCAGGACCAATCACGATACCGAGCGATGTGGGAATCGAGCAAGTGAGTGTCTCAAGTGACGGAAGCATCAGTGCCGGCGGCATACCCATCGGAAAATTCAGATTGGTTGATTTCGGAGACAACGAAGACAAACTTGTGCCAACCGGAGAGAACTGTTACTGGATGCCTGATGAGAATATACAACCGGTCGCAGCAGAAAATATAGTTGTTAAGCAGGGCTACCAAGAGGCCTCCAATGTCAAGATCATAGATGAATTAGTGGATATGATAATGGTGTCCAGGCTCTATGAGGCAAATATGAAGTTTTTTACAGCCAGTATGGAAGTAGCCAACACAATTATAAGTGCAATTATGGCCTAAACACATCCGGCACCTATTAGCTATGCACCAGCCTGAGCTAATGGGTGCGGGATAAACTGTTAAGATAAGGAGACCAATATTATGTTAAGAGCATTTTCCACTTCAGCGACGGGTATGGCGGCCCAGCAGTTAATGGTGGACACGATTGCTAATAATCTTGCCAACATCAACACCACAGGCTTTAAGCGGAGCCAGATTGCTTTTCAGGATTTGCTTTATATAACTCTACAAGAACCCGGCACAGAAGTGGTTTCCGGCACAAATACCCCCACCGGTCTGGAAATAGGATGTGGCGTCCAAACTGCAGCTACCGTAAAAGTTTTTAGCAATGGTGAGCTTGAGAATACCAACAAACCTCTCGATATAGCTATTTCAGGAGAAGGCTTCCTTCAGGTAAGTATGCCAAATGGTGATATACGATACACGCGCGACGGCTCGCTGCAACTAAATGCCAACGGTGAATTAGTTACAATCACCGGATACTCGATAGAGCCGGCCATCAGCGTTCCAATAGACGCCACCGCTGTTGACATCGGTAAGGATGGAGGCGTTAATGTTACTGATGCTGCGGGAACACAATCGGTTGTAGGTACGATTCAGTTAGCACGTTTTCCTAATCCCTCGGGTCTTTCCAGTGAAGGTGGTAACCTGTATGCAGAGACCTTAGCAAGCGGCACGGCTACGACCGGCACAGCAGGAGATAGTGGTTTCGGTATAATCCAGTCGGGATTTCTGGAAAAATCGAATGTCCAGATGATAACCGAACTTGTCAACCTTATCACCGCCCAACGAGCATACGAGACAAACTCCCGTGCAATTCGAGCGGGAGACGAAATGCTAAGGCAGGCAAATCAAATAGCAAGGTTCTAAGTGAAAGAGGATTATGAGTAATAAAAAGAGCACAAGAACACAAGGGCATAAGGTCATAAGAATACTTGTAAGCTGTATATTTATGACTTGTGCGATTTTCTGCCAGGCATCGGTGAATACACAAGCTGACAACACGAAGAAGGATTCTGCTCTCCAGGTTTACCTCCCGAGAGAAATTACAGTCAAAGACAGTTGCTTAAGCCTTGGCCAGGTTGGCATAATTCGAGGCAAAGAATCTCTTGTATCCAAGGCGAGCGAAATCGCATTAGGGCGGATTTCGGTGCCGGGGCAGAAGATTGTTATCGACAGGGCAATGGTTTTAAGCAGATTGGCCTCAAACGGCATCCCTGCATCGAAAGTAACATTCACCGGTGCAGAAAAAATAACGGTACAACAGCAAGAGCAAACCATCCGTAGTATTGAATTTGTTAAGTTAGCAAGCTCCTTTCTGGAAAAAAATCCTCCCGTCGTTTCAGCTTGTGGATTCAATCCAATACGGAGGCCTAAAGATTTCATCATCACCGGTAGCAGCAAAGATATAAGATTGTCTCCTCGATTAGTCCAAAACAGAGCAAGAAGCCAGGCAAAAGTTGAGATTACCATTCTTTCAGGCGGCAAAAAAATCGATGTGCGTGAGGTAACTTTCGGGTTGAAATACAATGCCGCCCAAGCAGTAACAAAGGTTGATATTCCCGCAGGTGCGGTTATCAATCCAGAGAATGTCAAGATAGAAAAGACGATATCGAACTATCCGGAGTCGTCTGATTGGAGGCCTCCTTACGGCCTCATTGCCAAACGTCAGATACCGGCAAAGACCGTTCTTCGTCCAAATATGTTGGGTCCTGTCAAGTTACCAATCATTGCTAAGCGCAATCAAAAGGTTGTTATTCGAATTGACAGGCCTGGATTTCTGATTACGGCTTTTGGAAAAGCTATGCAGGATGGCCGAGCCGGTGAATATATAAAAGTTCGAAACGTTGATTCACAAAGAATAATCTTAGTCAGAGTCAACGAAGACGGAAGCGTGGTACCTGTTTTTTAGAAGGAGAAATAAATGAACAGAAAACAGAGGACAGAAGACAGAAGACAGAAGACAGAGGACAGAGGAGAGAGGACAGAGGACAGAAGACAGACTCTGACTTCTGAGATAGTGCTTGTCTTGATGATGATTCTCGTGCTCTTGCCGGCTACCTGCCTGCAAGCAGGTTCTATCTGGGCCAAGAGGGACAAGAATATGAAGGAGTTATATGCCGACGATGTGGCCCGCCAGATAGGTGATATCCTGACCATTAATATCACAGAAAGCAGCAAGGTCGATAACAAAGCAAAAAGGGATTTAAAGAAGGACACTAATCGGTCAAACACCTTTAATGGGGAGCTGGGAATCACAACGCCGAATCATAATATTCTACCCCGCATACCCGGCTTCACGATGAGTGCTACATCTGGAAATGAGCTGAAAAGCAAGGCTGATTACAAAGACGAACGCAAGTTTGAGGACCAGGTCAGTATAGTAGTAATGGATATCCTGCCTAATCACAACCTTGTGGTCATGGGAACTCGCAGCCGTAATATTGCAGGTGATATACAAACCATTGAAGTAAGCGGTATAGTCAGGCCGAGCGATATTGCATTTGATAACACGGTCAAGAGTGAACAGGTGGCAGATTTTCGTATTGTTACTAAAAATTCAGGCATCGCGGCACCCTATACAAAGCCGGGCTGGCTCGGCGGTATATTTGACATTATTTGGCCGTTTTGATTGTACCGTCTGCACAGATTTTTTTTGAGAGTAATAGCTTATGAAATCAATAATACGAGCAAAAGAGCAAAAGAGAATAATGGTCCTTATGACGTGTGCACTGTTGGGCTGTGTGCTTATGGCTGGAGCCGGGCAGTGCGAGCGAATAAAGGACATTGTTGATATTCAGGGGCTTCGAAGCAATCCACTGACAGGCGTTGGTTTAGTCATTGGCCTGGCCGGTAACGGCGACAGCGGTGTGCTGTCGCGACAAATGCTTACAAACATGCTGAGGGAGTCGGGATTAGTTCTTATTCCCAACGATTTGACCAGCGGTAATATTGCAGTGGTTTGGGTTACAGCAGAATTAGGTCCCTTTGCCCGAGAAGGCTCACGAATCGATGTTGACGTCTCTGCTATAGGAAATGCCAAAAGCCTCCAGGGCGGAAAGCTGTTGCCGACACCCCTGAAAGGTCTTGATGGTCAGGTTTATGCCATAGCGGATGGAGGAGTTTCAATCGGCGGCTGGACAGCAGCAGGCGATAAGGCTTCGATTACAAAAAACCACCAGACGGTCGGTCGAATTCCCGACGGCGCGATAGTTGAAAAGGAAGAAATAGCTACATTCATCGAATACATTAGGGGGCATAGACTTATCACGCTTAATCTTAGAAACAGTGATTTTTCAACCGTAGAGCAAATCAGAGAAGCCATTAACCGGGATTACACAAACAGTGCAATAGTAGTTGACGCCGGTACAGTTACAGTTAAAGTTCCAAGTGAAATTAGTCAGGAAGATATAGCCGGCTTTATCGTCGATATTACAAAGCACGAAGTGAAGGTTGATGTTCCTGCGGTGGTGGTTATCAACGAGCGCACCGGCACTATCGTGGTCGGCGAAAACGTGGGCATATCAGCGGTGGCAATTTCACAGGGCAGCCTTGTTATAAAAATTAAGGAAATGCCAATCGTTTCACAGCCAACGGCGCCTTTCTCTGATGCCGGGCAAACTAAAGTTGTCCAAGAAACGTTGATAGGAATCGAAGAGAACGAAGGACATCTGATTCCTATGTCCCGGTCGGTTACCGTCTCAGAGTTAGCTAAAAGTCTTAACGGCATAGGGGCCACACCAACAGACCTGATAGCGATATTTAACGCTTTGAAAAAGGCCGGCGCCCTTCAAGCCAAGCTGGTGATAATGTAGGAGCAATTTAATGGACAGCGTTAAATTGATATTAACCGAACCAGTCTCACCGCCGACTTTGTTAGAGCAACTCGACAAATCGAGACTCAACAGCATTTCGGAAGAGAAAAAGGAGCAAGTAGCCAAGGATTTTGAATCAATTCTACTGACTAAGCTGCTGGACGAAATGAAAAATAGTATTGTGGACTGGGGCCTTGAAAAAGACGCGGCTTCCAAACAGATTCATGGAATATTCTGGCTATACCTTGCCCGTGATGTTGCAAACAGCGGCGGTCTTGGATTGTGGAAGGATATATATCAATTTTTATCCGATTCTGAGCAGGCCAGTACAGGACAGAAAACAGAAGACAGATGACAGAGGACAGAAGACAGAGGACAGAAAACAGAAGACAGATAACAGAGATGTCTTCCGTCCTCCGTTTTCCGACTTCTGACTAAAGATGGGCATGTATGAAATCGACGGCAACTGAAATAGAAGATAAAGTTGATAAGCTGTTAGCTTGTCTCGATAAAGACAGCCAACATATACAGGAAAGTTTGTTGCAGTTGAATAAATTGCGCAGCTTAGTTATCAAGCGTGACGATGCCGGTTTGGGCACACTACTTAAGATTATCCAGGCCGAGTCGGACAGCTACAGAAACCATGAATCAAAACGGCAAACGATACGAAAAGAATTGGCGAATGCTCTTGGTTGTAACACAGAGCAAATGACTTTGTCGGCGCTGGAAGCAAGTCTGCCAAAAGGGAAAAAAGCCCCGGTAACCAAAAAGAAAGCAAAGTTAATGTCATTGATTAAAGAACTTAAGAAAGAATATTTAAGCACGACCTTGCTTTTGTCTGAATGCACCAGATTCAATAACCTGCTTTTGAAGAGTATCTTCGACCTCGGCAAGACAGGGACGGTTTACTACAACTCCAATGGTGCAACCAAACAGCAAACTGATATGGCTTTTGTAAACCTGCATTTGTAGGGTGGGCTTTAGCCCACCGAAAGGAACTAAGAGGCAAGATTTCGGTGGGGCTACGGGCTAATGCCCAACAGGTTCGGGACGTGAATTGTGAGAAGTGTGTTCTAAATAGAGTTAAGAAATGGATAGTTTCTCCATAGGCATTAGCGGCCTTAAAGCAGCCCAGAGAGCCTTTGATATAATCGGCAATAATATTGCCAACGCGGCTACCGACGGCTACCACCGTCAGAGAATAGAACTGCGTCCTGCTTATTCGGGGCAAGTCGGTTCGGTTCTCTTAGGAGGAGGTGTCGATGTTGCCGGTGTTACCAGATTAATTGATGGTCTTCTGGAGCAGGAGATTCTCCGTCAAAAGTCGTTATTAGGGCAGGTCTCACAGGAATTTGCCACGCTGCGGACGGTCGAAAACGCATTTGGAGAATTTTTGGAGGGGAGCGGTTTGAGCGGAGCTATAGACAATTTTTTCAACGCTTTGCAGGACCTTTCCGCTCATCCGACAGAAGTCATCTGGCAAAACCAGATTGTAACCGCTGCCAAGGTTATGGCCGGTCAATTCAGAACATTAGGAGAATTTCTGACAGAATTGAAAAGCCAAATTGAATTAGAAGCTAAGAACACCATCGAACAGGTTAATATCCTGACAAAAAGAATAGCCGAAATGAACGATAGCATAGAAAAGCATGAAATAGCCGGTGGCCAGGATAACAATTTGCGGGACATAAGGGACCAATGCATAAAAGAACTGTCCTCATTAGTCAGTATAGAAACCCAGATACGGCAGTATGGTGTGACCGATGTTTATGTAGCTGGAACTCTTGTGGTGATAGGTGCCTCCGCTATGGATCTGGAGACAGGTTTGAAAGAAGATGGCAAACTGGGTATTTCCGTCGCCGGCGTGAACAATTTTAACATAAACGTGCAAGGCGGACAATTAGGTGGATTATTGTCTTTAAGAAACGAATTGGTCTTCGATATTCACGATAACCTGGACAATCTGGTAACTGCAATGATACAGCAGATAAATCAATATCATGTCCAGGGAGTCGGCTCAACCGGGTCGTTTACGGAACTGACCGGCTGGCATGTGGCGAGCCAAAATTTGGCCGATTTTGGCTCAAACGTAACTGACGGCAACATATATATAAGAGTTACAAATACGGGCACCGGAGCGATAACCCGTACTGAAATACCTGTTGACAAATCCGCCGATTCATTATCCGACATAGCCACTCGTATCTCAGCTATCACCGGTCTTAGTGCTTCGGTGCTTTCTTCCAAGCTTCACATCCAGGCCGATACAAACTATAAATTTGATTTTCTGCCCGCTGTTCTTCCTGAGCCTGAATCCGTCGATATTAATTTCAATGGTTCCTCGGACCCAACTGTAAGTGTATCAGGCATTTATACAGGAAGTTCAAACGACGCTTTCACATTCACTGTTTCCGGCACAGGTAATGTCGGAGTTGATACCCTCACCCTTACAGTAACTGACGGCGCCTCAAACACAATTGATACCATCAATATCGGTTCCGGCTATGCGGCAGGTGACAATATCGATGTTGGAGACACAGGAATCAAGATATCTCTTAGTATAGGCGATATGGTCGATGGAGATTCTTTTAGCATTGATGTTTTTGCTGACACCGACACTTCGGGGGTGTTGGCAGCGGTCGGAATCAACACCTTTTTTTCCGGCAGCAGCGCTATAAATATAGCAGTTTGCTCGGATATAGCTGCTACACCGGGCCGTGTGGCATCAACCCTGGGTGCGGATATGACCGACAACGTCAACGCCTTGCGGATGGCAGGCCTGAGGGACCAGACCATAACCAGCCTGAATTCTATGACACCTGGAGAGTTTTATCGCCAGATGGTCACGGACATTGGTCAACAGCTTTTTGTTAAGCACGCACGCAAAGACAATATCGAATCTATGGTCCATAACCTGGGCAATCAAC
>JABUBO010000455.1_pt1 | contig 13128 bp, 16 predicted proteins | sample 7240361 | NCBI WGS metagenome assembly JABUBO01 (sample SAMN07256346, study PRJNA390944) | subsurface metagenome | isolation source: Methane hydrate marine sediment | place: Pacific Ocean: Eastern North Pacific, ODP site
TATTCTTGCCCTTTGACGATGGAGGTTAGCATCCTTGACCGCTTCTTCTGTAAAAAACACAGCTCTATGAAAATATGTATATACCCCGGTTACTCTTTGGCTATTTTGGTCAAATTCTATCCATACAACTTCATGATCCGAGGGATCATTATCTCCTGGATGGTCAATATCATTTTCCCAGAAAAGATTATAAGCAATAATCGGTTTTTCCGGATGAATTACCGCCACGAGATCCTTAAGGTCGAAATACTCCTCTGGGTTTACAAATAGCCTGGGAGCATACTTATTTGCCAGTTTTAGATCATCCTCTGATGCGCTACGGGGAGGGTCTAATTTTAATACCCCTTCATATTCACTGCTTGCTTCCATTAATCTTCTCATCAGGTGGTAGGCGTAGCCGAGGCGATAATGATACCGAGTATTGTTGGGATCGAGCTGCAGGCCTTTCTTATAGTTCTCAATGGCGCTCTCAAAAACGACTGGATTTCTTCCGTAGGCATCATACATATCCAGGTACATATCTCCTTTTTCAAAATAGCTTTTACTCATCTTCCACCTCTAATTGTAGTTAGGCACTGGCCCATAAATTACCAGACCTTGTTTTTGAAACAGGGCTCGGGACTTTTGAAGCAATACTCCTACCATATTAACCTTCTAAAATTTCCAAACTCTTTGATTTCTTTTTAAAGATGGCCTAACACCATTTGCAATTTTTTGTAATTGAATAAGTATTTTTATTTTTTTATCAAAGGAGATTTTTGAAAGTTCTCTATGGAATAAATCTTTAGCTTTAAACAATTTTTCAATTTCTTCTCTGGATAAATTTTTATTCTCCATAGTACCACCCGCGGAAGCGCTCGAATCTCTCTTTTAAATTATATTTTTGTAAAATTTCCATAAGATGGTTCATATTTATTTCTGCTTCATCTAGAATTTTTATTATTCGTTCCTTATCCTTTGGTCTGAATGTTTGCAGCATTATTGCTATCAAGTGTTCTGCTCTGATAACCAAGGTTTTTGTATTTTTATATTTTATTTCCACTGCCTCTTCAACAGCATCTTCTATCAATTCATTATAAACCGGAATAAATTGAACAGGAATACCTTCTATAACAATATGTTCCTTGTATGTTTTATAACCTCTTGCTTTAAGCCATTTGTAAATCGGTGAAAGTATTGTTAAAGTCCTTTCTTTTTTTGAAGGAATAAAGAAAATATCTAAATCGTAAGTCAAAATCGGCTCAACATAGAATATTGTTGCTATTCCACCACCCATAGCATATTTTTTGATCAATCCTTCTTTTTGAATTTTGTTTATAACTTTTATTGTCTTCTCCACCGCTTTACTACCGGATTATAGAGTTAATTAGTCTATAATCCAATTCTTTCATGTCAATTTTCAAAATTGTCCCCTGCTTTTACCTAGCTTTTCCCCTACCTTTCCCCGGGGGGAAGGTAGAGTTTTTTTCTTCATTAAAAACGATTAAAACCTCTTATTTTCGGCTAATTTTGCGTCTTTTGTTATAGACTAGAAGCACGCTTCAAAGACCAAAATGCTCTCCGTATAAAAACGGTGCCTTTTTTATACAGCCCTTGTTCCAGTGCTAAGTCCATTTTCCCAGTTCACAATGAATAGCCTATTGCCTTCTTCTTTTAGCTTGGCTATTTACTTATCCTTCCCCAAACTTTATCTAGGCCAATCGGCTGGGCAACCATGTTTACCAAAATCACCAGCCCCATGCTTGCTCTCGTATTCATTTACTCCCTCAATAGTAATTCTTATAACTGGACTGACTGAACTGCCTACCAATTTAACTCCTATCTTCTCTATTAAGCCTTTGCCCTTAAAAACCTCAACATTCCTGTTAATATCCTTTTCTTCTACCCCCCAATCCTTAGTTTTTTCAAATAAAGGGAATATAGCTCCTTTGATGCTTCCCTTTTTTTTCATAACTGCATAAGTTTCTTCCAAAATAGAAGCTCTTATTTGTCCATCATTCATTCTGAACCTCCTGGTATAATCTTCACTATAAGTGAAGATTGTTGGCTGTATGAGGCTGTATTGCGTTCCTTTTTCCCTATATTCGTCTCTTTCCCTTTAAATTACCTCATTTTTTTATAAGCTTCTAATTGCTTATTATAACTAGCAAACTCTGGCTAACCATTTTATTTCATCAAAATCATTGTCTAAACTAACAATCTTTTTTATATTTTCTTGTTTTGAAGATAAAGCTATGAGCGCATCATGATAGTTAAGTCTTCCTTCGGTTTGGCCCATTAAATTTATTACTTTAGAATGGATTTTAGGAAGATATCGGTAAGCATTTATTATATCTACATTTTCGAAAAACTTTGTAATTAGATTAGCTATTCTAGAAAACTCTCTAGACATTTCCCTCTCAATTAATTTTCTTGCTATAACAGAATATACTTCGTTAACAATACAATCCATACAAATAATCTCTATCTCTTTTTCTCTAATCCTATTTTCTATTTCCAGAGCTTTCTTGTGATATTGGTCTTTGCTGTCTATTAGAGCAATAATGAAATTTGTATCCAGCAGAAGTCTACTCATAATACTTCTCCGAATCAACCACTGCATTGCCTCCTATTGCAATTGCTCCTTTTATTTTTTCGAGAGCGAGGATACCTCTCTTTTGATTATTTATTCTACCAGAAGAAAAACCTAACCGATGGAAAAGATAGGACGCATCTTTAGTTGTAAAAAACAGTCGGTCAATTTTTATACCTTTTATTTTTAGGAGACCTTCGTAAAGCTGCTTTGGAGGAAATTTGCTTTTATTTACAACTACGTAGTGTTTTCGGATATTTTCTGGCGATAATTTTCTGGCAACTTGTTTAACGTCTTTAGAAGAAACTATTAGCTTTCTTCCTCGAACTTTTGTTTCTACTTCCATTTTTCTCTCCTTTCTTCTATTATTAGAATATTATACTTATAATAGAAGAAAAGTCAAGGTAGAATAATTAATCATTATGTCACCGAGGATCTTTCTTCTCATCCCTTCTGTTTTTTTACCTATTGCTCGGGTCCCCCCGGTCCCGAGGTTCTCTCCTTTTTAGTAGAGGGAGGGATGGCCCCTGAAAAAAAGAAGGATCCTCTTTGGGAGGTAGAGAGTTATCCCTAAAGATTAATCTTCCCTCGAGAGCAGCTATGAGGATCAAATTCTTTTCCAAAGGAAGGGATGAGGGCCGGCTCAATTTCGCATTCCATATACAAAGACGAAAACTTATAACTCTTCCCTCCCTCCAAGCTAACCAAAAACCCTATATAGCATAGAACTATATAGGGTTTAGACATTTTTGTAAGATCGGCGTAAAAGCTGAGTTTGACAAACATTTAGATTTACCATAGAATTTGAAGTATATCGAAAAAGTATCCTTAAGTAAGCCGGTCTTTCTGTAGTTAGAAAAACTAAATGCTGTCATCGAGTGATTAGGTCTTAAAGTTTTTTCTCTATTTTACCGATAATACCAAGAAGAAGAATACAACATTTTGCCTCGAAAAAAGCACAGCATATTCATTTGTGTTGATAAAAAATAGAGGAGGTGGTATACTTATAAGTACTGCTCAGTTCTCTTAAGGTAAGGGTAAGTTTGCCTAAATTAAAGATGACGGAGGAAAAGAATGGCAATGAGAGGCGGTAAGGAAACGAGAAGTTATCCGAAAAGTTGTTCGGAAGTTTTTTCTGCTATTACCAGGGCTCTAGAGGACTTCAAAATTAGGGTCACCGACAAAGATGAAAAAGCAGGTACGATCCGTGCAACCACAGGATTTTCCCTATTATCCACGGGAGGGAATGTCTCTATAGAAGTAAAATCTGGGGCTGATACCAAGGAAACCGCGGTAACCATAAGTATCGAGCCTAAAATGAAAACAGTTCTCACTGATTGGGGACAAGCTTCCAGGGAGGTAAGGCGTATATTCAATAAGACGGAAGAACATCTGGGGATTGAGCCTGCTGAGACCGGAGGAGGCGTTAAGGAAAAGACGGGAACGGGGAAGGTCAAGCAATCAAATACTTGCCCCTCTTGTGGTAAACGTGTCGTAGCAACAGATAAGTTCTGCCAGAATTGCGGAGCAAAGCTGAAATAGAAAAAGGGAGGTGAGAGAAATGCCCTTTTGTCCAAATTGTGGTAAAGAAGCTGGTACGGATTCGGTATTCTGTGCATCGTGCGGGTCTAAGTTAAAAGGCGAGCAGAAAAGTCCTTCCCAAGCCTCTTTCCAAAAAAAAAGCGTGCCAGTAAGCGCAGGTGGATTGGATGCAAAGACATACATCCTCATTTCAGTAGCTGGTTTTGGAGCGTTAGCCTTATTGTCTCTCCTATGGAGTAATGGCTTGGGTTTTATACTTTGCGTTGCTTTGTCTGCTGCGCTCTATTTTTGGGGGTTAAAGAAGTTAGATGTGGGAGATACTGCAACAGCCAAGATAACTTCTTTAATTGTGGGTGTTTTGGGCGGAGTTATCGGATTGGCTATATTGCTAGCTGGGGGGCGTGGACAGTTTATCGGTGCTGTCGATATCCTGGTCGCTGTTCCTGCTTTTTTAGCCTGGCATGAACTGGAAAAGAGCTAATTTACGACAATTTTTCCTTGTGTTCTTTTGCTGATAAAGGCTTTCGGTGAAAATTAGCGTTATAACTTAAATTCCATCTAACTTTCAAGTAAACCTTTTTGGACGCCCTTTCCTTTATAGGCTGCCAGAATCTCACCAAAGTAAACTCTATGGTAGTCTCCTTGAGGATAGTACTCAGGCGGGATGTCCGGGAATAACTCTGCCGGAATAACATCATTTTTGTGAACTATCCGACACTCATAGCTAATAGAACATTCCCTGATAGTTGGACACTTGACTTTTCTTCCGGGTACAGCAGTGAGATTCTTTTCCCTGAATTTATCGTGATTTCTGCCAGATACCGTACCGCAGAAGGAGACTATCTCCTCCATTTCAGGAAAGGGAACATTTACCGTAAACTGACCAATTTTTTCTATGAATCCATAGGTATAACGGGAGGGTCTGACTAATACTATAAACACGGGTTTACCCCAGATGATTCCTGAGGTCCCCCACCCTATAGTCATAACATTGGATTTCTCCATATCGCCGGATACGAGGAGCAGCCCTGTTTCGTTCATCATTTTAAATGTCTCTCTTAGATAACGAGTAAAGCCTATATCTACTTCTCTCATCAATTCCTCCTTTCTCTTTTGATTTGGTAGCCGCAGGATTTATCATTTCTCTACGCAGGCTGAAGTCTGCGGCTACCATAAAAGCGAAGGCACCCCTGTGGGCACCCTCCCCTCTCTACTTAATTCTACAAGATAATCATTGTGAATCAAGGATTTTCATGGTAGAACTGGCTAGGTTAACACTAGGGAAGGTGGTCTGGGAGTTGAGCTCAAAATGGGGAAAAGTAAAATAAGTTCTAATATCCCCACTCTTCTTTGAAAGTAAGCTGCTTTCTACATTTGGGGCAGAGAATCCTTAAGTGGTCAAAACGCCCTAAGGGAAGTCCCTTTTCTCTGGGCAGTCCTTTTTCCATGAGCTTTATCTCCTCATGGGAAGCTAGAAATAGATTGGGGTTGGAAAAAGCCTGAGGACCCAGTCTTTCCACCAGCCAGTGAAGGTGCTTCTGGGTAGTTATAGCTGCTCCACAATGCTCACAGAAAACGAGCTTGTCCTCCACCTTTTCTATACACTCTTTTCTGTCGAAGGTGGCTAAATCATACTTTTGCGTTAAATGAACCCCCTTTTCAGTGAGACAGTGGACCTCACATTGTCCGCAGAAGATACAGTTATCATAATGGAGAATGACTCTGCGAGAACCTGGTGGGGGAAGCTCACTTTCGGTTTCTTTCTCTACCCCACTCGCCTCTTTTTCTTGAGGAGGTGTCTCAATTATTTCTATGGCTTCGGCCGGACAGACATTGGCACAAGCGCCGCATACCACACATTCCTCGAGATTGAACTCTGGCTTTCCCCGGTAAGCAGGAGCCGCCGGAGAAGGGACCTTAGGGAATTTCGTAGTGTAAGGACCCTTTACCAAAGCTGTAAATGCCTCTTTTAGCTCTCGGAGTTTAGGATATTTCATTTTTTGTCTTCCTCATACCTATCCACCACGCTCTTTTTCCAGAGCTTGATTCCGGAGTGATGAGCGGCATGAGCAATAGCATGGGCTCCAGTGGGTGAAGTCATTACTACAAAAGCGATGGCCAGGATAGCCTTCCATAAAAAACCCATTAAGAGAAAGCTTCCAAAGAGAATGAAGCAGGTTCCCAGAGTTACGCACTTGGTAGAAGCCTGGAGGCGATTATAAACATCGGGTAGTCTCACCAGACCTATGCAGCCAAGCAAATCAAAAAGAAGCCCCACCACGATAAATATGTTTCCTAAAATTACCACTATTTCACTCATCGAATCCCTTACCCTCCAGATATTTGGCTAGAGCCAAAGCTCCAATAAAGCCTAGAAGAACCCAGACAATGGCAATATCCATAAAGAATTTTCTGGGAGTATAGACGGCAAAAAGAGCACAAAAACCGACTACCAGAATCCCTAAAATATCGACGGCTACAATTCTGTCAGCAGAAGTGGGACCCCGAAAGATTCGATAAAGACATAAAAAACAGGAGGCAATCAGAAGAATGGAAAAGACAAGGGGAACATTGGTCATCATTCAAAAATCTCCTTAAGAATGGGCTCAAACTTGCGCACAATCATCTCAGTAGCTTCTTTTATATCGGTTGTCCTCACCATAATCCAGTGTACATAAAGATAACCCTCCTCAGTTATCTCAACCGATAAAGTACCGGGAGTAAGGGTAATAGAATTGGCCAGAGCAACTCTCCCGGTCGGGGTTTTAAGAGAGGTCTTAACTTTCACAATACCCGGTTTAATGGGAAGTTTAGGGTGAAGAACCCGGTAAGCAACATCTAGATTGGCCATAATACAATAATAGGTGAATATAGGAATATAATAAAGAAAAAAGGCCAGGCGTTTGATCTGGAAAAATTTTCGGGTATCCTCAATGAATAAATCGGCAAACCAGAAGCTAATTAGAATAGCTAGGCCCAGCCCGATTAGCACTGAAGGTAGGTACAGTGTCCAGGTAAGAACCATCCAGCAAAGAAATGAGACAATAAAAAGCGCTAGTCTTTTCACTTTATCCTCCCAGGACAAGGCTGCTATATCTTATCCCTTCCTGTAGAACCTCCACTGCTGGTTCCAGCACGATCTTCATTACCGGGTAAAAGAGAATCCCTACCCCCAGGCAAATTATGGCCAGGACTATCACAGAAAAACTCATCAAAAAGGGAGCCTCCTTAATTTTTTCCAGGCCCTCCTTTAGTTCTCCAAAAAAGGCGTATCTTTGCATCCTCAGGTAATAGGCCAGGGTCAAAACGGAAGCCAGAATAGTTATAACAGCCAGGACAAAGTGCCCTGCCTGAATAAGGCCAATGATAATGAAGAGCTTACTCCAGAATCCGTTAAAAGGAGGAATTCCAGAAATGGATAAAGAGGCAATGGTTGAGGTAGCCCCCGTGACCGGCATCACCTTACTTAAACCCCCCATCTTCTCCAGTTTTCTGGTTCCGGTAGAGTATTCCACTGCACCGGAATTCAAAAAGAGAAGCGATTTGAAAGAAGCGTGATTCAAAAGGTGGAAAAGCGCTCCCATAATGCCCCAGTAATTACCACATCCCAAACCCAAAATTATATAGCCAATCTGAGAGATAGAGGAATAGGCAAGGAGCCTTTTGAGGTCTTCCTGTCTTAAAGCTAATAGGCCTCCTCCTATCATAGAAACGCATCCTAAAATCATAAAGGTCCAGTAAAGCTGAAGACCCATACCGAAGACATTAAAGAAAATCCTCATTAAGACATAGACCCCCAGAGCCTTGATTAAAACCCCGGACAGCATCGCTGAGATGGGAGCAGGAGCGCTGGGATGAGCATCGGGAAGCCAGGCATGGAAAGGAATTACGGCTGCCTTCAATCCAAAACCAGCTAAAAAGAGAGTCATAGAGAAGGAAAGAAGGACGTTCCTTTTTCCCTGAATCATCTTTCCCACATCAGCCATATTGAGGCTTCCGGTGAGGCCATAAAGTAGTCCCACCGAAAATAAGATAAGAATGGAAGCAATTGATCCCATAACCATATACTTGAAAGATGCCTCCAGCTCCTCCGCCTCTACCCCAAAAGCCACCAGTGCATAGGATGATATAGCGGCAACTTCCGAGAAGACAAAGAGGTTAAAGAGGTCTCCCGTTAAGACTACCCCATTCATCCCGGCTAGCATGAGCATAAATAGAGCATAGTATCTAGATTTAGCGGTAAATTTCTTCATGTAACTGACCGAATAAAGGATAACTAAAAAGGCAACCGTATTTATAATAATCAACATCAATAAACTTAGTCCGTCGAGAACCAGATTTATCCCCCAGGGCGGAGTCCACTTACCCACCGTATAGACAAAGATTCCGTGTGTCTTAAGTTGACCAATAAGGACAAAGGAGAGAATAGCCAGGCTAAGAGTAGAAAGAGCTGCCAGAAGATCGCTCACCACTTCCTTCAATTTTCCTAAAAGGGCTAGAATAAAGGCGAATCCTAAAGGGATGGCTATAAAGAGGGGGATCAAATTCATTTGGACTATCCTTTTAACCTGCGAATTTTGGTTATATCAAATGTTTTATATCTCTGGTGAATTCGTATGCAAAGAGATACCATCAGGGCTAAGGTAGCTATACTTATAACTATAGCCGTGAGAACCAGTGCCTGGGGTAGAGGATCAACAAATTTTGCCTGGCTAACTGTCTCCGTTACTATGGCCGGGACTCCTTCCCAGCGATAACCGAGAAGAATTAAAAAAAGATTCACCGCATATTCCATAATGGCTATTCCTATCACTATTTTTAAGATATTCTTTTTGACAATAACACAGTAAAGACCGATAAGAAAAATTACAAAGCACAAGAAAAATATCATTGGGGCTTCTCCTTCTCTTCACCAGCTTTGAAGAGAACCAGGGCCAAAAATACGGCAAATATTGCTCCTGCCACCTCCAGTCCCACACCGATATAACAAAGAGGAATAATACCGGCACTAATTATTTTCAAAGGATGTCCCAGGGGAAGAAAGTTCAAGAAAAAGTAGCCCCCCACGAAAATTCCCAGAACAGCAAGAATAAGAAAGATGAGGACACCTAAGCTTTCTATTACAGAACTGGTTGATCTTTTTAATTTCTTATAAGCGACCTCCTTTCCGTAAGCTAGAGTAAGAAGAATAAAACAAGAGGCAATCATCACTCCTCCAGGAAATCCTCCTCCCGGGGTAAGATGTCCATGAAGCACGATATAGACACCAAAGAGGATAATTAGAGGAGAAAGAAATTTAGTTATGGTTTTTACGATTATGGTCATTCCTTTCATTTTTTCCTTCCCACCCCTCTTAAGATTACCACGGCTCCCAGGACGGCGGCAAAGAGAACCGTTACCTCTCCTAAGGTATCGTAAGCCCTGAATCCTAATACTACTGAAGTAATAAGATTTGCCGAACCTGTCTTTTTCAAGCCTTCCTCAACGTAAAATTGAGCTACTCTCATCAGAGGATAGCCAAATTGAGGAAATTCAATAAAGGTGAGAGCCTGGTAGGCAAAATACCCGAAAATAACAATAAAGCCAATCACGACTACCAGGCTAAAGACCTCTTTTTCCCCTTTAATATCACTTGCTTCCCTTTCTGCAGCTACGGCTCTAATTAAAATAATGAGAGCCACAATCTCTACTATAATCTGAGTAATAGCAATGTCAGGAGTCTGAAGGTAAAGGAAGATTACAGATAAAACTAGTCCCACCAGTGATAAGGAGATAACAGCTGAAAGAAGGGTTCTGGTATGAACAGCTACTAGTGAGCCGAGGATCATTAAAGATAGTAATAAATAAAGTGGCAGCATTTTCTCCTCTATAATAAGAAAATTAAAAGCAAGAGGATAAGACCTATCAGGTACCAGGCCAGGTAAGTATGGAGGATTCCACTGTGTAAGAGGCTCGCTCCCTTTCCTCCTAAAACGGCTAGATAAGCGAGGCCCCGCCAGATATAGTCTATGGCTCGATCTAGAACCCAAAGGATGTAGGCCGCTCCCCTACAGACCACCATACCCCAATCATAAAAATCTAATTTTTTCTTTTCCGCTGCCTCATAAATCTTGCTCAGTCCGGAAAAGTTTCTTACCGTATCATAAAAATCAACGCCGGAGACCTTCATCTCGGGGCTCACTTCCTCTCCCCCGATATAGGAGGTACTTTCACGAAACAGTCTTACTTTGCTTAAAAGGTAAATTATGGCTCCTATAATGATGCCAACAATGATCAAGCCAGTAGCTAAGCCTGGCTGCCACCATCCCATCCACTCCACCGGAGAGGGTATGCCGGGAACTGAGGCAAGAATGAACAACCTCAGGGGCAGGTGATAAGCAAAGATTCCAAAGCCAACACATAAGGAAGCCAGAATCACCATAGGAATAGTCATAGAAAGACCAACCTCTTTGGGACTTGAGCTCATATCCTTTGACGGGGTCCCGGAAGGGGTACCCAGGAATGTGGCATGGATAAGTTTCATAAAGCTGGCTAAAGTTAAAGCTGAACCAAACATAGCTGCCAGAAGCCATAGAATCCATAAATTCCCTGTGCCTCCAGACTTTCCCAATTCCACTACTCCTTGATAAACCATCCATTTAGAAAAAAAGCCGTTAAAAGGAGGAACTCCGGAGATAGAGAGGGCAGCTATAAAAAAGGTGATAAAGGTGACAGGCATTACCTTAGCCAGACCTCCCAGTTGATCCAGCTCGGTGGTTTTCATCCTGTGCTCAACGGCGCCACCCCCTAAGAAAAGGGACGACTTATAGATGGCGTGGTTTAACATGTGAAATATCCCTCCTGCCACCGCCACTGGAATTCCTGTCCCTATACCCAAAACCATATATCCCACCTGGCTCACTGCATGATAAGAGAGAAGCCTTTTTAAGTTGTGCTGTATTAAGGCCATCATCACGGCCGCCATGATGGTAAAGGAACCAATGATCATTAAGAGAATACTTAAGGCTGAGTTAGGGATCAATCTAAAGAAGTCCAGACAAATCCGGGACAAAAGATAAATACCCAGGAGTTTATCCAGAGAAGCAGGCAAAAGAGCCATTATCGGCAGGGGAGCCTCTTCTGCCGCATCGGGTATCCAGGTGTGGAAGGGCATAGCCCCTGCTTTGGCTAGAGCTCCTATCATGAGCAAGATAAAAGCACTAATGGCTAGAGGATCAGTAAGGGAGATAGGACTTAATCGGTTCATCTGGAAAGTTCCGCTGAGTTTATAAAGGAAAAGTACTCCCAGGATGAAGGCAAAATCGGCAGCTCCAATGATAAATATCCCTTTGGTAGCTAATCGATAAGAACCAAGAGAAAGAAGACCGTATAGTAATAAAGCCAGGGCTCCCCAGAATACGAGGAATAGAATAAAGTTATTGGCTAAAATAGCTCCGCTGGAGACGCCAATCGTCCATAAAAGATAGGCATAATACTCCCTTAACCTTTTTCTCCCGCTCATGAACTTTGCTGAATAAAGGGAGATCAGGAAGCCAAAGAGGGTGAGAAAAACAAGGATAAAGGAGGAAAAGTGATAACTTCGCAGGGAAAAGTTTATTCCTCCCAGGATGGAAAGCCAGGGTCTGGTGAAAACTAACTCCTTAGCGGTAAAGATAATCAGAGCTAAAATAAAGGTAGTCAAGCTCACCCCTATAGAAAGACCCTCTTTTATTCCCTTCCTAGGGATTAAAAGGCATACAATCCCGGCTATCAGCGGTAAAAACAGAGGATATAGGAGAATATGGGAACTCATTTTTACCTCATCTGAAAATCTGGGCTACTGCAATGTTGGGTAGACCCAGGAGCTGGCCAATAAAAAGGCCTATAGCTAAAGAGACAATGCCTAAAAAAAGCACACAGGCAACCATAGATCCACGGCCCTTAGAACTGAAAGAGATTTCTCTTTGGCCTAAAAAGATTCCATTAAACAACCTGAATAGATAGAGCATAGTGAGGATAGCAGTAAATATAGCCAGACCAGCAATCCAGAAATGGCCCTCTTTTACGGTAGCCAGTATTACCATTAGCTTGGCATAGAAACCCCCAAAGGGAGGAAAGCCCATAATAGAAAGGCTGCAGAAGAGAAATCCTGCCGCGGTAACGGGCATTGCCTTAGCCAGGCCCCCCAGTTTGTCAAGGTTGCTTTCTTTACATCTTTGCTCTACTATCCCAGCCCCTAAGAAAAGACCAGTCTTTGCTACCGCATGAATAACAAAGTACAAAAGTCCAGCTAAAAGTCCAATCTTCCCCACTAGAGCCAAGCCCAGAAGGATAAAGCTAATTTGAGATATAGTGGAATAAGCGATAATTCTTTTGATGTTCTTTTCCCTTAGGGCAGCTGCTGCCCCAATAAGCGAGGAAATAACCGCCAGCCACAAAATCCAGTCCCAGGAAACGGTAAAAGTAAACAGAAAAATTCGCACAAAAGCAAAGACCCCAATTTTGGCTATGAGGGCCGATGAAAGAGCACAGACAGGAGAGGGCGCTCTTGAATAAGCATCAGGCATCCATACTTGAATGGGCAAAGTAGCAGATTTAGCGATTATTCCCAGAAGAATGAAGAAAAGAGCTAAGTTAGATACCGGTTGTCCTCGCAGAACTACCAGGTCTAAGGTAGCTCTTGCTTGATAAATGAGAATAAATCCTAAAAGCATAAAAGATGAACCGAGAAAGGTTAGCAAGAATGCCTTGTTGGCAAAAATGACCTCCTTTTTACCTCTAAAGAAGCCATAAAGTCGCCAGGCTGATAAAGCAGCAACCTCCCAGAAGATATAAAGCAGCATTAAATTGGCCGAGAATGAAATTCCCACCAGAGATCCAATCATCAAGGTAGTTATAAAGTAATATTCCTTCTGATTATGGTAAGGCTTTATGTAGGTTAGGGAGTATAAGAGGATAATTATCCCAATGAAGGAAAATACCAGGGCAAAGATGAGACTTATTCCATCGGCAAGGAAGGAAAAGCTGAAAAATCC